>Ga0302325_10009387_pt1 | contig 21361 bp, 13 predicted proteins | sample Palsa_T0_2_FD_201948 | JGI IMG/M metagenome (GOLD analysis project Ga0302325, IMG submission 201948) | Peat permafrost microbial communities from Stordalen Mire near Abisko, Sweden - Palsa_T0_2 | ecosystem: Environmental > Terrestrial > Soil > Palsa > Peat permafrost | place: Sweden: Abisko...
GCGGCTGCAAACGCTTGCGCGCCAAATCGTCGATGCCGTGATCGAACGTGGCGAATGCGATTTCGTGAGCGCGATAGCCGGCGAGATGCCGTCCTATGTGATCGCCGAACTGATGGGCCTGCCGCTTGACGATGGCCGCGAACTCTACAAGCTGACCGAGATCATCCACACTTCGCCAGAAGCTCTGCCGCCGCATGCGGGTGCCGAAGCGGTGGTCAAGATGTTCGAATACGGTCGCGGCGTGATCGAGGAAAAGCGCGCCCGCCCGAAAGACGATCTTGCGACCAAGCTGCTGCAGGCAGAAGTCGACGGCAAGCGTCTCGACGACATCGAATTCCTGCTGTTCTTCCTGCTGCTGGTGGATGCCGGTGGTGATACGACGCGCAACCTTCTGTCGGCAGGCCTCATCGCGCTGCTGGAGAATCCCGATCAGCTTGCGTGGCTGAAGGCCGACCTTCCCGCGCGATTGCCCGCGGCGCGCGAGGAACTGCTGCGCTGGACGAGCCCCGTCATCTATATGCGCCGCACGGCGAAGCACAATGTCGAACTCGCGGGAGAGACGATCCGCGAAGGTCAGAAGGTCGTGATGTATTTCGGTTCGGCCAATCGCGATCCGGCCAAGTTCGAGGCGCCGGACCGGCTCGACCTGTCGCGCGCACCCAACGAACAGATCGCATTCGGCACCGGCCCGCATGGTTGCCTTGGCCAGCACATCGCGCGCATCGAGATCGATGCCGTATTGCGTGAGGTTTTGACACGCATGGACGGCATCGAGATTGCCGGACAGCCCGAATGGCTGCCGTCGAATTTCATCTCGGGACCGAAGCATTTGCCGGTGCGGTTTAAGCAGGCAGCACGATCACACTGAGAGCCCCTGCGCGAATTCAAATTCCACCCCTCCCCTTGAGGAGGCTCGAAAAATTCGGACGGGGGAGCTTTCGAGCTTGTTGTGGCAGGTCTTAACCGGTTGAACGCACCGGAGATTCGCTTCGCGAACAACGCTCTAAAGTGTTTTATGTGCGTCACTTAGACGGAGGATCTCGTCAACAACGCGCGCGAGCGGCACGGTGGCGTCAATGATGATGCCGTTTTTCGGAATGTCTTCCTTCGTCTGATGCAGGCGCACAGCGAGTTCCCGTTCCTCTACTTTTCCGCCGAAGTCAGTTGGGTCCAGCGCCACGCGCTCATCAATCCGCCGGTTCATGGTGTCAAGGTCAACCTCCAGGACAATCACGCCGTCAAACAAGTCGATGAATTTGGCAAAATTCCTCGAACCACCGCAGAAAAAGGTAACCGCCTCCTCCTGGTCGGCGATCAAGGCTTGTACTTTCTCTACATCCCAAATCTGGTGCTCGGACATCCAGATAGCCGTCGGTGTATCCGTCTCTGGAGGCGTCGGTAGACCCGTTTCCGGATCGCCGCGATACGCCAATTCCCGGTCACCATGAATGGCCTGGTAACCGCGCCGCTGCAATTCTATGCAGACTGCCGTTTTGCCGGCGCCGGAAACGCCCTCGACAAGATAATTTTTTTTGCCCATATGTCCCCCATTACTTCGTCGGAGTTAGGGGTGTAAAGATTTTTTTGAAAAATTTAGCCACGGGCCGGTGGGAATTTATCGAGATTCCTGCCTTATCATTTCAGCTGAAAATCTTGCTGGCCGTCAGCCCGTCGAAAATAAACTGCATCGCAAGCGCCGCGAGCAGGATGCCGGAAACGCGCGCGACGACATTGGCGCCTGTGACACCCAGAACCTTCATCAGGCGATCCGAAAGCATCATGGATGCGAATGTGATGCCGATGATCACAGCCAGCGCCGCGATCACAAGGCCCTCGTCGATGACGGTGTGCGCCTTACCCATGAGCAGCACGATGGCCGTCATGCTGCCGGGGCCTGCCGTGAGCGGAATGGCCAGGGGAAAGATCGCGATATCGGTCTGAACCTTTGCTTCGTTTTCCTCGGTACTGGTGATCGAGGAGAGCGCCGAATGCTTCGCGAGCAACAGCTCGGCTGCGACCATCAGCAGGAGAACGCCGCCCGCCGTGCGGAACGCGGGCAGGCCGACATCGATCAACGACAAGAGCCTGATGCCACCGAAGGCAAAGGCGAGCAGCACCAGGCCTGCGGTTGTCGCCGCGAGGATCGCGAGCTTGCGCTTGTGGGCGGCGGAAAATCCCGCCGTCAGCGCGAGAAACATCGACGCCACTTCGACGGGGCCGACGGCCACGAACAGCGTGGCAAGCGCGGTGGGGAAGATGTGAAACATTCTGTCTCTATGGCTTACCGAGCGCTGCCAGTAAACCCTCGGGCGCCACATTCTCCCCACAATGCGAGCGACAATGCGCGGGTCACAGGGAGGGAATCATGGCCATCAGCATCGGGACCTCCGGCGATGTTTCGCCGGAGATGAACAGCACGCCTCTGATCGACGTGATGCTCGTTCTGCTCACGCTTCTCATCATGACGCTGCCTCTGCAAACCCATGTCATCAGCCTCGTCACGTCGACCGGAAAGCCGATAACAACACCACCCGTCGTGACGTTGCAGATCGATTTCGACGGCGCGACGTTCTGGAATGGACGCGCGGTGGATCGCGCGACACTGGACGGGTTGTTTCGGAGCGCGGCACAGCAAACGCCGCAACCGGCGATCCATGTGACGGCAGATCGCCTCGTGCGCTATGACGGTGTGGCGAAAATTCTGGCCGACGCGCAACGCGAAGGCGTGACGCAAATCGGTTTCGTCAATACGAATCAGTATTGATACCGCGCCAAAGAAAACGGCCCCGCCGCGATTGCGACGGGGCCGTGAACTTGCCGGCAGAGATTTAGTAGATTTCAAACAACCCGGCCGCGCCCATACCGCCGCCGATGCACATCGACACAACGGCCTTCTTTGCGCCGCGGCGCTTGCCTTCCATCAGCACGTGTCCCGTAAGGCGCGCGCCCGTCATGCCGAAGGGATGGCCGATGGCGATCGAGCCGCCGTTCACATTGTATTTCGCGGGATCGATGCCGAGCTTGTCGCGCGAATAAAGACACTGCGACGCGAACGCCTCGTTCAATTCCCACAGGTCGATGTCGTCGATCTTCAGCCCATGGCGTTCGAGAAGTCGCGGAATTGCAAACACCGGCCCGATGCCCATTTCATCCGGCTCGCAGCCCGCGACTGCCCAGCCTTTGAACGCGCCCATCGGCTGCAGGCCGCGCTTCTCTGCTTCTTTCGCTTCCATGATCACCACTGCGGCGGCGCCATCGGAAAGCTGGCTCGCATTGCCGGCCGTGATGAACTTGCCGGGACCTTTCACGGGCTCGAGCTTCGAAAGCCCCTCCATGGTCGTCTCCGGGCGATTGCATTCGTCGCGGTTCACCACATAGTCGACGATGGATTCTTCTTTCGTCTCCTTGTTGACGACTTTCATCTTCGTCGCCATCGGAACGATCTCATCCTTGAACTTGCCGGCCTGCTGCGCGGCGGCCATGCGGCGCTGGGATTCCAGCGAATATTCGTCCTGGTATTCGCGACTGAGATTGTAGCGCGCGGCCACGACGTCGGCCGTGTCGATCATCGGCATCCAGTAATCCTTGTACATCTCGACGATCTTGGGCTCCTTGCCGCCGCCGCCGCCACCCTGGAAGGTAATGGAATCGACGCCCGCGCCGACCACGATCTGTGCACCGTCATCCACGACATAGCGCGCCGCGTTGGCGATCGCGTTGAGACCCGACGAGCAGGCGCGATTAACCGTGACACCCGATGTCGTGACGGGAAGGCCGGCGAGAAGCGCTGCCCCGCGCGCGACATTGCCGGATGCCGCGACGCAGCCGGACACGACGTCTTCCACTTCGGCGGGCGCCACTCTCGAGCGTTTCACGGCGTGCTCGACCGCATGGGCGAGCATTGCCATGTTGGACGTATTGTTGAATCCGCCGCGCGCGGCTTTCGCAAGTCCGGTGCGGGCATAGGAAACGATGACGGCTTCACGCATGGTTGGGTCCTCTCGGGTTTGCTATTCGCGTCCAACTAGATCCTGGAATCTCTTTCCTTCGGCGACGAGGCGCTCAAGCAGGGCAGACGGTTTATAGACGTCGCCCATCTGGGCCTGCCATTGCTTCATTTTGGCGAGAACCTTGTCGAGGCCGATCGTGTCGCCGTAGAACATCGGGCCGCCGCGATAGACCGGCCAGCCATAGCCGTTGATCCACACGATATCGATGTCCGAGGCGCGGATGGCCTTGCCTTCTTCGAGGATTTTTGCGCCTTCGTTGATCATCGGATAGATCGTGCGCTCGAGGATTTCCTCGTCCGAAATCTGCCGCGGATTGACGCCGCTCCTGGCGACAAAATCCTTGATGATCTTTTCGGTGACGGGCGAAGGTTTCGCGTTGCGGTTCTCGTCATAGTCGTAGTAACCGGCGCCCGTCTTCTGGCCGCGGCGATCCATTTCGCACAGCACGTCGCGGATGGTTTCGCCTTTCGACTTCTCCTTGATCCAGCCGATATCGAGGCCGGCCAGATCACTCATCGCGAAAGGTCCCATCGGAAAGCCGAAATCGTAGAGCACCCGATCGATATCCCACGGCATCGCGCCTTCGAACATCAGCTTCTGTGCCTCGCGCTGGCGCTGGGCGAGGATGCGGTTGCCCACGAAGCCCGGGCAGACGCCGACGAGGGCCGCGATTTTGCCAATCTTCTTCGCGATCTGCATCGAAGTCGCGATCACGGAGTCGGAGGTCTTGTCGGCGCGCACGACTTCGAGCAGCCGCATGACGTTCGCGGGCGAGAAGAAGTGCAGGCCGATCACCGCCTCGGGACGCTTTGTCACGCTCGCGATTTGGTCGATGTTGAGCGCGGAGGTGTTGGTGGCGAGGATCGCACCCTGCTTCACGATTGCGTCGAGCTTGCGGAAGATATCCTTCTTGACGTCCATGTTCTCGTAGACGGCTTCGATCGTGAGATCGCAATCGGCGAGATCTTCGAGCTTGAGCGAGCCCTTGATCAGGGCCGTGCGCTTCTCGACATCCTCCATCGTGAGCCGACCACGCTTGGCGGTGTTCTCGTAGTTCTTGCGGATGACGCCGAGGCCGCGGTCCAGCGCCTCCTGCTGCATTTCGACGATGGTGACGGGAATGCCGGCATTGGCGAAATTCATCGCGATGCCTCCGCCCATTGTGCCGGCGCCGATGATGCCAACCTTGTTGACGGGAATGGTCGGCGTGTCGTCGGGGATGCCCGGAATTTTCCATACCTGGCGTTCGGCGAAGAACACGTAACGTTGCGCCGCAGACTGGTTGCCGGTGATGAGTTCGCGGAACAATTCGCGTTCCACCTTGATCCCCTCGTCGAACGGCTTCTCCACCGCGGCTTCGATGCAGCGGATGTTGTATTCGGGCGCGAGGAAGCCGCGGAATTTGCGCGCATTCTCCTTGCGGAATTTGGCGAAGATTTCGGGTTTGCCGCGCGCGGCTTCCACTTTCTCGTTGCTGTCGCGCACTTTCCTGAGCGGGCGCCTTTCGGCCACGACCTTGCGCGCGAATGCGACGGCACCGTCGCGCAACTTACCTTCCGGCACGATCTCGTCGACGAGGCCCATCTCGAGACACGCCTTAGCCGGCACATGCTGGCCGGAGGTCACCATCTCGAGGGCCTTCTCGACGCCGACGATGCGCGGCAGGCGTTGCGTGCCGCCTGCGCCCGGCAAGAGACCGATATTCACCTCCGGCAATCCGCACCGTGCGGAAGGGACTGCCACGCGATAATGACAGCTCAGCGCGATTTCCAAACCGCCGCCCAGCGCCGTGCCGTGAATCGCAGCGATGGCCGGCTTGGGCGAATTCTCGATCGTGCTCTGCACCTCGAACAGGCTTGCTCCTCTGGGCGCCTTGCCGAATTCGCTGATGTCCGCGCCCGCGATGAAGGTCTTTCCTTGGCATACGAGAACTATTGCTTTGACGCTGTCATCGGCGATGGCCCGGCGAAAACCTTCTGCGAGGCCGTCGCGTACGCCGGCCGACAATGCATTCACCGGCGGCGAGTTGAGAGTGACAACCGCGATGTCGCCGTCTTTCGACAGGTCGGTAACGGAGTTGATGGCGGTCATGGGGCATCCCTGGCTGAATGTCGCGCGAGGGCAACATGCACGCCCCGAAACGAGAGTCCAGACTGGGGCAATTGAGCGTGACCCCGGAACCCGGTCCGGGCAATATCCGTTCGTCCGCCGGGGCTTGTCCCGCCGTCCGCAGGCGGCGCCGGAGGTGCTGCATGGCTGGCTTTTCCATCCGCAAGGATGTTGTGACTCGACCCATCTTCAAATGGGCCCGCAGCGTGTTGCCCTCCCTCTCAGACACCGAACGCGAGGCCATCGGAGCGGGCGATGTTTGGTGGGATGCGGACCTTTTCACCGGCAATCCCGATTGGCAAAAATTGCTGGCCACACCGCCCGCAAAGCTGTCCGCGGAAGAGCAGCAATTCCTGGATGGGCCTGTCGAGACACTGTGCGGAATGCTCGACGACTGGCAGATCAATTGGGAGGTGCACGATCTGCCGCCGGACGTCTGGGCCTATCTGCGGGCGCAGCGTTTCTTTGCGATGATCATCCCGAAGAGCTATGGCGGGCTCGGCTTCTCGGCGACGGCGCATTCCGAAGTCGTGCGCAAAATTTCCAGCCGCTCGGTCTCGGCGGCCGTCACGGCCATGGTGCCGAATTCGCTGGGGCCCGGAGAATTGCTCCTGCAATTCGGCACCAAGGAGCAGCAGGATTACTGGTTGCCGCGGCTCGCGGACGGCCGTGAGCTTCCGTGTTTCGGATTGACGAGTCCGGAAGCCGGGTCCGACGCGGCATCGATGGTCGATGTCGGTGTTGTGTGTCGTGGGCTTTGGCAGGGGCAGGACGTTCTCGGCATCCGGCTAAACTGGCACAAGCGCTATATCACGCTGGCGCCCGTGGCGACTGTGCTCGGCCTCGCGTTCAAGCTCAAGGATCCCGATCGTCTTTTGGGCAGCGAAACCGATATCGGCATCACGCTTGCGCTTGTGCCGACAAATCTTCCCGGTGTCGAAATCGGCCGACGCCATCTGCCGGCGCTTCATGTGTTCCAGAACGGTCCCAATTTCGGCCGTGACGTGTTCATTCCGATGGATCATGTGATCGGCGGCGCGGCCCAGGTGGGGCAGGGCTGGAAGATGCTGATGAGCGCGTTGGCCGCCGGCCGCGGAATCTCATTGCCTTCGCTTTCCGCTGCGGGTGCTGCGTTCTGTGCATATGTGACAGGCGCGTATGCGCGCGTCCGCCGGCAATTCGGAATTTCCATCGACCAGTTCGAAGGTATTCAGGAACGGCTGGGGCGCATCGCCGCGAACGCCTATCTGCTTGATGGCGCCCGACGGCTCACCTGTGCAGCACTCGACCAGGGCCATCATCCCGCGGTGGTGACCGCCGTCATGAAAGAGCGCGCGACCGAAACGCTGCGCGTCTCCGTGAACGACGCGATGGATGTCCATGGCGGCAAGGCGATCATGGAAGGTCCGCACAATTACGTGGGTGCGCTCTATCGCGCCGTGCCCGTCGGCATCACGGTCGAAGGCGCCAATATCCTGACGCGCAATCTGATCGAATTCGGTCAAGGCGCAATCCGTTCGCATCCCTATCTCCTGCAGGAGATCGACGCGCTCAACGATTCCGACACTGCGCGCGGGCTCACCGTTTTCGATCGCGTCTTCTGGCGCCATGTGGCGCACAGTATCGCGACGTTCTTTCGCGCAGGCGCGCGGGCCTGGACGAATGGCATGTTCGCGCCTGCGCCGGCTGCAGGAAAAGCAACCCGATTCTACCGGCGCATGGGCCGTTACGCGGCCGCCTTTGCACTCACGGCGGATTTCTCATTGCTCACTTTGGGCGGCGCGCTCAAGCGCAAGGAAATGCTGTCGGCACGGTTCGGCGATGTGCTGTCCGAACTTTACCTTCTCTCGGCCGCACTGAAACGCTGGGAGGATGAAGGCCGCCAGGACAGCGATCTGCCACTCCTGGCCTATTGCATGGAACGGGGTTTCGCGACGATTGCCGTGAGGTTGGATGGCATCCTGGTCAATCTGCCGAACCGGTTTGTCGCTGCGATCTTGCGGATCGCCGTCATGCCATTCGGTCCGGATACGCGCGGTCCCGGCGATGCGCTTAAAGCCGCCTGTGCGAAAGTGCTGCACGAACCGTCGCCTGCGCGCGATCGTCTGACCGTGGGTATCTTCCATGGACGCGGCGACGACAAGATCGCGACGCTCGACTTTGCGTTCCAACTGACGGCCGCCGCGGAACCTCACTTCGAGAAGATGCGCAAAGCGCATATCCACGATATTCGCTCCGCCCAGGCAGCAGGCATCGTCGATGAGGAAGGAGCCCGCATGCTTCGGGCCGTCGACGACGCAGTCGCAGCGGTGATCGCAGTAGACGATTTTGCGGCCGGCGAACTTTCGCCGCCCCGCGACGCTACGCGTTCGGCGGCCGAATAATCTATGCGCGGCCAAGCGCAAGGTCGCTCACATAAGGATTGGTCTTGCGCTCCCAGCCGAAGGTCGACATTTGCCCATGTCCGGGAACGAAGCGCATCTCGTCCCCGAGCGGCCAGAGCCGTTCCGTGATCGACCGGACAAGCTGTTCGTGATTGCCGCGCGGAAGATCGGTCCGGCCGACGGAGCCGCGGAACAGCACATCGCCGACAAAGGCGATCTTTGTGTCTTCATGGAACAGCACGACATGGCCGGGCGTGTGGCCGGGGCAGTGGCGCACGCCGAGGACGAGATCGCCCAGGCTCACCGTGTCGCCGTCTGCCAGCCAACGACCTGGGCTGCAAGATTCGCTACCTTGAAAGCCAGGCCGCCGGCCGTGCTCGGACAGCCCTTGCAGCAAAAAGGTGTCGTCGGGATGGGGCCCCTCGATCGGCACGCCGAATGTCCGGGCAAGACCGGCCGCACCGCCGGCATGATCCAGATGGCCGTGGGTCAGCAAAACTTTCCGAACTGTCACATTTTGGGCAGCGATGGCGTCCTGAATGCGCGCAAGATCGCCACCAGGATCCACGACGGCGGCATCGCCTGTCCGGGTGCACCACACCAGTGAGCAATTCTGCCGGTAGGGCGTTACCGGTATGATGGCAGCCTTGAGCGGGGTTTCGGTCATTCGGAGTGTTTTTCAGGTCCTCGACGGGGCCGCAAGCACGGACAAACGGGATGGTATTTCGGACCGCATCGTGTGTCACAGTGGCAGGACGCAATATCCTTGCTCAATGTCCGCAGCTGAACACAAAGTTGTGGCTCAACGTGTCCGAAAGGCCACAGGTCGCCGGCATGATTGCGTTGCTCAAAAGGGCATTTCTGCTAAGGTTTCCGTGGATTGTTCTCGCCGGGCGGGTATGCAAACAGCGGCGGGTGTTGGGGTGTCTATGCGCGTTCGGTCTTTGATGGTTGGTGCAACTTTGCTGGCTGCGGTCTGCGGCGGCGGGATTGCGCATGCCGGATCGAAGGCGGCCGCGTCCACCAACGACCTCGATGCATTGTTCGCCCGGACGCAGTTTGGCCAACAGGGCGGGGCGGGTGCGCTCGACGCCTTGGCCAATGGCATAAACATCGAAGCAGGCTACAATTTCGACTCGTCCGGTCATTTCAACGCCACCGACATCCAGTCCAGTTCGGCTTATGACGGCCTGATGCTTTCGGCGCCGACGCTGAATCTGCCTTATGCGGCGCTCACGAGCGACAGTTCTGATGTCGGTTCGACAATTTCACTCGCCGATGGCTTGCGCATGCGCTTCGGAGTGGAGTCGCTCTCTGCGCAAAATCCGGAATTCGCGGCCTCGGCCTTCGGCAATCTCGCGCAACTCGACGGTCCCCAACAATATGATCTGCGCGCGGCACGAACAGGCTTGGCCGGAATGGATTGGGACTTCGCATCCTGGGGCGGACTCGGTATCGTTGCGAGTCATACTTCGGAGCAGAATGGTTTGCTCGGAAGCGCGGACACAGGTCCTCTGTCGCTCGCCAAGTCGGCCAGCAGCACGACCTTGGGAACGTCAGCCCATGTCGGGTTCGGGGACGGCTGGGTGACGACGGTTTCGTACAGCCAGGGCGTCACAAATCTCGATCTGCGTGCGAGCAGCCTGGAGCCTTCGACCGGTACGCTGCAAAGCAGTTCCTATGGCTTGGCGCTCGCCAAGCATGGCGTATTCGGGGACGACTCGATCGGCCTCTCGGTCATTCGACCGATCCAGGTTTATTCGGGCGATGTCGGGTTTCAGCCGAGCGACGGCTTCGATACGGGTGCCGATATGATCTTCTCGCACAGTCGCGACTCGCTCTTGGGCCAGGCGCCGGAAACCGACCTGGAAGTGGGTTATGTGACGAGCTTCTTCAATGGTGCGCTCGCGCTGCAGGCGAATGCCGGTTACCAGATGAATCTCGCCGGCCAGAGCGGCACGAATTCCCTGTCCGTGATCTCGCGCGCGAAGATCAATTTCTGAACATTTTCGCCGGAACGTTCGATAAAAGCCGGGCTTAGCGTCCGGCTTTTTCGATTTTGGCGTTACCTTGGAGACGCGCGGAACCGTTGCGATGGGGCAGGCGCTTCGCTACAACCCGCGCCTTCCCGATGCTCCGAAAGGCAAGTCATGGCCGTCCAATACGTTTACGTGATGAAGGGCCTGTCCAAGACCTATCCGGGCGGCCGGCAGGTCTTGAAGGATATCTGGCTGAGTTTTCTGCCGGGCGCGAAGATCGGCATTGTCGGCGTCAACGGCGCGGGTAAGTCGACGCTTCTGCGCATCATGTCCGGCATGGACAAGGAATTCACCGGCGAGGCGTGGGCGGCCGAGGGCGTCAAGGTCGGCTATCTGCAGCAGGAGCCGCAGCTTGATCCGTCCACGGACGTTCTTGGCAATGTCATGGCGGCGGTCGCCGCCAAGAAGGCTCTTCTCGACCGCTACAACGAAATCGCCGCCAATTACACCGACGAAACCGCCGAAGAAATGTCTTCGCTTCAGGATCAGATCGAAGCGCAGGGACTTTGGGACCTCGATTCCCAGGTCGAGATGGCGATGGATTCGCTGCGCTGCCCCGAGCCCGATGCCGAAGTGTCGAAGCTGTCGGGCGGCGAAAAGCGCCGTGTGGCGCTGTGCCGCCTGCTGCTCGAAGCGCCCGACATCCTGTTGCTCGACGAGCCCACCAACCATCTCGACGCCGAGTCCGTCGCGTGGCTCGAACACACCTTGCGTGAATACAAGGGCACAATCGTGCTGGTGACCCATGACCGCTATTTTCTCGACAACGTGACGGGGTGGATTCTGGAGCTCGATCGCGGCCGTGGCATTCCTCACGAAGGCAACTATACCTCGTTCCTCGATGTGCAGGACAAGCGCCTGCTGCAGGAAGGCCAGAGCGAAGAAGCGCGCGAGCGTACGCTCGCCCGCGAGCGCGAATGGATCAAGCAGAGCCCGCGCGCACGCCAGGCGAAATCCAAGGCCCGCATCAACGCTTATGAAGAGATGCTCGCCAAGTCGCAGGAAAACCGCCAGGGCCCGGCACAGATCATCATCCCGTCGGGGCCGCGCCTTGGGGCCACCGTCGTGGAAGCGAAGGATGTCAGCAAGGCCTATGGCGACCGGCTCCTGTTCGAGCACATGGAGTTCAATCTCCCGGCAGGCGGCATCGTGGGCGTGATCGGACCCAATGGCGCGGGCAAGACCACCCTGTTTCGCATCATGACCGGCCAGGAAACGCCGGATGCCGGGACGTTGCGCGTGGGCGAGTCCGTGGTGATCGGATATGTCGATCAATCGCGCGACACGCTTGATCCGTCCAAGAATGTCTGGGAAGAAATCTCTGGTGGGCTCGATGTCCTGGAACTCGGCAAGCGCACGATGCAGAGCCGCGCCTATGTGGGCGCGTTCAACTTCAAGGGCGGCGACCAGCAGAAGAAGGTCGGAAATTTATCCGGCGGCGAGCGCAACCGGGTGCATCTGGCCAAGATGCTCAAATCGGGCGCCAATCTGCTCCTGCTCGACGAACCGACGAACGATCTCGATGTGGAAACGCTTCGGGCGCTGGAAGCGGCGCTGGAGGATTTCGCCGGCTGCGCGATGATCATCAGCCATGACCGCTGGTTCCTCGACCGCGTGGCGACCCACATGCTGGCCTTCGAAGGCGACAGCCATGTCGAGTGGTTCGAAGGCAATTATCAGGACTATGAAGCGGACCGGAAGCGGCGTCTCGGCATCGACGCCGATCAGCCGCACCGGATCAAATACAAGCGCTTTGCGCGCGCCTGATACGTCCCGTCAGTGCGCGGGCGTGTTGGGAATCCCCGAGCGGATACGTCGCGTCAGTTCGTTCAGATGCGACACCAGCGCCGGAACGCTGTCGTTGTTCTGCTCGAGAAACGCAGAAAACTGATCGCGTTCTTCGATCGCGAGCCACACGCCGGCGATGCTGACATCGATCACGACGAATTTGCCGTTGTCGCTCAGAACGCGGAAATCGACCTCGATGGGTTGCTGCCCCTGGGTCTTGGCCGACGGATCGACCAGGACGGTCGAGACGACGGTGTCGCCGAGCGCGCGGTCGGTCGAGCCGATCACCTTCAAGGTTTGTCCGGAATATTGCGTGAGGCGCGATTCATAGACTGCGATCGCGTAGTCGCGGAACGCATTCACGAACGCTTCGACATCGGCCGGCGAAGCCGTGCGCTTCGAGGCACCGAGCGTGAACACCGCAATGCGCCTTATGTCCGTCAGCCCGGTCAGAAAATCGCGGAACTGAGCCCGTCGTTGCACGTCGGGAATGCTGTGATTGTTCAGAATCTGCAAGCCGCGCTGGACGTTTTCCTGGACATAGGCTTCGGCGGGCGAAGCGGCGGAAGCAGGCGCGCTTGTCAGGAAGGCCGCGGCCGCCACGACACAAGCAGCGACCAGGGCTTTCGCTCCGGCGACAATGGAAAAATGGGAAGTATGCTCATTCATGTTGTTCGTTCCTTCGGCAATATGTGCTCCAAATTCGGGGAGATCGTCACGGTTGTCTATGGCAAGTTCGTGGCAGTTCACAGTCTCAAAGTTTTCACATACTCCACAGGCTCCCGTGTCGGCAGCGCAGCGGCACAAAATCCTGCTGCGGACTGTCTTCAATGTCCCGGACGGTCGCAAGGTTCCGTGGCGCATTCGCCCAAGGCGTCGCGGTCGATGAGGCCCTCGGTCGCTGAAGCGCGGAAAGTGTCGGCAGTTCCTTTCGCCGTCCGGGTATCACGTCTGCCGCGCCATCCGTGTGACCTGGATCACGGGATAGAAAATGGTCCGGTGCCATTGCATAAGCATATAAAGATATGTTTATATGCGACGGAGATTTGAGCATGCCGCACAATGGACCAGCTTCTCGTGATGCTCCGCGCCGTCGGCGACCCGACCAGACTCAGGTTGCTGCTGATCCTGCGCGAGGCGGAACTGACCGTCAGCGAACTGACCCAGATTTTGGGACAGAGCCAGCCACGGGTCTCCCGGCATCTGAAGCTACTATGCGACGCCGGCCTGCTCCAGCGATTCAAGGAAGGGAGCTGGGTTTTCTACCGGGCTGCGGAGCGCGGACCCCGTGCGCAACTTGGCGCGACGCTGTCCCTGCTGGCCGATGACGAGCCGGAAACATTGGAGGCTGATCGCCGGCGCCTTGCCGCGATCCGCGAGCAGCGCGCGGCTTTGGCCGCGGCGTTCTTCAAGGCCAATGCCTCGCAATGGGAGCGCATCCGCTCGTTGCACGCGCCCGAACAGGATGTGGAAGCCGCCATCGTTCGGCACTTCGAAGCGAAACCCGTCGACGCGTTGCTCGATGCCGGCACTGGCACCGGGCGGATGCTCGAATTGCTCGCGCCGCTGATCCGCCGCGGCGTTGGTGTCGACGCAAGTCCGGAGATGCTGGCGATCGCGCGCGACCGTCTCGAACGTGCCGAGGCGCGGCATTGCCAGGTGCGGCTCGCAGATGTTTTCCGGCTGCCCTTTGCAGACGGAAATGCCGAGCAGGGGTTCGATGCCGTTCTGTTCCATCAGGTGCTGCATTATCTGGACGAGCCGCAAGCCGCCGTCGCGGAAGCCGCGCGCGTGTTGAAGGCGGGCGGGCGCATTCTTATTGTCGATTTCGCGCCCCATGAGCTCGAATTCTGCCGTTCCGAACTTGCCCATCGGCGTTTGGGATTTCCGGATCAGGAAGTGCAGAGCTGGTTTCGCGCGGCAGGCCTCGAGGCGATCGCATCGGAAGCAATCGCGCCGGATGCCGGCCGCAGCGATGCGAACAAGCTGACTGTGAAAATCTGGACGGCCGTCTCGGCGCGCAAGCCTGCCCGCAACCGGGCGAAGGAAGCGGCATGAGTCTGCAACGTCTCGCCGCCGACAATACGCCGCTCAAAGTCTCCTTCGAATTCTTCCCTCCGAGGAATCCGGAGATGGAGGATCAACTCTGGCGCGCCGTTCGCCGGCTTGAGCCGCTGGCTCCGACTTTCGTCTCGGTCACTTATGGTGCGGGCGGTTCCACGCGCGACCGTACGCACGCGACGGTGAAGCGCCTTGTCGAGGAAACTTCGCTGCAGCCGGCCGCCCATCTGACCTGCGTGGCGGCATCGCGCGACGAGATCGACGAGGTTGTGCGCGGTTATTGGAACGCCGGCATTCGTCATATCGTCGCGCTGCGCGGCGACGTGACGGAGCCGGGCGCGCGTTATGGCGCCCACGCTTCCGGCTATCAATCGACGGCGGAGTTGGTCGCCGGCATCAAGCGCATTGCGCCGTTCGAAGTGAGCGTTTCCGCCTATCCCGAATGCCATCCGGACTCGGACTCGTTCGACCGCGATCTCGATTTGCTGAAAGAGAAGGTCGAAGCCGGCGCCTCGCGCGCGATCGGGCAATTTTGCTTCGACGCAGACGCGATGGCGCGGTTGCGCGACCGCGCTGCCGCCAAACGCATCGACGTTCCTATCGTGCCCGGTCTGATGCCGACCACGAATTTCAAGGGTGTGCTGCGCATGTCTGGGCGCTGCGGGGCGAAGGTGCCGGACTGGCTGACGCGGCTCTACGAGGGGCTCGACGACGATCCCGAGAGCCGCAAGGCGATTGCCGCCGCGGTGTTGGCCGGGCAGGTGGAAGACCTGCGTGCGCTCGATTTCGATCAATTCCATTTCTATACCCTCAACCAGGCGGATTTGACCTATGCCGCCTGCCGGCTTCTGGGCATGCAGCCCGGGCCGCGGAAGGACCATTCATGAGTTTCGATCGCGAAGGCCGTATCGCCTGGCTCATGGAAGAAGCGCGCAAACGAATCCTGCTGCTCGACGGCTCCTGGGGTGTGGTGATCCAGGGCTATCATCTGGGCGAAAGCGATTTTCGCGGGTCGCGCCTGGGCAATCACGCGCTCGACCTGCGCGGCAACAACGACATCCTCACGCTCACCAAGCCCGAGATCGTGCGCGATATCAGCCATGCCTATCTCGATGCGGGTGCGGACATCATCGAGACCAATACGTTCTGCGCCACGGCAATCTCCCAGGCCGATTATGGGCTCGAGCATCTCGTCGCCGAACTGAACGAAGAAGGCGCGCGCATCGCGCGCCAGGCCTGCGACGAAGTATCGACCTCGTCGCGGCCGCGGCTCGTGGCGGGCGTGCTCGGGCCCACGAACCGCACGGCTTCGTTGTCGCCCAAGGTCGACGATCCGGGATTCCGCAATGTCGATTTCGACGCGCTGCGCGCCACCTATCACGAGGCGACCTTGGGCCTTGTGCGCGGCGGCGCAGACCTGATCATGATCGAGACCGTGTTCGATACATTGAACGCCAAGGCCGCGATCTTTGCCATCGAGGAAGCGTTCGACGAATTGGGCGTGAGGCTGCCGATCTGGATTTCCGGCACGATCACTGATCTGTCGGGGCGCATGCTGACGGGCCAGACGGCCGAAGCGTTCTGGCATTCCATCCGCCACGCGAAGCCATTCGCGATCGGGCTCAATTGCGCTCTGGGCGCCAAGGAATTGCGGCCCTATGTCGACGAGCTTTCGAGTTGCGCCGATACGCTGGTCAGCGCGCATCCGAATGCAGGGCTGCCGAACGCGTTCGGCGGCTATGACGACACGCCGGAATCGATGGCGGAGCGGATCGGCGAATTCGCGCGCTCCGGCCTTGTCAACATCGTGGGCGGCTGCTGCGGTACGACGCCGGCGCACATCAAGGCATTCTCGGAAGCGATTGCGGGCGTGACGCCGCGCGCCATTCCGGAGAAACCGCGTTATCTGAGGCTGTCCGGGCTCGAGCCGTTCACGCTCACGCCCGAGACCAATTTCGTCAATATCGGCGAGCGCACCAACATCACGGGCTCGGCCAAGTTCCGCAAGCTGATTGCGGCCGACAACTACGAGGGCGCGCTGGACGTCGCGCGCAGCCAGGTCGAGAACGGCGCGCAGATCATCGACGTCAATATGGACGAGGGCCTGATCGATTCCGAGGCCGCGATGCGCCGCTTCCTGTCGTTGATCGCCGCCGAGCCGGACATCGCGCGCGTGCCCGTGATGATCGATTCCTCCAAATGGAGCGTGATCGAGTCGGGCCTCAAGGTTGTGCAGGGCAAGTGCATCGTCAATTCGATCAGCATGAAGGAAGGCGAAGAGGCGTTCCTCGCGCATGCACGAAAGGTTTACCGCTATGGTGCTGCCGTCGTCGTGATGGCGTTCGACGAGCAGGGGCAGGCCGACACGGCCGAGCGCAAATTCGACATCTGCAAGCGGGCTTACGGGCTGCTGGTGAACAAGATCGGCTTCCCGCCGGAAGACATCATCTTCGATCCGAACATTTTTGCCGTAGCGACGGGCATCGAAGAGCACAATGACTATGCGCGGGCCTATTTCGCGGCGACGCATCGCATCCGCGCCGAACTGCCTTATGTGCATATCTCCGGCGGCCTTTCCAATGTTTCGTTCTCCTTTCGCGGCAACGATCCGCTGCGCGAGGCGATGCATTCGGCGTTTCTCTATCACGCGATCAAGGCCGGCATGGATATGGGTATCGTCAATGCCGGTCAGCTTGCGGTCTATGAAGATATTCCCGCCGACCTTCGAGACGGCGTGGAAGACGTGCTGCTCAACCGCCGTCCCGACGCGACCGAAAGGCTGCTCGAGCTCGCGCAACGCTACAAGAACGATTCCGCGACCCCGCGGGAAGAGATCACGCTGGCGTGGCGGCAGCACAGTGTCGAAGAACGGATCAAATACGCGCTCGTGCATGGCATCGCCGACTTTGTGACCGAAGATGTCGAGGAGGCGCGGCTTTCGGCCACGCGCACGCTCGACGTGATCGAAGGTCCTCTGATGGCAGGCATGAACGTCGTCGGCGATCTGTTTGGCGCGGGAAAAATGTTCCTGCCGCAGGTGGTCAAATCCGCGCGCGTGATGAAGAAGGCGGTCGGCCATCTGGTCCCGTTCATGGAAGCGGAGCAGGCATTGCTCTCGACCAAGAAGGAACCTGCGGGCCGCATCGTCATGGCGACGGTGAAGGGCGATGTGCACGATATCGGCAAGAACATTGTGGGCGTGGTTCTGCAATGCAACGGCTATGAGGTGATCGACCTCGGCGTGATGACTCCGGCGCAGAAGATCCTCGATACCGCGCGCGAAGTGGGCGCCAACATCATCGGTCTATCCGGTCTCATCACCCCGTCGCTGGAGGAGATGAGCCATGTGGCGGCGGAGATGGAGCGGCAGGGTTTTGACATTCCGCTTCTGATCGGCGGGGCAACCACGAGCCGCGTGCACACTGCCGTCAAGATCAATCCCAACTACAGGCGCGGGCAAACAGTTTATGTGACCGACGCGTCGCGCGCGGTTGGCGTGACGTCGAATCTTCTGTCCAAGGTCAATCGCGCGGAATTTTCGGCGACAATCCGTCGCGAATATGAAGAGATCGCGGCGAAGCATTCGGCGCAGCGCGCGCCCGGCAAGCGCCTGACATTGCCGCAAGCCCGCGCGAACAAACCCAAATTCGATTGGGCGAGCTATGCGCCGCCGAAGCCGACATTTCTGGGAGTGCGCGCATTCGACGCTTACGATTTGGGCGAGTTGGTGCCGCTGATCGACTGGACGCCTTTCTTCCAGACCTGGGAATTGGTGGGCCGCTATCCACTGATACTCGACGATCCGCAGGCGGGGAAGGCTGCGCGCGATCTGTTTGCGGATGCACAGGCGATGCTGAAGCGCATCGTCGCGGAGAAATGGCTCACGGCGCGCGGCGCGATCGGCTTCTGGCCGGCCGCGAGCGAAGGCGACGATATCGTTCTGTTCACGAGCGAGGATCGCACAACCCCGCTCGCGACGATCCACACGCTGCGTCAGCAGATGTCGCGCGAATCCGCCAAGCCCAATCTCGCGCTGTCCGATTTCGTGGCGCCGCGCGACACCGGTCTCGCAGATTATCTGGGCGGCTTTGTCGTCACGTCGGGCCATGGCGAGGAAGACTGGATCAAGCGCTTTGAAGCGGACAAAGACGATTACAACGCGATCCTTCTGCGCGCGCTGGCCGACCGTTTCGCGGAAGCGTTTGCAGAGCGCCTGCATGCCAGGGTGCGCAAGGAGTTCTGGGGCTATGCGCCGGATGAGGCTCTCACGAACGAAGACCTGATCGCCGAAACCTATCGCGGCATCAGGCCGGCGCCGGGTTATCCCGCGCAACCGGATCACACCGAGAAGGGCACCTTGTTCGAACTGCTCGATGCGCAGACAACGGCGGGCGTGAAACTGACCGAGAGCTATGCCATGTGGCCGGGATCGTCGGTCTCGGGATTCTATTTCTCGCATCCCGACAGCCGCTATTTCGGCATCGGCAAGATCGAGCGCGACCAGGTCGAGGACTATGCGCGGCGCAAGGATTGGCCGCTGGCGGAGGCCGAGCGCTGGCTCGCGCCCAATCTCAATTACGATCCGCGCGCGGCGGCCGCCTGAGAAAACGCGACCTGAAAAAGCGCCATCTCAAAAAGCGAAGGGCCGAAGCATTGCACTCCGGCCCGAACGCCTTGATCCTTCGACTGGGCGTCAGTGGACGACGCCGATCACTACTGCCCCGAGAAACACAAAGACGAGACTGACTGCAAGAAGTTCAAGTCCACGAACCATGGTCCCTCCATGCGTCGACGTTGACGGGCCGAGTGTGGCCTTTTTGCGGATCTGGCGAAAGGCCGAATCGCGCAACAAAGTTGTCGGCAACGGTTGTGGAGCGCCGCGCTTGGCGGAGATTGTGGTCAACTTTGCACATGTCAAATGTGTATGATCTGTATACGGATTAAGTGGCCGCGCGTCCGAACCCGCCGCCGCCGGGAGTCGCGATCGCGATCTGATCGCCGGCTTCGACTTCGATTTCGTCGCGGCCCTTCAGCAGGATCGTCTCGCCGCCTGCATGGACAATTGTGGTTTCGCCCTTTGCACCCGGCGCGCCGCCTTCGAGACCGAAGGGCGCTGTTTCGCGGCGTGTCGAAAGAATTGCGGCCGTCATCGCTTCGCGGAAGCGAATGCGGCGAATCGTGCCGTCGCCGCCATGATGCGCGCCCGCGCCGCCGGAACCCCGGCGAATCGAAAACTCCTCGAGCAACACCGGATAGCGCGCTTCGAGAATTTCGGGATCGGTGAGGCGTGAATTCGTCATATGGGTGTGAATGGCGGATTGGCCGTCGAAGGTCGCGCCCGCGCCGGCGCCGCCGCAGATCGTTTCGTAATATTGGTGGCGCGCATTGCCGAAAGTGAGATTGTTCATCGTGCCCTGCGAGGCTGCCATCACGCCCAGCGCGCCGAACAGCGCATCCACAACGGCCTGGCTGGTCTCGACATTGCCGCCGGCCACCGCGCCGGGCGGGCAAGGGCTGAGCAACGTGCCGTCCGGGATCACGATCTCGATGGGTTTGAGGCAGCCCGCATTCATCGGGATGTCGCTTTCGACCAGGCAACGGAACACATAAAGCACGGCCGCCTTGGTGACGGAGCGGGGCGCATTGAGATTCGTCTTCTGCTGCGCGCTGGTGCCCGTGAAATCGACTCGCGCGGAACGCGACGCTCGGTCGACCGAGACGTTCACGCGGATTTCCGTGCCGCTGTCCATCGGCATCGCGAATGCGCCGTCCCTCAACGCGCCGATCACTTTGCGCACGCATTCTTCGGCGTTGTCCTGCACATGGCGCATATAGGCGGTGACGGTATCCGCGCCGTAAAGGGTAGCCGCACGTTTCAATTCCTCGATCCCGCGGGTACACGCCGCGGCCTGCGCCTTCAGATCCGCGATGTTCTGGTCGGGATTGCGCGCGGGATATGCGCCTGCGCCGAGCACGTCCCGCACCGCTTTTTCGTCGAAATGTCCGCCGCGGATCATGCGGATGCCGTCGAACAGCGCGCCTTCCTCGGAAATGTCGGACGAGAAAGGCGGCATGGAGCCCGGCGTGATGCCGCCGATATCGGCCTGATGACCGCGCGATGCCACGAAATAGCGCCGTACGCCATCGATGAACACGGGCGCGACAACGGTCACGTCGGGCAGATGCGTGCCGCCGTCATAGGGCGCATTGGTGACGAAGAAATCGCGCGCGCGCATATCCGCGCCGTGCTTCGCAACGATCGCGGTGACGCAATCGCCCATCGAGCCCAGATGCACCGGCATGTGGGGTGCATTGGCGACGAGCCCGCCTTCGGCATCGAAGATCGCGCAGGAGAAATCGAGCCGGTCCTTGATGTTCACGGAGGAAGCGGTGTTTTGCAGCGTCGCGCCCATTTCCTCGGCAATCGCCATGAACAGGTTGGCGAACACTTCGAGCAACACGGGATCGATGTCCGCGCCGGTGTGTCTGGCGACGGTCTTCGGAGTGGCGCGGGTGAGCACGACGGCGCGTGCCTGCGTGATCTCCGCGCGCCAGCCGGGTTCGACCACGATGGTCTGATGCGGCTCGATCAGCAGGGCAGCGCCTGTGACCGTGGCGCCAACTTCAAGTGAATCGGTGCGATGGACGGCGGCCTTGAGCCAGCGCCCACCAGAATAGAAACGTGTCGGCGGCAGGATTTCGCGTTTGGCTTGGTGGGCAGCTTGCGCGATATCGGCGGAAGGATGCTTCGCCGCATCGGAGGCTTCGACCTCGATGGACTCCGCGATCAGCTTCTTGCCTTCGAAACCGAAGCCGAACAATTGCGCGTGCATCGTCGCGAAGTGCCGTGCCATGGCGGGATAAGTTGCGATGGGCACGGCCAAAGTCGTGTCGCTGCCGTCATAACGGATATGCACCGTCGCCTTGATCTCGGCCGCGACACCGCCCTGCGCCGCAATGTCGGCCGCGG
>Ga0302325_10009388_pt1 | contig 21361 bp, 23 predicted proteins | sample Palsa_T0_2_FD_201948 | JGI IMG/M metagenome (GOLD analysis project Ga0302325, IMG submission 201948) | Peat permafrost microbial communities from Stordalen Mire near Abisko, Sweden - Palsa_T0_2 | ecosystem: Environmental > Terrestrial > Soil > Palsa > Peat permafrost | place: Sweden: Abisko...
ACAAGATACACCGCCATGCTCAAAGGGCACATTCTCAAATAAAAGTTCGGCGGAAAAGTTCCACCTTTAAATGTGCCCAAGGGAGGGGCTACGAAAGACAACAGCAGTTCATTACTGTACTATGCTATGGCAATGGGAATACGCCGGAACCTGGAGAATGTCAGCTGGAGCAACGAGAATTCGAATTCGCTGGCGCTGGAGCTGGAGCCTGGATGCGCCAGCTGGAAGTGCGAGTCTCGAGAACGAGAGCTGGATGCGCTGGAGCTGGAGCTGGAGCACTAGCCTGGAGCTGGGGGTGCGAGCTGGAGCTGATACGCTAGCCTGGAGCCTGGAGCCGCTAGCTAGAGCTGGAGGTGCAATCTGAAGTTGGTGCGCTAGCCTGGAGCTGGAGCCGCTAGCTGGAGCTGGAGCTGGAGTGCTAGCATGGGGAATGAGAGCTGGAGGTGCGTGGATGCGCTGGAGCTGAGGGTAGGGACATGCTTGTGTGCCGTCGCTCAAACCTATTCACACAGCTCGCACACCCAAGTCCCATCTCTCAGCCCTTCTTGACCTTCGCCGCCCTCTCCTTATCCCGCTGTGCTCTCCACTCCATCCATTCCTCATACAAATCATGCTCCAAGCTCCCGATATCCCCGTCCTTGAACCAAAGCATCTCCACCACCTGCCACCGTAAAACCCAATCCACAATCCCCGTACTCCGTAACACAATCACGCTGATATACCATGCGAGTCCCAAAAATGCACCTGCCCCCGCTCCGGCGAGGACCTGTCGTGGCGTGTGATACCGTAGGTATATCCGCGACATGCAGACTAATGACGCGCCGCAGAGGACTATTGTCGACTGCAACAGCCGTATTACCAGCGCTGTTTTTCTCGTCCTATACAAACGTCAGGTATTGAGTATGGAGAGTGGTACCGATGGAGGAGATATAATGTGACATAGACGGCGAAGAAGGTCATGAACTGGGAATGCGAACTAGGCATCCCGTATCCCTCCCCCAGAATCTCTACCTCATTAACCCAACTGTTTCTCTCCAAGAGCGCGAGAAGTACGTACCTTTCGGTCTATCCTCCTTGATAAGCCGTTTTAATATCCAATTCGCCAGTTCGCATAATAATTGTCCGCCAAACATCAACACGACTTCGATTTCCCTCCGCGCATAGATCAGGGTCACGTATATCACCATCAGTGCCTGCGGGATCAATGCCAGGTATGCTGAAACGAGACTGAACGGATCGTGGGGACTGTAGTATACGTGAGTGACTGCAAGTGATACAAGGGGAGGTTCCAGAGCTCCGCCCATTTTCGCTCTGCGAGGGACACCGCTCGTGTTGTGAGACGTGTATTTTGCACCAATTTGAAGGCGATCTGCGGATGGAGATTTTGTCACTTTACGTAATTTCGACACCAAGGGGTCCTCTTTGAGATATTATAACGCAACTAGGAAACTCATTCGGACGTTTAAATTTGGAGCCAGAGTTAAGAGACCTCTTTGCTTTGATTTCCAGGTTTCAGGTTTATAAACTTATGACTATTGCGGAAGTGGGGGGTTCGTCATCTTTGTTGGACCGCGATCTCAACCCCGAACCAAGCGACTAGACCCATGATCTGATCCCGAAAGCAAGTGACGCAACAAACTTTTCCGCATCAACAGCGATGCTGTCACAGTCCGTGCGTCTGTCCATCCGGCGGAAATATTCTCTCCTTCTTCCCGTACGCTGCGATGTTTCTAGAAGTACTAAAGTAACTTGCTGCCCCGGGGCTTTAATTTAAGGGAAATTTGCGAAATTGACTCTCACACATATGTATACCCAAATATAGAAGCAGCTGAATTCCGCAATTCCCTCCGTAAATATCATAACAATAAAGCAATGTAGAGAATCACTGAACTGTGTCTACGACAGGGCAATAACTCATTGCCCTCGTCTAAGGCTCTGCTTCAAGTTAAAGGACAGGCAACCTTCTAATCCGGAATGGGTAGAGCTGCAGTTAAGTCGACCATGCGTGGTGTTCGTTTGAGATCGAGCAACACGCATGACTTGAACCGGGATCCCCAAGTCATTATGAGATTCCTGGGAATATGGGTGTTTCTATGTCGGCAGCGCTCCGAATAATACGGCTAATGATATATTCCATACTTCCGTCTCCGCTGGCCATGGTTCGTGAAACTAAATCTTCAGCTGGCACTTCCCTTGATCTTACACTCAGACAACTGAATTTCCATTTCTTGCAAACAGTTGAAGGAATCGATCTGTCGAAAAATACGAGTACATATGAGATGCAAAGATTGCTCTGCTGGGCGTTCCTTGAATCCTGAGCTGTAAGCGAGTTGTGAGAATGTTGCCAAATTTTCCCAGATATGAGAATATGAGAGTCTGCAACGACCAAAGCTTTGACATACTCTAATACGTAGTAGAGACGTTGTTGTCAGGACTGAATTTCCGCCTGAATGGATGAATAACCAATCCGTGAATCAATATTCGTTGACGTATCTGACGACCAGCGCACCACCGACGAATTTATGTATTTGACGACTTCGGAGTGTTTGGAAAGCAATGTATGTCGCAAGAGACACAATAAGTTACTCAGTCGACCTGAGTGATAATATCTTTCGGAAGAGCGCTGACAAAAATATCTGCTTGGGGCCAAGGGGCACTTCGTGGCGGATAAACCCCTTGTAAAGATCTTTCTTTCCTCGTTCGTATTGTCCCGCCGTCTGGAGCTCTTCGATCATACTTTTCAAACCTTTTGTTTGAGTGACAGAGCGCACTGTATGTAACTCACCCCAGGATGTTCTATCTGACAGAAATGACGGCAGATTTCGTTTGCGGTGCTCTAAGAAAACTTTCCATGTGCCCAGTACCGAATTCCCAGTCTGTATAAGCTGCCCTTGAATAGGTCCCTAGTCTCGTATGGGTGTGAATAGCTTTCAAGTTGCACTATTAAGTTTCCTTCGGCCGCGGCTGAGGAGGGGATGATCTGTATTGCCAGTGTTTCGTAATTGACGTTTTACTTTGCGGAGATAGCCTTTCCTTTGATTCTGATGGATGTCGTGTAATAGCTCCTTCAGATGGCGCGTCCATCGACTTTCCACAAATTGTGGGAACATGGAACTGATCTACTGGTTAGAAAGTATGAGGGAAGGAACATAGCTTCATCACAATATTCTCGATGGTTGCCCGAATATGAGCTTCAAACGTAATAGCCGGATCATCATCTGGTAAATTTCTCGAATCTCAAAGCTGGAAAGACCGAGGGGAATTGATTTCGCTAACCTTTGTCCCGGGAGAAGTAACCTGTTCTTCTCCGCTCAGACGACAATAGGTTTAATTAACCAGTCCCCATACCGATCCAGCTAATCGGAAATCCCACGTCCATGTGTTTAGGAGGCAATGCATAGTCCTGTTCGTGATTGCGAGAAATTGCTTTTGAAGCGAGATGGCGTCGAGTGCGTCAGATGGGCTCAAAACCCACAGGGCAGAGACTCAATAGTAAAAGCTCTCTCAACTTTCGAGAATTTGAACCCAGCCAAAGGATAGAATTATTTAACAGTGCGTAGACGTAGTTCGGCAATTCTGTATCATCCGTCCACCACTTGATAATGCTGAAGGTTATCTCGGGCCGAGCGTGATGGATGTCGCCATAAAAGTTACTCCAGCGGTACATCTGAACCGACAGTTAAAGCTCTCCGCTGAATGGTGGGTTGATCTCGTGAACTTTAAAAGAGTTGCCTGAATATAGCTTGAACATACACCCATTGAAAATGGGAAAGACTGCCGAGCCTCAACGGAATTATCAGGGAAAGTCCATCCAAATCTGGGCGGTTAATATTGTAGATGATGCGGCTTTTCTGTTGGCTCGCAATGCTTTTGTATCAAGTGATCATATCAGGAAAACGATCTGAGAGCAAAGCTCAGATCATATCGGATCTGTGTTCTGAGGAAGGTGTCCGTATGAAGGAACGGAGAGAGACACCGAATGTGATGTATGACAGCGTGTGCGTAGTTGTAATATAATGCCGACCTGACGACGTTCGATCATCGAATGTGTCTTTGCTGCAGTTCAGCCTTTGATGTAGTGTCCAGAGAATGTTTTACTTAGGTTGGTGATGGCCTGAAAAAAGGACGGTTGGCGAGCGATGAGGCACTAGAAGACGGCGGGAAAACCAACGAGCATCGATAAATCGTAGCCATCTAATCAGATGTCGCAAGTAGTCATGCCGCGCACATTATCTAAGTCATCAGACATGATCTCAGATAGATAGCTCTTGAACCCCCAAAGTTCGAATCCTGTGCGTTGTTTCGACTGGTGAAGGAGACTTTCAACAATGTCGCAGTTCATCGTCTTTACCCCTGAGTCCTGACTGAGCATCTTTTGGCGGCTGGGGGATCATTAATATTGGATAAGGTTTCGCCGATCGCAAGCCATGTGACAGCATTTGCCTTTGTGGCTTGCCCAGTCTCGGCTAAATGTAACCAAAACGGCGGCCATAGAAGCCAGTTTCCTCTCCGCAGCGGCGTCACTGTTCATCGTTGTCGTTGATGCCGTTTCTATGGTCCTCGAAGGGGAAAGCGCCGGCTCGACGGTCAAGTTCTTCCTCGTCGCCGCCGCAGAATGTCGAACAGGGTGAGTCGTCGGACGGGCCGCCTGCGTTTGATGCGCCGCCGGCATTTGACGAGATCGTTCCTGGACCCAGGGGAAGTATTTCGCACATGCCACTGACCAGTATCTCTCCCTCTTTTCTTTGCAAAGAGCAGTCGTTGATGGTAGCGAGATGGTATCTGTTGTTTGATGGCGGATTTCCCAAGTTTCTGGTCCCGTTATCTGAAATGCTAGGCCTAAGTTGGTCGATTGTCAAAAACACTACCGAGGGATCAACTGGGCCGGCAGACGCCGCACGAAACAAATACCGCGAACGGTTCGTGCTGTTGTTTCCTGAGGACCTGGATGGTTTGCCGAATTTGGCTCAGGAAGAGGAGCCTCCGATGTACACTGATCAGTGCGCTGAAGATAAGCGAAAGGCGACAACAAAACGAAACATCTTCGACTCTATAAGTATGTTCTCTGTCTCTTCCCGCAATTACACAGGGTCCTCGGGAATGATGTTGATGGTAGGTGAGAATTTGGACCATCAGTCTATCCGACATGGGTTGGTGGAGTTGTTCAATTCAGTGTTTACGTATCGGACATTGAAGACTGTGGTACAGACACGAACCACGAGGCAAGATAAAAGTCTGGAGGATCACAGTAAACTTCGCGGGGTGGAAGTTACTTTAAGGAGTGTTGAATTTGAAGGAGTCACTAATATTGAGGAAAAGTTGTTGGAACTTACGAGACAAGGTACTTCCAGGTTGTTCTTCAATCTGATGGTAGGTGTGGTGTGGGCAAAGTACGGGCTATGGACAAGTAAGACGTTAAGTGCCGAAGAAAATCTCAAGCGAGGCCAGTGGATCATCTTTGGCGCCTGGCCGGAGACTCTAAAACGTATTCTCTCTTTTTGTGCGCGACTGATGCCCAGTTACGACGAAGAAAGATGGAGTGACTAAAATTTGGAACGAGCCGTATCATCTTGGGAGAGGTACTGGTCGTTATTCTGGTGGAAATCCAATCGGCGGTGCTGTAGCACTATAAATGTATAGTCCCATAATCAATTAGCTATCATCAATTCCACCTAATTATTAATGCTTGTTCTCGTTGGTATTCTCCGTTTTCTCTGTTGTCGGCGATGGGTTCTGTTCCACTTGAATCGAATCAATCCCATTTTCCTCACATATCAAAGCCATGAGATACTCATCCACAAACTCCCCATCAATAATAACATTATCCTTCAAGTACCCCTCCTGAGTGAACCCCAACTTCTCCAACACCCTTTTTGAAGCGATATTCTTTGAATAAAGCGATGCCCGGATTTTGTGAATTTTCGTATCGTTCTGAAGAAACTCGACTAATCGTCCCACCGCTTCAGTAGCAATGCCCTTGCCCCAATGATCTGGATCGATGATGTACGCAATTTCGACGAACTTGAAGAGCCGGTCGAATTGGATAGCATTGACATGGCCGATATACTCGTCGTTTTCCTTGAATGTGACAACAAAAGGAGCCGCGTCCCGGAACTTGAACCGTGATATCATGAGATCGATATAGTTCTTGCGGGTGTACTCGATATCTCTATGTGCCGACGTGCCATAATATTTCATTGTCGTGGGATTGCAAAGAACGCGGAATGCATTTTCGGCATCAGTTTCTCGCAGGAGTCGTAGGCGCAAACGTGGTGTTTCGAGGACAGAGGGCCAATTGTTGAATAATGCACGGATATAAGGAGGATGGTGTTTACTCCATTCCTCTTCTCTCACCGAATCCCATTTCCTGCGAATGTTACGATATTCGGTGAAATCCTTCCATATATCCGCATCCTTCTTCGTGAACGGCACAAGCACCTCTTCCTCCCCCTCGAGCGACAAGGCCTGCAATTTTTCGAGAATCTCTTGCTCGGGAGTCGTTGCCATCGCCGCTGGTTCCGGTTCCATGCCGTCCGTCCCTGCCAACGCAGAAGCCGGGGTCTCCATCTATAAATGGAGATAAGTCGTGTTGTCCGTGTTACTGATTGTCGGTCCCTTTGTCTGAACCTAAACTCAAATGCTGGTGCTAGTGATTCGCCGCCTCATGTTAAGATGATAGTCCCACACCGCTAATTCTTGTCGTTATCATTTTAGCGGAGCCTTATTAACGCCTTGTGTCTGTGTCCTCGGACCGTGACTTTCTTCGGTCCGTTCCGTGGGGCAGCGTGCAGCTTGGCTCAACGGGTACAGCGAGCCTGAAGCTTGTGCCAAAAATTCGGCGGTAGGAAAGTGATCGTCCCGGCCGCATGCCGGGAGATTTCGTGCCCGCTCAGGCCCACAATCGCAACATCAAAATAAATCGGTTCGGAAATTATTGTCTGCACCACCGCTAGCGCAAGTAAAGATGTCGGTTGCGAAATTACCTTCCGGTGTCTCTCTGTACTACACTGACTCGGGAACACCGCCCGCGGCGGAGGAGTATGATACGTTTGTTGTTGTCCATGGGGTAGCGTACAATGCCGGTGAGTTACTTTGCCAATTTTATTGATTGTGCAATAGAATTGTTTTCGCCGCTAAATACTGTTCTCCCAAAGAAGGTTCGAGTGATTGCATATAATCAGCGCGGATATCGTGGATCGACGCCTCTATCCCAGGGAGAACTACAACTTACCGACGATAGACGGAGACTAACGGTCGAGTATGCGAACGATTTAATCGAGTTCCTCGAGTACATTGTCGCGAAATATGCACTGCCACGAAAACCTATTGTCCTTGGATGGTCGAAGGGAACTAATTTATTGCTGGCACTAGCATGTCCCACCTTCTTGCCGCTAGAATTGCGCAATAGAGCGTTGAAGGTTGTGAGTGCGTCAATTATGTATGAGGCTCCTGGGAATGCGTTCGGATTGACGCCGACGAAAGACTATACTGAGGCTATGTCTGGACCGTATCCAGAGCATGTCACGACGGAGGAGGAGAAAAAGGCAATCACTGCGCAGCGATTTTCGAATTGGATATCTGGATTTTACAAACACGAGAATTTGACGGAGGAAAGCCCAATCTATGGGGTCGATCCAGTGGGATTTAGTGCGGATTCGTTAGAAAAGGAGTTGTTGGAACGGTCATCGGAACCAGCCTTAGTTCCCCTGGGATTCCACTGGGGATTGAGTGCCGACGCCAAGGAGAGAGCGGAATTGGCGAAACTAGCAATTGAGCAGACTGACCTTCCAATCGCTATGGCATGGAATGGAGAGACGGCGGGATACATTGTCTCGGCCGTGAAGGCAGGACAAGCATTAGGCGCAAAGGTGTACAAATTAGACGACAAAGGAAACCATCTATTCTTCGCACACGAGCCGAAAAAGTTTATCGACGGCATCTGTAAAATAGCCACAGATCTCACCGGACATACAGTAGGGTAGACAACATGATAGACAATGGACTGGAAGAATGCTCGATATTGCAAATAAGCAACACTACCGTCTAGTACGTACCCGAAAACTAGCAATCGCTCTGCCAAACTAGAATACCACAACAAGTCTCAATGCAACTATAAATGTTTCAATGCAACAACAATCCTCTACTGACTTGCACATTGCACACCGGGCGCACCACCTTCATCATCGTCCTCATCCATTGCACCATTAGCACGAGCTCCTGATGTGCCCATCTCTGCACGGCGTTGTTGCATGGGATCTACACTGCTCAGGACGGTCTCGTCGACGTGTGCAGCAGGGGGGAATTGTAATGGTGAGGGTGGGGGGAGAATGGCGTGTAGTGCGTTGACTGTTTCCTCGGATAAAGATTGGGCCCATTCGGCAGTTGGGAATTCGATTTCGAATTTGATGTATAGATTGCCGTGATCATGGTGACGGTAGGATGGCATTCCTTGGCCTTCAATGACTTTGATCTCACCTGCAAGTTAGTAAGGAATGTAAGGAGAAAATACCTGGTCGGATGACTTCGCCTTTAAGGATATCGACTTTGAGAAAGCGTTCGTCGAGATGCTCAACTGAAAATTGACCACCAACCAACGCAGTGACGAGATCGATCTTGGCTTGGTAGAAGAGATCATCTCCCTTGCGTTGGAAGCGAGGGTGTTCTTTGGTTTCTATGACGAAAATGACATCTCCGGGAATGGTGTTGGGAGCCTGATCTGCTTCTCCGGCAAATGTAATGCGTTGTCCTTCCTGCATACCCTTGTCGACATGAACATTGAGTACCTTGCGCTCATTGACGACTTTCTTGCCATTGCATTCCTTGCATTTATCCTTTGCGGGGATAGTCTCTCCCTCTCCGTTACAGTCGGGACACAATGCTTGGAATCGTTGAATCATCGGACCCATTTGACGCATCACAATCTTCTGTCCAGTACCGTTGCATCCCTTACATGTTTTGATGGATCCTTCCTTGCCGCCTTTGCCCTTGCACTTGGCGCACAGGACAGTTTTCTGCAAAGCAAGCTTACTGACTTTGCCCTTGTAAAGATCCTCGAGCGTGACTTTGAGAGCATGAACGAGATCCCTTCCCCTTCTTGGTCCACGGGGAGCACCACCTCCATTTCCGAACATACCGCCGCCTAATCCTCCTCCGAAGAATTGCGCGAAAAGTTCTTCCGCTGAGCCGCCTCCCATGCCGGCGCCCTCCCCGGAAAGACCTTCCTCGCCGTAATTATCGTAGATGTTCCGTTTTTGTTCATCGGAAAGGACTTCGTATGCATGGCTGATTTCTTTGAATCGTTCTCCGGCATTGGGGTTCTTGTCGGGATGGTATTTCAATGCGAGCTTAGGTTAGTAATCGAAGACAAAAAGACGTACCTTTCGATAAGCTTTTTTGATTTCACTGTCTGTGGCATTTGGCTGCACTTCCAGGGCATCTAGAAAGACTGTCAGCATTTCGAACTGGAGATATTACATACCATATAGTTTCGTATCCTTGACCATTTTGGCTGAGCAATCTCACCGTTGCAGGGTGAGGAATGAGAGAGGGAAGAGGGATTTGAGCTGCGATATGCGGATATTGGTGCTTTTGCTGCACCGGAGCGACTGTGAGGGATGTGAGACGAAAGTTGCGGTTGTAAAGAGCAGAGAGTCACTAGTCTCTCTTGCTTTCGTATATGAGGCTTTCACCGGTGGCTAGACTTTTGCTTCTCCGTAATAAACTCAATGGGCGGCAAGAAAAAGGGACACTTTTGTCACCTAACCCTATAGAAAATCCCGCAATTTCAACTTTCTTCTATTTCTTTCTATCTCCTTCTACCCTCCCAAAATGGAACTTGTATCGAGATTGATGACACGCAAGTGTCGCATTACTTTTGGATGACGTGGGTAGAATGTTCTGGGGAAGTTGCAGCCATTCGTCTAAAGGAATCGCGGTGCTGCTATTGTTTGGCGAGGCTCAGTAGTTCACTTTTTCCAGATCAATTTGATGACTAATCGATGCGGAACTTGCCATGAAACTGAAGCGTTTGCGAAATGTAAGGGACAGGCGTAAGCGGATAATCCTTGTCCGGGTACGTATTACGGTCTAAGAGATGTCAGCAGAACATCAACGTGTCTAATAGCCTGATCGATCCCGGCCAAACTTCCCCCCGGTCCGACCTATTTGCGCCACACTCTCACCTCGCGCTGTCATTTCAGGTTGATGTGGGGATCTTGTGTTTCCGCGGCCGCAGGACAATTGAAGATAACCTAACTCGATTTTCACATGTACTTTCGGGAAAGCAAGTTATCTAGTGACGGGAGGTTTACACTTTTCTGACCCCCACTTCGATGCGGCTTGTGACCTTATAGATCGGCGTTGGTAAATAGTTTCCGCGGAACTCACACGATTGGTTTCTTGTCACCTCAAACTCGGGGTTATCCCCACATTCACATGCATTGATTTGGATCGTAAACCCGAACGATATAAATCTGTGCTAGGGACGATCGCATAGAGCAAAATGGCCCTTCACTACCAGGCACCCTCAAGTCTCGTCGAAGCAAGTCTCATCTCGGCAGATGAGTTCAATAAAATCCCTCATGTCCACGTCCAAGAGACGCTTGCTCCAGATATTTTGATGGGTATCGCTGCTATTTTTCAAACTCATGCTTCGGCTATCGCTGCTCATGAGTTTGAAAAATAGCAGCGATAAGCGTCTCTTGGACGTGTACGTGAGGGATTTTGTTGAACTCATCTGAAAAGCCGCAACTAGACCACTTTATATCAACTCTGCGCTGACCCTGAGAACAGTTGCAACATTTGTGGCGAATACATGTGGGCTGTTACTTGTATCACACCTCCTACCTAGTCTTATAGTAGATCACGAATTCCGCTAAGTCGAAGTCCTCGTTGGGTTCTTTGATGGGTCTGGCTCAAGGTGTAACAGCGTTTGCCCAGATTTTTGCACCCTTTACGGCTGGACTTTTGTGGAGAAAGTTTGCAGATGGAAATTTCCCCCTTGAATGGCCTCTAGGCCAGTTTTTGACTTGGAATGTATTTGGTTTGATAGGCTTATTGGCGTTCGGGGGAAGTTGTTGGATCCGTACCCCAAAAATTGTTGTAGCCGAGAATGCGGGAGACAATATTGAAGCGTGCACAGTCGGAGTGGATGTCGATTGAGAGATCTCTTTAGGCACTAGGGTTCGATGAAGCATGTAATGTGGCAATTTATAATGAAATCTCATCCATCGCCGTCGACCTTACTAGGAGGCGGTGTGCTTCTTATGTTTGTTAAGTCATGGTCATCTCTCACCCTACCCGATAACCAGGTTTGTGAATGCAATGGCAAGGTTGTAGCTATAGCTATACGATTGCAGCTGAAGACACACACTAATTCGAGTAAACAGCCTGGCAGAAGCAGATACGCGTTCCATGAAGAGAAGCGCTCGGATAAATTGAACTGACTTTGAAGCCATGCGTTGTGGGTCTACCTGCCCCTTTCGTACTCTCGAGCGTTCTCGACCGGGACACGTTGTATCGGCCCGTGCTCCGAGATGACTCCCAACATTCCCCGGCCAATCAGACCTGCGTCCGTCGCCTGTGTCGATCTCTCTCTCCCCAAAGAGTGTCGCTAGATCACACACACAGTCATCCCAAAATTCTGCGGCCCCCATTCTGTGTCTCCCACGCACGCTCACATCACAGCGGCGCAACTCGGCCTCATGACCGTCTCCTAAACACTCTGCACAGCATACGTCGCGTGGATGTTCCCGCGATACACTCGACTCCCTCCACTCACCGCCATCCGTCCCAGGCCGCTGAGCCTATTCCGCGATAAGAAAGCACCCGACAAATGCAGTGTCCCGACAATTCACCGCACAGGCACGTCTGGTGCGTTCTATCCTGCGATAAAGTTACATGCCGGGGTCGCTGCTCGGCCGAAGCGCGCGACGCGACGGTTGCCGCTGTTTCCGGACGGACAACGGTGGAGTGATGTCAGGGGCGATAGCGCGGGTGACGATGCTTGGGTTATTGGCAAATATTATCTTGGTATCTCTCTTGTTTTCTGTGTGTAATCGGAGGCGTTGCCGACGGAGTTGGAGCCTGGAATACAAAGGAGAAAGGACGGCCGGGATTATGGGCCAGGCTATTGATGCACTACTGGGCTCTGGAATGCGAGGAGCGGATGAAATTGTGGAAAGTGGACAGGATAAGTGGACTGATGTTCGACGAGGCAGAGGAAGAAGTGGATATTGTACAGATGTTGCATCGCGCGTATCTAAGGACCAAGATTGAGATGGAAAGTACAGGCGGGTGGGTCGGAAGTACAACCGCCACAGTCGGATTATTACAACGGTCGGCACTGCATATCGCGAATGTATCCTCTGTTCTAAGATGGCATCTAAGAGTAGTTGGGTGATTCAAGGGCGTTTATCATTCGAGGGAACAAGTTCCTCTTCAGTACCGATGAAAAACAGCATTGGTATGACTGCCCTTATCAAGTCGGCACAAATTCAACAGATACCCCATTAAATGACGCAACCTCGCATGTCGTCAACCTCCTTCCTTCAGATACAATAGTTTTTGCTACCGACGGACTGAGCGACAATCTCTGGGACGAAGAAATCCTCGCAGAAGTAGCCAATCTCAACGAGTCGGGAGCAACTGGAACTGAGCGCAGTATTCAGGATATCGCAGACTCACTTCTCCAACGAGCTCGTGCCGTTGGAGAAGATCAGTATGGGGAATCCCCATATATGGTAAACAGCTGTCACGTACGTGTGCTGATGAGCAGGAACGAGCAGTCATGGAAGGACTTCCTTTTCAGGGCGGGAAATTGGATGATATTAGTATCGTTGTAGCCCGTGCCGATTTGGACGAATAATTGGGAACGAGGGTATTTTATGAGGGCCTGGGGGACTTGGGTTTTTGCATCGTGGGCGTATGTATTTGGATGTCGAGATTCCCGGGGGTTCTATTCAGGTATTCAGGGGTTAAATAATGGATCATAATGAATATTGCTTTAAACAAGTTATACGAACGAAGTGTTACTTATATCGCATTTTTTATGACAAGAAACTAACGCTCTTCCCCCAAAATTGTCTTGGCTTTCCGCGAATGCTGCCAAGTGATTTTCAACCGACTGAAATCTCTTCATACTACATACACGTGGCAGAGTATTCAGATTAAATTTTGACAGTGAATTTCCCCTTGAGAATGTGTTGAACGTCCAATCGGCTGCGCTAGACGTTGAGTCTCCTATTTCCGGAAGAAAATTGCCGTTTGCCGTTGAGTTGGTTCACAATGGGAGATTAAATATCGGCGATGCATGACGCGGACCTGTCGCTTCTAATTACCGCTTCCGCATACCGAGGTGAAAAGTCGCGTGAATCAAGTCATGAAGATCGAGGTCCGAAGTGGTCTAAATTGCCGACGCGATGGAATTGGATGTTCTTCTTCCTCGAGGCAAGTATGTATTCGCAATTCAGTTAATCTCGGCCAGCGAGACATTCCTTATGCGCACGTTTCGCTGGGTCTTTCCTCGCAAACTAGCGACGAATGGTGAACTGGTCGACGAGACTTGTCCTGCATTTGGCAATTGCCTCAGATACCAAGAAGACGCTCGCTAGATATATCCTCTATCTTTTGTCGCCCAATGAGTCATTAATACGGACTTTCCGTTATTCGCCATGCCGAGCAATATGACGCACTACGTAGATCCCAGCATTATCAACGCACAGACAATCGTTGGTCTGTCGGAGAAATCTCCTGAGATCTTCCGAATAGCTGTATGAACTTCAGACCCTTGCAGAGTAAAAATTGTCGGGTCCTGATAACAGGTCCGACTAAAATTATAGCGGTGAGACTACGCCTCTCAAGAAAGCTTCCCACATGTTGTCATTCGGTGGTCAAGTATTTTACACTCCCTATTTCTACTTTACTAATATATCGTCATAAATTGCAGCTGCAGGGGTCCCTCTGATATCCCACTCTCTCAGCCCCGCATTCGAAACACGCCGTAATTGGCCTGATATGGCAATTCTGGATTTGGACGCCCATAGCGCGCGGCGAAACGATATCTTGGACCAGCCAATGAGAGCTGCGTTAGATTTCGAGGCAGGTGATCGGGAATTATCAGGTCTAAGTTTAGAACAAAACAGACCCGGTTTTAAGCTCAGATTACAGATCCGTGCACCGGGGGCATGGATCCCTTTAAAGCGTGAGGCGAAGCAATCACGGCGCAGAATTAACTGCATTGACCCACTCACCCATATGGTGAGCGTCACATTCTAGCGCTGGCAAACTTGGTTATGTCTTGTTATTATGATGATAGTGAACGGGGGGGGCTCATTCCTTGGCATTGTCGCCCATCTCCCGCGAGCCAAGCAAGTCGCCGACTCTACGCCACGAGACCCCGATTGGGAAAAGGCGATTAGAGCCAGGTTGGGTCATCCCGTTCTTTCCATTGGGTGGCAGTGTCTAGTCGTCCGCCGAAAAGGAATTTAGCTCGGGTTGGCGACGTAAATAAGCGTCATTAACAAATGCTAAATTAAAAAGTGCGTAAATGCTCGGTAATCCTATACGGCCGTTGCACCAGTGAAATATTTGTTTTTAGCTAGGCCAATTTGTGCCTCAACAAACCGGAAACAAAGGTCATCGACAACCAACCTCCACAGCAACGAGCCCGTTTACCGCCCATCACGACGACAGACTCGACTTCCTCGTCTTTCGCACGAAGACACGCATCGGGCCTCGTCTGTCGGCAATAGCAGGCTCCTTTGGCACGACCACCGAGATCAGTCTATCTTACACTTCGACTCTTGGCGCAGAATGCCTTCCCTGGCTCGACCGGAAAGCTCCCTTTCCCTGCGACCGGCCTCGATATCGCAGCCAAATGTCCCTGCATCAGTGGACCTCAATAACGTACCTCAGGAACTGCAGCTGGTGCTCGGTCTGTTGTCACTGCAGACCCAGCGGCCATACTGCGATGGATACGTGTTGCGTAAACATGTCAATCTTCCAGGTATATACCCGCCGGCTTCCGACATTTCCAGACTGGTCATTTCATGTTCTCTTTGCATTCTATGGGCTCAGACGTTGATGTCTAGATGGAAAACCGGCTCCAGACCAAGACTGGTACGAATACTTTGCTCAGCTGAATGGAACGATTTTGTCACTATGGAATGCCACGGCAGTCGACGAAGCAGCCTACCAAGGAGGCCAAACCGTCATGCCTCAATTCATCAACATCACTGACGCCGTAATCACATCCACAAACCCACAAGAACACCCCGAACACCAAAACGTCTTATCCATCAGCACCGCCGGCTCAAACCGATATCTCTTTGAATTTCAAAACCCAAATGTGCTGAGACGATGGAGCGCCGCCTTCAGGATCTCAATGTACGAACGAGCGGCTTTGCAGGAGTGTTATACCGCGGCGCTGATTGCGCGATCACGAACAGCGACAAATGTACGACGGTTGTTTTCTGCTTATCATGGCGCGCTGGGGTCGAAAGGGAAGTACTCGGGCTGGGTTCGCGTGCGATTTAGTCGGAGTATCAAGTGGCAGAAATGCTGGGCTGTTGTATCGGATACTCCCTCCTCCTGGTTTGCGGGAAGAGGACAAGGTCTACATGAGCGACTGATGTATAAATTCTCCAGCAAGCAGAGTCTGCGTGGTGAAGTCCGATTTTACGAATCACGGAGAGATCCTAAGAACAAACCGATCGCTGTGCTCGGGAATGTATTCGCTGCGTACGCTGTATACCCGGAGAAACCTTTCCTCGTGGACTCGAGCACAATGATCAAAGTCGAGGGAAGTCTTCAGATCGGAAGGGGATCGTTATCACTAGGGGGCGAACAATTCAAAGATGCATTCGTCTTGTTGATGCCAGAAGATATGCCCACGGGTTCAAACAATTCTTCTCCGGTGTCGTCGCCGGTGATCGGTTCCTCGAGTTCAGGCCATTTTTCGCCCCCTTCTCGTAGTCGTTTTACTACATCTCCCTCGTCGCTGTTCTCAATGGGACACGGTCACTCGAAAGGATCATCATCAGCTGCTTTTGAAAGCATGTTGACATGGCTGGTTGCCTTCTACGACGCGTTCAACCTGTACGGCCGACCGGAGAAACTCATCACCGAATCCAACAGAATCGATTCGATGATCTTCGGCATGCCGACCACATTGGAGGATTCATATCTTGATGTGGAGGAAGTTTTCGTGACGCTTGCGGAACAAGGATCACTCGAGAACAATAGCTACTCAACCAGAGACTGGCGATTCAAAATGAAGGAATTGACGATGCAGTCACTCAGAGAGGGGAAGAAAGTGTTCAATCCGGCAGTCCTTCTTCAGAATACGGTTGCCAATGTTCCTGTCATTCGACCACCTATTCCTCCTATCATGCGAGATAATATTATTACTGCTGCCCCTGTTCGTGCAGAATCTGCTCCCGCAGTAACTTTCTCCGAACATAACGATACCATAGAGGACGCCAATTACCCACTTCCTACTGCACCGCGTCAACAAAACCGTCTTAACTTCCTGCGACGAAAACCCTCTCGTCCTGACGATAGTCATTCCCGCAGTCTCAGTGAGGACGGCGTAGTCAACACTCGTCAAGCAATGAGCCGGTTCAGTCTTAACGAAGACTCTGAAGAGGAACCAGAACTATTCAACGCCGTGGGAAGAACGTCTTATCAATCATCCCCTCTTCGTAATAGTGAAGTCAGACCCTCGACGGCCGATTCCGCGGAATCCGATGCCGAAGCAGTCCACTTGCAAGTCCATGTTGATCGGCCAACTCTGATGAAACGGGCATCTTCCCACCGACGAGGTCATAGCGAGACTCGTATGGCGGATCTATACCGCGAGGCAGAGGAGAATAAGGGGGAATATTACAGTGATGAGGAGAGTGTTGGCCGTCCACGAGTAGCGAGACGAGTCTCCAGTGATGAGATGTTGAAAGCGGGTGCATTGGGGATAAGTGCTGCTGGAGGACGTGTTTCTCGCGAAAGTCTTGAGAATGGGACTCAATTCAATCGGACTTTTGATGAACGTTCGTCGCAGGGGGATGTTTCAAGGTTCCGACTTTCCGAATCTTCGTCAGATAGGTCTGAGACACCGGCCGATCCATTACGCGATACCCCTCAGATGGGACCGAATAATCTTCATAGTTCGCCAGCAAGTTCGATGGAGAGTTTGCCGGCTCCGAAATCGCAGTCTTCGCCTCAAAGACCGCGTCGATCCCTGGATGATCGGATGTATAACGCACCAGCAGTTTCTCCCGAGCAATCTTATAATGCACCAATGTATCGAGATCAATCTCAGCCATCGGTACTAGTCCCAGTGAACGGCCAACCAATCCCTGTTCGAAGAGAACCATCTCCATCAGGCCCACGTCCTCTCCACGCTCAAGGCCCACGATCAGCGCCCTGGAGTGCGGTCTCAGCGCCGACGTCACGACCAGACGATGTCATGCAATATAATCAAGATATACTTCGTCCAAGAGACCATCGACCCGCTCCGGCTCCAAATACCGCGAAATATCCTCCGGCAGTATATCCCGTCCAACCCTCCGCACCGAGACAAGCGCCATTCCCTGGAATGGATGGTCGTGCGTATCAGGATAGCAGACCGTACCATCCTTCTGCACATGATGCCCCGATGCGTCCCCGTGGCCCGGCTTACCCCCCTGCACGAGATAATCGAGGATACCCCTTCGCTGACGATCGAGATCCCCGCGGTCCACCACCCCAAGGCCACAAAGTCGCCCGACGAATGATCCCTACAAATCAATCCCCCGCCGCAGCAGCCGCACGATCAGCGTACCCACCTCATCTTCCGCAAGGCTCGCCACAACCACACCCTCGAGCCATCTCACCAAATGACCGCGGCAGAGGATATGCACCCCAGGGTCCCCGATCACTCACCTCAACTTAACTCGATATCACCTCCGTCTCAACATTATAACCATATATTACTATTGGAATGTATATAAGGATCATGAAAGGTCACGTACAGTATGATAGTGCAAATGCACGAAGGATAGATAAAAAGATGATTGTTTGTCGTTTCTGCTTTGAGAATTGAGAGATGCGAATGAGAATGGAATTTGTGTTGTATGGATTATTGTTTATCGGATGTTATTTGTACATACTTTTGTTTGTTATTTCATGAGAAGGGAGGAAGAGCAGGACTGGGAAGAGAAGTGAGGGATATTCGGTGCTACACTTCTGGATATCGTGGTATGGATATTCTGGAATTGATTCACGAACAGTTAGTTGTGTACTAGGGATTTGGAATGAAGTTGTGGAACTATACTATTGATAGCTGTGTCCTGCGAATTCTGCATTCAGATTCCAATCCGTAAAGTACTTAAATGGAATGTAAATGACTGTAACCCGTTGATGAAGATAATCCTCAACGGCGCCGGGCGTTCCGCCCTTGCATACGCCAAGACGACGGTCGCCCAGTCTTCCAGACCTCGTGATATGCCCCCACGCTCGTCTAATTAGAGCACCTGAGCACCGACTCCCCCGACTCCCTTCTTACAAGACACCCCTCCGAGCCCGTTATCGTCCCCCCACGTCCTCATCGTCGGCCTCGTCCGCCCCATCCCGCTTCCTCCATTCATATTCCCTCTCCTCGCTATGCGAACCCGATACTCGTCACAAAACATACTCCGTCCGGTCCGTTGTGCAACCACATGATCCGCCACTGTCCGCCACTTTTTGATGTTCTTCAGGGAATCCTACGAGATTGTGATTCCCGTGTCGGATTCGTGCGCTGAGTCCGGGCCCAGGTACTAGCCTAACTGTTGGAGGTGAAGATGTGGGCTGAGGTGGTGGCGTAGAGGTCTGCTGCGGCCGAGGAGGGACGACGGGAAGTGAATATCAGTGCATAGTACGGCAGTTCATGTGGTGACATTGGTTTGGTGGTGAGTAAGATATGACGGCAAGGAGTTCTATGCTTGTTTTTTCGGGTGCGTCATTCAATGTGTATTCAGATGCGTGGAGATGGTGATCCCACGGGCTTTAATGCCAACTAGACCATCCCATCTCAAGTACCCCCAAAGTACCGCGCAGAGAATATGGAATGAAAACGCTGCAACAGATAAGATCTTGTGAGGATAACTCGTTATATGAAATAAGAATAACAATGAAGTACAAACACAATCCACAAACAACACAACTCAAAGACAAACAACACAAACATCCACACCATATACACCCCCACATAGACAACACATTCAATCCCATAAATGCACACCTTCCACAAATAAATCCACAAATACCCTCAATCCTAGTATATAATTATAATGCTCGAATGCCTTCCATCCATGCGTCAAGAGCTAATCTCCTCCTCTTAATCGCCGCCTGAATAACCTCCGACGAGGAATCTGTCTCCCATACCAATGGCGAAGATGACGATGATATTATACTGCCGGTACTAGTCGAGAGACGTCCGTCAGATATATTGTATACTATGACTTGTGGATAAGTTCCCCCCGTGGTTACTGGTCCGGACGAGGAGTTGGGGTTTGCGGGGGCAGCGGCCGGTGGCGGTGGTTCTTGTATTTCTTCTGGAAGGAGTGGTTTGTGAGAGTGGATCAAGGGAGCGGTGTGGGGTTGTTGTGAGGGGAGCGTGGTCTGGTGGGAACATAATTGTTCAAGCTACGGTTAAGGGACCTGTTATTGGCGGTACCATAGCTTTCATCTCATTCGTAGAGGTCCGTAAATTCTGTATCAACACTGTGTATAACGAAGGGGATAGTACTTCAATTTCCTTCATCATCAATTCCTGTTGTCCTTCAAATTTCCCGATCCCATTCCCTATATCCTGCAATCTGTCCATTACAATTCTCAACCCTTCCTGAACAAGACCATTTCCCTCCCCAACTGTCCTTTCGACCCTCTCCACAAGTCCCTTTACCAATCCCATCTGCTCGACAACTACATCAACCAACCCCCTTTCACCAGGGAAATACACTTCCTATCGCTCTCCTGAGCCTTCTCCGAATTCTCACCGGCCACCCGTTCCAACACTTTCGCAACCTCCTCAATCATCCCAGTCAACCCACCCCGTTCTTTCTCAAAAGTACTCTCCATCGTCTGAATCAATCCCCGAATCTCCTGAATCCATCCTTCGAGACGTTTACTCGTGCCTGAAAAACTAGTCGACGGATCATATGGCGTAGACAGACTATTCGCTCCCACGCCGGCGAGCGGGCGAAAAATATGTGTCCAAGGTAGATTGTGCGAGACGAATGGATTCTGCCGGGGGAAGGAAGGAGGGGAGTGCGAATTGGGTGTTGAGGAGGGTGTTTGGGAGGTGAAAGCTTGGAATGGTGTTCGTTGACTTGATGGGAATGGTTGTTGTGAGTGTTGTGAGTGTTGCAGTTGAGAACTTGGAGGAGTTCTCTGCGTGAACGGAAATGCATCTCCTCCTGGTCCTACCGAATCCGGAGACCTCTGCGAAACCATCCCACCAAAGAAGAGCAATAACAAGAGCAACAACAAGAAGAACAAGACAAAACAGCAAAGCAAATGAAGCAAAGCAAACACCCGAACCGACCTTGACGCAAAAACAATTTGTTTATGTTTGCCTGTCGATCTGGCGTGGTCAGACACGGGGTGCGGATCAGCGCGAGGGGGGTTATATCACAATCTCAACTAGTTGAAAACACAATCAAACGGACTCGTGGCGCAATGGTTAACGTGTTCGCCTACGGTATGTTGGCAGCGAAAGATTCCAGGTTCGAGTCCTGGCGGGTTCGATTTTTTGATTTTTTGCCCATCACGCCCCAGAATTACATGAAATCATAACTTTTTGACCAGTAGGAGAAAGCTCTCAACCAGACGCTTGTTTTTATACCACTGGGACCCCCCGAAAACAGAATTTCGGCGAGCAGCTCAACAAAGTTGCTTACACTCCTGCAACCCCTTGCGCTGTGAAAAGTTGAGCTTCCCACCACGGATTCGTCCCTGGTCATGATGAAAACTCTCAACAGAAAGAGAAGAAAAAGAAGAAGAAAAAAGAAAGGAAACTGACCCCTAGTATTCACAGTTCACCCAACTGCCCACGCCAAAAACAGAGATAGAAGGACCCTCCCATACGTTCGCTACGCCTTGAAGTGGATTATGTCGCCGCGATATGGACCCCTCAGTAACCACTGTCATAAACAGAGACAAAACGTCGGGAATGAAGCACTCGATAGGGCCTCTTATGCACACTCACCAACCGAACTTACGTCCATGCCCGCATCCTCGCCTGTACGGTACGGTACATCCTGGCCCCAAGAACCATACGAAGAGCGCTGATGTAAAAACAGCAGTACGCACAGCAACTTTGGAACAATGTCCGTACTGCTGTTTT
>Ga0302325_10009391_pt1 | contig 21356 bp, 20 predicted proteins | sample Palsa_T0_2_FD_201948 | JGI IMG/M metagenome (GOLD analysis project Ga0302325, IMG submission 201948) | Peat permafrost microbial communities from Stordalen Mire near Abisko, Sweden - Palsa_T0_2 | ecosystem: Environmental > Terrestrial > Soil > Palsa > Peat permafrost | place: Sweden: Abisko...
CGACGGCGGTGGGCGTGGCTATGGGAAAGAAACTCGGCGACTACGCATTCGAGCGGGTGATGAGGCCGGTGAAGTAGCGCCTGTCTCCGTCGGGCCAACGCCTGCGACTTCCTCAAGCACCCGCGGCGCGCGCACGCTAGAACGCCGGGTGCGTGCCTTCCCCCATCGTCGACGCGCACACGCACCTTTTCCCGGAGCGGCTCGCGGCCGCCATCCGGGCATTCTTCGTCCAGTACATCTCCGGCGACGCCTTTCACTACCCGTACGCCTGGAAGGATGCCCGCGCCGTCCTTCAGGCCTCGGGCATCTCCCGCTGCTGGACGCTGCCCTACGTGAGGCAGCCCAACGGTGCCCGCGCACTCAACCGGTGGATGGCGGAGACATTCGGCGAGTCGGACTTCGTCGAGCCCGGGGCGACGGTCCACCCCGGCGATGACGTCCGGCAACTCGTCGACGAGGCGCTCGACGTGCTTGGCCTGCGCCTCTTCAAGCTGCACTGTTCCGTGGGGGACTACCCCATCACCGACGAGCGCCTGGAGCCTCTCTGGCGACGGCTCTCGGAGAGTGGGACGCCGGTGGTGGTCCACCTCGGACACTCGGTGGCCGGAAATACCGAGGCCTCGGAGCTCGGCGAGCTCGAGGTGGTGGCGCGTCGCTGGCCCGAGGCTCGCATCATCCTCGCCCACTGCGCGGCGCCGGCGGTGGACGAGGCCCTGGCACTCCTCCGCCGGTGCTCCAACCTGTATGCGGACCTCACACCCGTCGTCTTCCACCTCGCACCGGTGAAACCCGGAAGTCTCGCCGGCCTCGAGGAACGCATTCTCTTCGGTTCGGACATGCCCAACGTCGTGGTAAGTGTCGAGGAGGCGGTGGCGGCCATCCGAGCACTGGGGCTGAGTCCCCAACACGAGGCGCTTGTCCTCGGAGGAAACGCCAATCGACTCGTCCCGCCGCGTCCGCGCGGGCGGAGCACGCCGGGCTGACACTTCCCGCACGCTTCGCCTGCCGTTGTCCGCACCATAAGAGGGGTCGCGCACCGAAGGCGACTTAGACGTTGAGTTATTTCGCCCTTTTTGTAGAACGCGCAGCGCGGTGCCCGCTGACTCAGGGGCGACCTCCCCCTTTCCGCGGCAGGCGCGAACGATGCCCCTCTTCCCTCGGTGGACAAACACAGTCTCTCGGCTGAGCGTGGTCATCATGCTCGCTGTGCCGGCAGTGGCCATCGGCGGGTTGCTCATCCTCGTGCGTTCTCCCTACGGCACGAAGCAGCACCGCGAGATTGTCCAGCCGATTCAGTTCGACCATCGCCACCACGTCGGTGACGAGGGCATCGACTGCCGGTACTGCCACTACACGGTGGAGAAGTCGCCCAGCGCTGGCATCCCGTCCACCCAGGTGTGCCTCAGCTGCCACGCCCAGGTGTGGAACAAGAGCCCGCTCCTGTCGCTGGTGCGCGAGGCCTACTTCAAGGACCGGCCCATCCCCTGGAACAGCGTCCACAACCTTCCGGACTTCGTCTACTTCAACCACTCCATCCACGTGAACAAGGGCGTGGGGTGTGCCAGCTGCCACGGCCGCGTGGACCAGATGCCGCAGGTGGAGCAGGTGTCGCCCCTCACCATGTCCTGGTGTCTCGAGTGTCACCGAGACCCGGCGAAGAATCTCCGCCCGGTGGAGTACATGACCAGCATGACGTGGAAGCCGGACCCCGGCGTCGATGGCGAGAAGCTCGGGGCGGATTTGGCCAAGCTGTACAACGTCCACACGCGGACCTCGTGCGACACATGCCACCGATGACCCCCACGCGATTCCCGCTGCCCGTCGTCGCCGACGAGAAGAGCGTCCCGCTCTCGGCGGCCGCCACCGAGGCACCGCTCGATGAGGCAAGATTCGCCCCGGAGAGGACACCCGGGGAGCACGGCTACGGACGCACCTACTGGCGCACCCTGGAGGAGAAGGCCCTCGGGCCCGACGCCATCCTCAACCGAGACCGTGAATTCTCCCCGGGCCAGCTCGACGTCCCCACCGGCTTCCAGCGGCGCGATTTCCTCCAGCTGATGGGGGCCTCGCTGGCCCTGGCCGGCATCACCGCCTGCACCGAGAAGCCGGTGGAACGGGTGCTGGCCTACACCAAGACACCGGACGGGATTGCTCCGGGAAACCCGCTCCACTACGCCACCGCCAGCTCCCGCGACGGCCTCGCCACCGGCCTCCTCGTCACCTCCTGGGAGGGACGGCCGACGAAGGTGGAGGGAAACCCCTCCCATCCCGGAAGCCGCGGCACCACCGGTCCCGCCGAGCAAGCGCTGCTTCTGCAGCTGTATGACCCTTCGCGCGCCCGGGTGCTGAAGGAGCGCAGCGCGGGCAGGGCCTGGCACAGCTTCCGCGAGTCGATGAGCCAGCGCGCCGCGGTCTGGGGGCCGGCCGGGGGAGCGCCTTTGCACTTCCTCGTCGAGCCGAGCAGCTCCCCGACGGTGCTCGCGCTTCGCCAGGAGATTCTCACCCGGTTCCCCAAGGCGCGCATCCACGCCTATGCCAGCGCTCCCCGCGACAACATCTACGAGGGGACGCGGTGGGCCTTCGGCGCTCCCCTCGAGCCCCACCTCGACACCGAGCGGGCCGACGTCATCCTCTCCCTCGACTCGGACTTCCTCGAGGCGCGCAGCGAGAACCTCGTCGCCACCCGCGGCTTCGCCGCCCGCCGCGACCTCAAGTCCGCGGCCGGGATGAATCGCCTCTACGTGGTCGAGCCCCGGCTGAGCATCACCGGCGGGATGGCGGACCACCGGCTCCGGGCGCGGAGCTCGGACATCGAGGGCATCGCGGTGGCCGTCCTCGCCCAGCTGGCCAAGACGGTGCCCGCGCTCTCGCGTTTCTCCTCAGTGGCCGGACCCGCCCTCTCCCCGGAGACGGCGCGCTGGGTGAAGGCCGTGGCCAAGGACCTGGCCGGAAAGGCTGGACATTCCCTGGTGGTGGCCGGCGAGCGGCAGAGCCCGCTCACCCATGCCGTGGCCCACGCCATCAACGCCTCCCTGGGAAACCTCGGGACGACGGTGCGCTTCACCGAGCCCGTCCTGGACACCGTGAGTGGCCCGGCCTCCTGGCAGCCGCTCCTCGACGAGCTCCGGGCCGGGCGGGTGGACACGCTGGTCATCACCGCCAACAACCCCGTCTTCAGCGCCCCGGTCGACGCCGGGCTGGGCACGCTTCTCAAGCGCGTCCCCAACGTCGTCTACCTCGGCCAGTACGACGACGAGACGGGACTGCTCGCCAACTGGTTCATCCCCGCGGCGCATCCCTTCGAGAGCTGGGGCGACGTGCGCGCCCCGGACGGCACGGCGAGCATCGTCCAGCCGCTCATCTCGCCCATGTTCAACGGCCTCACCGAGATTGAGGTGCTGCAGGCCTTCGTCGACCGGCCCGAGCTGAAACCCTACGAGGCCGTCCGCGCCACCTGGAAGGCCAAGGCCGCTGCCGACTTCGACAACGCCTGGGAGACATGGCTCTCGGCCGGAGTGGTGCCGCAGACGCAGAATCCCTTCGCCGCGCCCGTCTTGCGCGCGGACGCGGTGGCCCAGCTGGCGGCGGCAGCCAAGCCGGTGCCCGCGGGCCTCGAAATCAACTTCGTCACCGACTACAAGGTCTTCGACGGGCGCTATGCCCAGAATGCCTGGCTGCAGGAATTGCCCGACCCGGTGTCCAAGGTGGTCTGGGACAACGTCGCGCTCATGAGCGAGGCCACCGCGGCCAGGCTTGGGGTGAAGACGTACGACCCCATCAGCCGGACCTACGACGTGGTGACCCTCAGCGTGGAGGGGCACTCGGTGGAAGCGCCGGCCTTCGTGCAACCCGGCTGCGCCGACGACGCGGTGACGGTGCAGCTCGGGTACGGGAAGCAGATTGTGGAGCTGCTCTTCGAGGCCGACCGGCCGGCCGTCGTCGGCTTCAACGCCGCCCGCATCCGCACCAGCACCGCTCCCTGGTTCCGGACCGGGCTGGTCCTCACCCCCACCGACAAGACGATGACGGTGGTGACGACGCAGACGCAGCCCACCGCCGCCGACCGTCCGGTGGCGCTGATGCAGACGGTGGATGAGTTTCAGAAGGACCCCGAGGCGGTCGAGCACCGCCGGCCGATGGGCAAGCTGAAGGGCAACGCCCTGCCCTCGGTGCAGAAGCCGGTCGACTACTCGGAGCAGCAGTACAAGTGGGGAATGAGCGTCGACATGAGCCGCTGCACGGGATGCAGCGCCTGTGTCGTCGCCTGCCAGGCGGAGAACAACATCCCGGTGGTGGGCAAGGAGCAGGCTGGCAAGGGCCGGGTGATGCAGTGGATGCGGATGGACCGCTACTACTCCGGCACGGCGGAGGACCCGGAAGTGGTCAACCAGCCGATGCTCTGCCAGCACTGCGAGGCCGCCCCGTGCGAGTACGTCTGCCCGGTGAATGCCACCGTCCATTCGGACGAGGGCCTCAATGACATGGTCTACAACCGGTGCATCGGCACCCGGTACTGCTCCAACAACTGCCCCTACAAAATCCGCCACTTCAACTACCTGCACTGGACGGCGGACCGGAGCCAGGTGGAACGGATGATTTACAACCCGGACGTCACCGTCCGGGCCCGTGGCGTGATGGAGAAGTGCACCTATTGCGTCCAGCGCATCGAGCGGTCGCGGATTGTGTCCCGGCTGGAGAACCGGACCATCCGCGACAGCGAGCTCTTGACCGCCTGTCAGCAGGCCTGCCCGAGCGAGGCCATCGTCTTCGGAAGCCTCAATGACCCGAATTCGCGGGTGAGCCAGCTGCACGGCGACCAGCGCCGCTTCGACGTGCTGCACGACCTCAACACCAGGCCGCGCACCGCGTACCTGACGAAAATCAAGAACCCGAATCCGGAGCTTGCCTGATGGCTGCCGATCTCGCCGCCGCCCCGGCAATCGATGGAGGCCCCCTCCTCCTCGGCAAGAACGACAACACCAGTCTGACCAAGAGTCTCTTGGCGCACGTCTGGGCCCGGCCCGACCGGGGCTGGCTCTTGTCCTTCATGATTGCCCTCTCGGGCACCGGCGCGCTCACCCTGGCCATCGTCGTCACGCTGGCCCGGGGCATCGGAACGTGGGGAAACAACATCCCCATCGCCTGGGGCTTCGGCATCATCAACTTCGTGTGGTGGATCGGCATCGGCCATGCCGGGACGCTCATCAGCGCCATCCTCTTCCTCTTCCAGCAGCAATGGCGGACGGCCATCAACCGCTTCGCCGAGGCGATGACCATCTTCGCCGTCCTCTGCGCCGGGCTCTTCCCCGCCCTGCACACCGGACGGCCGTGGTTCGCCTACTTCATGTTCCCCTACCCCAGCGACCTGCAGATGTGGCCACAGTTCAAGAGCCCGCTGGTGTGGGACGTCTTCGCCGTCTCGACCTACCTCACGGTGTCCGTCCTCTTCTGGTTCGTGGGCCTCATCCCGGACCTGGCCACCCTGCGCGACGCCTCGACGAGCACCATCCAGCGCAAGGTGTACGGCCTGTTCGCCCTCGGCTGGCGCGGGTCTGGCCGCCACTGGCACAACTACAAGGTCGCCTACCTGTTGCTTGCCGGCCTCTCCACCCCGCTGGTGGTGAGCGTGCACACCATCGTCTCCTTCGACTTCGCCGTCTCGCTGCTGCCCGGGTGGCACACCACCATCTTCCCGCCCTACTTCGTGGCCGGCGCCATCTTCTCCGGCTTCGCCATGGTGATGACCTGGCTCGTGCCCGCCCGGCATTTCCTCGGGCTGAAGCACGTGGTCACCATGCGGCACCTGGAGGCGATGAACAAGCTCATCCTCGTCACCGGGATGGTGGTGTCCTACGGCTACATGATGGAGCACTTCATCGCCTGGTACTCAGGAAACCCGGACGAGTGGTTCGTCTTCTACAACCGCGCCACCGGGCCCTACCGCGCCATCTACTGGCTGATGATGTTCTGCAACGTCCTCACCCCGCACATCTACTGGTTCAAGTACATGCGAACCAACATCGCGGTGATGTGGATTGCCTCCATCCTGGTGAACATCGGCATGTGGTGCGAGCGCTTCGTCATCATCGTCACCTCGCTCCACCGGGACTTCCTGCCGGCCAGCTGGGGCATGTTCCATCCCACCTGGGTGGACTTCACCCTCTTCGCCGGCACCATCGGCTTCTTCAGCACCTGTTTCCTGCTCTTCTTGAAGTACCTGCCAGCCATCGCGGTGAGCGAGGTGAAGGAGCTCAACGACGAGCTCTCGCACCCGACGCACTCGGTGCAGGTGGTGACCGCATCATGAGCTCCGAGAGCATCCCCAAGGGGAGCACCTACGTCCTCGGCCTCTTCCCGACGGGCGAGGCACTGGTCAAGGCCTGCCGGAAAGTGCGCGAGAAGGGCTTCACCAACATCGACACCCACTCCCCCTACGCCCTGCACGGTGGCGACGAGGCGCTGGGGCTGAAGCGCTCGGTGGTCCCCAAGGTGGCCCTGGCCGGCGCGATGACGGGAATGTTTGGCGGGATGGGGATGATGGTGTGGATGAACGGCCTCAACTGGCCCATCAACATCGGCGGTCGTCCGCCGGTGAGCCCGCTGGCCTACATCCCCATCACCTTCGAGACGACGGTGCTCCTCACCGCGCTCTCCATCTTCTTCGGCCTGCTCATCATGATGCGGCTGCCGCAGCCCTACCACGCGGTGTTCGAGCTGGAGGCCTTCCGCAGCGCGGTGGTGGATGGGTTCTGGCTCAGCGTGGCCCAGCCACCAGGCAGCGACGGCAAGGAGGCCGTCCGGCAGCTGGAAGCCGTCGGCGCCACGCAGGTGAGTGTGGTGACGGAGGCCGTGGAATGAAAGCCTTCCTTCCATTGGCCGCGGTGGCCCTCTGTGCCAGCGCCTGTACCTGCGGTGACCTCCAGTCCAGTCAGATTTTGCAGAGGATGGAGACGCAGGAGAAGTACCAGCCCTATGCGGCCAATGACTTGTTCGCCGACGGCCGCTCGATGCGGACGCCGCCCGAGGGCACCGTCCCCAGAGAGCGCCTGGTGGGGCAACCCTTCATCACCTCCGGCGAGCTGGCCGACGGAGGCCCGATTGCCAACATCCCGGTGCCCATCACCGCCGAGCTGCTCAAGCGCGGGCGGCACCGCTTCGAGATTGTCTGCGCCAACTGCCACGGCCTGGTGGGCAACGGTGACAGCATGGTGGCCGACAACATGGCCACCAGGCTACCGCCCTCGCTGGTGGTGTTGACCGACAAGCCGGCCGGCTTCTTCTACAAGGCCATCACCCAGGGGTACGGGTTGATGCCCAGCTTCGCCGGAGAAATCCCCATGGACGAGCGCTGGGCGGTGGTGGCCTACCTCAAGGCGCTGCAGCTGAGCCAAAACACGCCCATCCAAGCGCTGCCCGACGACGTCCAGCGCCGGCTCCGGGAGGGCCAGACATGGACCCAGTAGCCGGCCACGGAGAAGAGCTCTCCAGCATCACCCAGAACCGCAGCCGCGGCGGTGGGCCCCTCTTCGCCTGGAGCCTGGGCCTCGGCATCCTGGCCCTCCTGGTGACGGCCGAGCTCTACATCTTCGGCGACCCGGCGCAGCACTCCACGGTGCTGGCTGGCTACCTGGTGGCCTTCGTCTACTGGGTGGGCATCGCGGTGACGGCCACCATCTGGAATGCCATCTTCCACGCCGCCGCGGCGAAGTGGATGGTGGTGCTGAGGCGCGTCCTGGAAGGCATGGGCGCCTCGCTCCCCATCTTCATCTTCCTCTTCGTCCCCATCCTCTTCGGGATGTCCATCCTCTTCCCCTGGGTGTCGCCCTCCTCGGCGATGAGCGCGGAGCAGCTGGAACTGCTCAGCCACAAGGCGCCCTACCTCAACGTGCCCTTCTTCCTCGTCCGCGCCGTCATCTACTTCGCGGTCTGGGCTGCGGTGAGCGAGCTGCTTAGGCTCTGGTCCTTGAAGCAGGATGAGATTGGCGGCACCGAGCTCACCCGGCAGATGCGCCGCTTCGCCTCTGGCTCACTTCCCTTCCTGGCGCTGACCATCACCTTCGCCGCCTTCGACTGGCTGATGTCGACCGACCCCTTCTGGATTTCCACCATCTTCGGCGTCTACTACTTCGCCGGAAGCTTCCTCTCGGCGATGTGCGTGGTGGCCATCGTCATCGCCATCAACGAGAAGAATGCGACTGGCCTGGGCGGCGCGGTGACGCACCACCACCTCTACAACGTCGGCAAGCTGATGCTGGCCTTCACCGCGTTCTGGACCTACTCCGCCTTCAGCCAGTTCATGCTCATCTGGATTGCCAACATCCCGGAGGAGGCGGCCTGGTACGTCATCCGGATGAAGGGCGGCTGGACCAACGTCGGCATCTTCCTCATCGTCGCCAACTTCTTCGCCCCCTTCTTCACCCTGCTCTCTCGCTCGCTGAAGTTCCGACCGCGGGCGCTGGCCGGGGTGGCCATCTGGCTGATGGTGGTGCATTACGTCGACATCTACTGGCTCATCATGCCTGCGCTCTTCCCCTCCGGGCCCCATCCACACCTGGCGCACCTCACGGCGCTCATCGGCGTGGGCGGAGTCGCCGTGGCCACGGCGCTGTGGCGCGCACGGGGCCACTACGCCATCCCGGTCAAGGACCCGAACCTGTCCTACTCGCTGAGGTACACCCAAGCATGAGCTCTTCAGCGCACGGCGCCGCGGTGACGCAGCCGCCCGGCGACCTCGAGGACAAGAACCTCCCCTACCGGAAGATTGTCGGGGTGGGCCTGGGGGCCATCGTCATCTTCGCCGTCTCCATCGTCTGGTCGACGCTGCTTCTGCGCGGGGCCGAGCAGGAGATGCACCCGGCCGGGCCGCCGCCGCTTCCGCCGGGCGTCAACCAGTACGAGGTGGGCATCGTCAACCAGCGCATGTTCAGCCTCGACCAGCGAGCGGCGCAGAAGCGGCTGCAGCAGATGACGCGCCTGAATACCTACGGCTGGCTCGACAAGCAGGCCGGGGTGGCCCACATCCCGGTCGACGTGGCCATGGACATGCTCGTCCAGGAGCAGAAGAAGTGACGAAGCAGCTGGCCACGCTCGTGCTTGCCCTGGCCACCACGGCCTGGGCGCAGTACCCGGGCGACCGCCAGGCGCACGGTGCGGCGCGCAGCCAGGCCCCGGCCGTGGTGAAGGGCGTCGACGTCCTGGAGCGGCTCGGGGACCACGTCACCGAGGACGCACACTTCGTCGACTCCGAGGGACGGCCCTTCCAGGTGGCCGACGTGCTGCATCAGGGCAAGCCCGTCATCCTCACCCTCGTCTATTACCGCTGTCCGGCGCTGTGCAGCCTGGTGCTCAGTGGCCTCACCCGTTCGCTGCGCGACGTGGGCCTGAAGCTTGGGCAGGACTACCGGGTGCTGACGGTGAGCATCGACCCCACCGAGACACCGCGGATGGCCGCCGAGAGCAAGCGGGGCCACATGCAGGCCCTGGGCGTCGACCCGCTGACGAAGGACTGGACCTTCGCCACCGGCACCGAGGAGGACATCCGGCGCCTGGCCGGCGCGGTCGGCTTCCAGTACGCCTACGACGAGCCGAGCAAGCAGTACGCGCATGCGGCCGCCATCTTCGTGCTCTCCCCGGAGGGCAAAATCTCGCGCTACCTGTACGGCATCGACTTCCCGACGCGGGACATGCGAATGGCGCTGGTCGAGGCCAGCCAGGGGAAGGTGGGAACGGCGCTGGATACGGTGCTGCTCACCTGCTTCAAGTACGACACCACGACGCGTCGCTTCGAGCCCTACGTGCTGGGCTTCGTGCGCATCGGGGCGTCGCTGGTCTTCGTCGCCCTGGCAACGCTACTGACGGTCCTCTGGAGACAGGAACTGAAGATGAAGAAGCAGCGAGGCGCTCAGGCATGAACGATCTCCTGAACAATGACCTGCTCAGGCTGATGCTCTTTTTGCCCGAGCAGGCCTCCACCTTCGCGGTGAGCGTGGACCGGCTGCACTACTTCGTCATCACCACCACCATGGTGGCCAGCCTCCTGGTGGGCGTGACGGCCATCTACTTCTTCTTCCGCTACCGCCGAATCAGCGAAACGCAAACCACGCCCCTCGTCCACCCCACCGTGGGCTTCGAGGTGGCGGTGGTGAGCATCCCCTTGGCCCTCTTCCTGACCTGGTTCGTCATCGGCTTTGGCGACTACGCCAAGCTGGCCAACCCACCGCCCGACGCCATGGACGTCTACGTGATGGGAAAGCAGTGGATGTGGAAGTTCGCCTACCCGGATGGCCCGAACTCGGTGGGCGTGCTCCACGTCCCGGCCAACCGGCCGGTGCGCCTTTTGTTGACGTCCCGGGACGTCATCCACTCCTTCTTCATCCCGGCCTTCCGCCTCAAGCAGGACGTCCTTCCCAACCGGTACACCGAGACCTGGTTTCAGGCCACCAAGCCCGGGCGCTACCAGGTGCTGTGTGCCGAGTATTGCGGCACCCAGCACAGCAAGATGTGGGCGACGGTGATTGTGCTCGCGCCGGAGGCCTTCGACGCCTGGCTCAAGGAGCAGCAGCGCGGCCTGGTGGCCAGGGCCGACATCCTCGCCGACCCGGACATGGTGAGCATCCAGGGCAACCTGGTGGAGCAGGGCAAGCGCGTGGCGATGGACCAGGGCTGTCTGCGCTGCCACTCCATCAACAAGGCCGTCAATGACACCGAGCGCCACATCGGCCCCACCTGGTTGGACCTCTACCAGCGGCCCACCAAGCTGACGACTGGCGCGACCATCATCGCCGACGAGGCCTACCTCACCGAGTCGATGATGGAGCCCAACGTCAAGATTGTCTTCGGTTACCAGCCCATCATGCCCAGCTACCAGGGCAAGCTGAGCGGTCCGGACGCCGCCGCGGTGGTCGAGTACATCAAGAGCCTGCGGTCGGACGCCTCCGAGCTCCAGCCTGTAAAAGGACCCCTCTATGAGCAGCTCCGCCAGTAGCCCCCCGGCCACGGCCAACAGCGCCCCGGCCATCAGTCCGGGGCACTACACATTTCCCGAGCACCACTACCTGAACAACGGGAAGACTGTCCGTTCCTGGCTCCTCACGCTCGACCACAAGCGGATTGCGCTCCTCTACCTCTCGGTGGTGCTGGTGTCGTTTCTGCTCGGCGGCATCTTCGCCATGGTCATCCGCATCGAGCTCCTGACGCCGGGGCCAACCATCATCGAGGCGCTCACCTACAACCGGATGTTCACCCTTCACGGGGTAGTGATGATTTTCCTTTTCATGATTCCGGCCATTCCGGCCGTGTTCGGCAATTTCTTCTTGCCCATCATGATTGGAGCCAAGGACGTCGCCTTTCCCCGCTGGAACCTGGTCTCCTTCTACCTCTACCTCTTCGGCGCAATCCTCGCGGTGTGGGGGATGGTGAACGGCGGCACGGACACCGGCTGGACCTTCTACACGCCCTACTCCACCACCACCGCCCAGGGCGTGCTCCCGGTGCTGCTCGGCGTCTTCGTCATCGGCTTCTCCTCCATCCTCACCGGACTGAATTTCATCGTCACCGTCCACACCCTGCGCGCTCCGGGCATCACCTGGTTCAAGCTGCCGCTCTTCATCTGGGCCATCTACGCCACCGCCATCATCCAGGTGCTGGCCACGCCGGTCATCGGGCTGGTGGCGATGCTCCTCAGCGCGGAGAGCGCCTTCGGGTTTGGCTTCTTCGACCCGGCTCGCGGCGGTGACCCGGTGCTCTTCCAGCACCTCTTCTGGTTCTACAGCCACCCGGCCGTCTACATCATGGTGCTCCCGGCGATGGGCGTCATCTCCGAGACGGTGGCCGCCTACAGCCGGAAGAATGTCTTCGGCTACGGCATGATTGCCGCCAGCTCCCTGGGCATCGCCTTCGTCGGCTTCTTCGCCTGGGGCCACCACCTCTTCACCTCGGGGCAGAGCGCCTTCGATGCCGGGGCCTTCGCGGTCATCTCCATGCTGGTGGGCGTCTTCACCGCCATCAAGGTCTTCAACTGGGTGGGGACCCTCTACAAGGGTGCCATCGCCTTCACCGCCCCCTTCGCCTACATCTGCGGCTTCCTCTTCTTCCTCGTCTTCGGAGGGATGACCGGCGTGGCGCTGGCCACGGTGTCACTCGACATCCACTGGCAGGACACCTACTTCGTCATCGCCCACTTCCACTTCATCATGGTGGGAGCGGTCATCATGGGCTTCTTGGCCGGGCTCCATTACTGGTTCCCGAAGATGTTCGGGCGGACGTACCACGAGGGCTGGTCGCTGGTGGCCGCGGCGCTCATCGTCCTCGGTTTCAATGCCACCTTCATCCCCCAGTTTCTCCTCGGAAATGCCGGGATGCCGCGCCGCTACTACGAGTACCCGGAACGCTTCCAGGCCCTCAACGTCGCCTCCACCGCCGGGGCCTCGCTCTTGGCCTTCGGCTTCATCATCATCGCCATCTACCTGGGCTTCGCCCTTCTCTACGGGCCGGTGGCCGGCCCCAACCCCTGGGGCAGCCGCGGCTACGAGTGGATGACGCCCTCGCCTCCGCCAACCGAGAACTTCGACGTGACCCCCTCCTACGAGCATCCGCCGCACGACTACACGGACGACGCCGTGGACGACCCGGGCTTCGCCCCAGCGAGGACAACGTAAATGGAAGCCACTTCGGCGCGGGTGATGACTGCGGAGGGCTACCTCGCCCCTCCGCCGACGCCGCACCACTACGAGGGAAACCCCGGGGCCCACAAGCATGCGGTGCGCTTCGGCATGTGGCTCTTCCTGGCCACCGAGATTCTCCTCTTCGCCGGCCTCTTCTGCGGCTACTTCGTCTTCCGTGCCGACTTCCCGGAGGCGTTTGACCAGGCGGCGCGGCACTTGAGCCTGGCGCTGGGGACCACCAACACCTTCCTCCTGCTCACCAGCTCGCTCACCGTGGCGCTGGCCCACCACAATGCCGAGCACGGCCACAACCGAAACGCCTTCTGGCTCTTGGTGGTGTCCATCGCCATGGGCGGCGGCTTCCTCTGCATCAAGGCCGTGGAGTACACGGAGAAGTTTCGCGAGGGCGCGCTCCCCGGTCGCTTCTTCAGCTTCTCGGAGATTACGGCCCCCGGCGGTCCGATGTTCTACGTCGTGTACTTCTTCGCCACCGGCCTGCACGCGCTCCACGTCATCGTGGGCATGAGCCTCCTCACCTGGGTGGCGGTGCGCTGCTGGCACAAGGAGTTCTCGCCGACGCACTACGCCCCGGTGGAGAACGCCGGCCTCTACTGGCACCTCGTCGACCTGGTCTGGATTTTCCTCTACCCCTTGCTCTACCTGGTGTGACCATGACCACCCCCCCTGCCTCGGGCTCGGTCCCGGCTCCCGCCCACGAGCACCCGCCCGTCTCGCCCCTGCGCTACTTCGTGGTGTGGGGAGGCCTCTTGGCCCTCACCCTCACCACCTTCGGCGTCTCGAAGCGTCCCATGAGCGGCCAGGCCCACCTCGGGGCGGCCATCTTCATCGCCTGCGTGAAGGTTTTCCTGGTGGCCTGCTTCTTCATGCACCTCTGGGGCTCGGAGGGCACCAACAAGCTCGTCTTCGGCGTGTCCTTCTTCTTCGTGGCCACGATGCTCTTCTTCGTCCTGGCCGACGTCGCCACCCGCTTCACCCTCAGCAACTCCTACATCCGCCCGCTGCCCCAGGTGGACCAGAGCATCCTCCAGCAACAGCGGCCGTTGGCGCCCGAGGCGCCGGCGAAATAGCGCGCGGGCCTGCCCTTCCTCCCCAGGGTGGTTGACCTCCGCGTGCAAAACGGCTGACGCTCCGGTGCACCATGCGTCGTCTTCCAACCTCCCCCCTCCTCCTCCTGCTGTTCTGGCTTGGCTGCGCCTCCGCGCCGAAGCCTGCCCCCCAGGCCAACGGGCCCGTCTTCCTCGAGAACGACTACCCGGCGGCGCTGGCCCAGGCGCGCGCCAGCCAGAAGCTTCTCTTCATCGACTTCTGGGCACCCTGGTGCCACACCTGCATCAGCATGCGGGCTTACGTCTTCTCGGACCCGGCGATGAAGGCGCTCGAGAATCGCTTCGTCTGGCTGGCGGTGGACACCGAGAATCCCGTCAACACCGAGGTGGTGGCCCACTTCCCCCTGGACGTCTGGCCGACGCTTCTCGTGGTGGACCCCACCAGCGGGACGCCCGTCCGGCGCTGGCTGGGCAGCGCCACCGCCACCGAGTTCGCCGCCCGGCTGGACGCGCTCGACAAGGGCTGGCGCGCAGGAGGCGCGAAGGACGTCGCGCAGAGTTCGCTCGCCGACGGCGCGGCACTGGTGCAGGCCGGCAAGCGCGCCGACGCGGCGGTGGCTTACCGCGCCGCGGCTCTGGCCTCGGCGCCGGGCACGCCGCTTCACGCCCAGGCCGTCGAGCTCCTCGTCCTGCAGCTGTCCCTCACCCGGCAGTCGGCCGAGTGCGTCCGCACCGCGCGGGCGGAGCTTCCCGGCCTCCCGCCCGGGACGTCCCTGGCCGCCGTCGCCCAGACGGGCCTGGAATGCGCGCTGAGGCTTCCGGCAACCGACGCGGACCGACTGGCGGCGGCGCCCGGGCTGGAGACGCGGGTGGCGGAGCTCAGCCGCGACCTCACCGTGCCGATGCTGGCCGATGACAGAAGTGGCCTCTTCGAGACGCTGGTGGAGGTGCGGCGCGACCGTGGCGACGCTGCCGGGGCGCTGGCCGCCGCCGCCGACTGGGCGGCGTACCTCGAGGCCGCGGCAGCGCGCGCCAAGACACCCGACGCCCGTGCCGTCTTCGACTCGCACCGTCTCGCCGCCTACCTGGCACTTGGCCAGCCGGAGCGAGCCATCCCCATGCTGGAGCAGTCGCGGGCGGACTTTCCCCGGGACTACAACCCGGACGCGCGACTGGCGGTGGCCTACCTCGCCCTGCACAAGCCCGCCCAGGCCCTCACCTTCGCCGAGCAGGCGGAGGTGCTCGTCTACGGCCCGCGCACGCTGAGGGTGCTCCTCACCAAGGCCGAGGCGCAGGCGGCGCTGGGAGACAAGGCCGGCACCAAGGCCACGCTGGCCCGGGCCGACGAGCTCGTGGCCAGCCTCCCGGAAGGCCAGCGCGGGGCGTGGATGGTGTCGGCCATCGACTCCAAGCGCAAGGCGCTCTTGCAGTAGCCCCGGAAGGGGGCAGGGCATGGCCGACGGAGCGGACGACGTCCGACTGGTGCTCGCCAGCGAGGCGCAGCGGGAGGCGCGTGACCTCCTGACGGCCGAGGCCTGGAGCGCTGGCCTGACGCTCGAGGCCTACCTCCGCCGAGAGCAGCGACTCCGGGCACTGGCCGTTCCCCGGCTCGGCATGCGGACCTGGCTCCTGGTGAATGCCGAGGACCGGGTCCTCGCCTCGTGTGAAACCTTCACCTTTGCCAGCGTCTTGAGGCCCGACGCTGCCGAGTCCTGGGGCCAGAGCTACGGAGTGGCGTCCGTCTTCACCGAGGTGCCCCTCCGGGGACGGGGCCACGCCACACGGATGTTGGACCTTCTCTGCCACGCACTTGGCGAGGAGAGAGGCGCGCAGGCAGTGGTGCTTTACTCGGACGTCGGGCCCTCTCAATACGCGCGAAGTGGCTTCGTCGTCCGGCCGGCCTTCGACTGGCGCTGGCCCGTCGCCGCACAGGGCGCGGAGAGCGACGCGGCCTTCTTCTCGGAGGAGGCCCTCGGCTGGCGCTGGGCGGCCCGTCCAGTCAGCTCCGGACGCTTCGTGCTCCACCCCACCGCGGACACCTTCGACTGGTTTCTCGAGCGCGAGCGCATCTACTGCGCCGAGCTTGGACGTCTAAGGCCCAAGGCCTGTGGTGCGTCGGTGGGCGACTCGGTGGCGCTCTTCTACGCCCAGCCCAAGGACGGGCGACTGTGGCTGCACTGGCTCGACGCCGCGGACGCGAAGAGCGCCCGGGCACTGGTGAACGCCGCCCGCGTCGTGGCGCGTGACGCTGGCCTCTCCGAGGTGCGCCTGTGGGAGGACCCGGACGTGCCCTCCCCGGAGGGACTGGAGGGCGGCGTCCGTGAACGCCGCTCCGGAAGCACACCGATGATTCGTCCCCTCGACGCTCGCGTGCAGCCAGCGGACTGGCGACGCATTCCCCGTGCCTTGTGGGTCTAGACGCCATGACGGGCATGGGACGAAGCCTCCCGCGCAGTCCGACGGCGCCCTTCCCGCCGGATGACGGCGGCGCCAACCTCGGAGGTCGCCAGGCGCCGCGCTGAGCGACGCCGGGTGAGTGGGCGCATGGGCGGTCAGCCGAACCGGGTGGTGACGCAGCTCGTGGCGGCCCTCCACGTCCTCGCGGACACGCCCGCAGCTCAGCTCGACTGGCTGGCCAATTACCTGCGCGAGGGGCGAGTCAGGACGGACGGCGACTTCCGCGTGGACGAGCTCGCGCTCCAATTCGAGGACGAGGCCCAGGCGCTGCCCCAATTCGTACAAGACGGCCTCCTCCGCCTCGAGCAGGAGCGCGCGGTGGCCTCGGTGACGGAACAACTCTCGCTCATGCGCGACGCGAGCCAGACGCACCTCTGGCGAGCGGCTGCACTGGCCTCGGGAAGTGAATGGGAGGAGGTGCGTCAACGGGCCCGGACGGCCCTGGCCGCGCTGCAACCTCCGCTCGCCACCTGAAACACCAGGCGAGAAGCCGCGCCTCTCCTGCGCCCAGGACTGCCCGACGGGAAGAAGCCACCGTCTCGGGATGTCGGGGCGTGTCCGTGTCTCGTTTCCCGGACGCATCTGCAAGGCAGGCCCGCGTCCAAGAAGAAGGCACCCTGCGCGGTGTCCCCGAAGGATGCCGCCGCGGGACCGGGGTGACGCGTCCACATTGCGTACACGCAAATCCGTGAAAGAGCAGCCTCCTAGGAGATTGCCCAAATCCTCCGTACAGTGGTTTTCGTGTCCGCCGCTCGCTTGCCATCCGCATCTCTGTCTGGCCCACGCAGCGCGGAAGTCCATCGCGCGACAGTGGTTGTGCACCGGAGTCCGGACGTCCGATGAGCGACCGACTGCTGACGAATTCGCTCCGGCCGCTGCTCCTGGCCGACGACGACCCCGATGACCGCGAGATGGTGAAGAAGGCCCTGGAGAAGCACCTGGCCAACGCCTTCTACACAGTCTCCGACGGCGAGGAGTTGATGGATTTTCTCAACCACCGCGGGGAGTACTCCCCGGCTGACCGGTCGCCCACTCCCGGTCTCATCCTTCTGGACCTCAACATGCCCAAGAAAGATGGACGCGAGGCCCTGGCCGAAATCAAAGCCGATCCGACGCTGCGCTGGATTCCCATCGTGGTGATGACCACGTCCAAGGCGGAAGAGGACATTTTTCAAACCTACGCCCTGGGCGCAAGCTCCTTCATCCGGAAGCCGAACTCCGTCATCAAGCTCGTCAACGTCATGACGGTGCTCAGCCAGTACTGGTTTCAGACGGTGTCGCTGCCGAACTGACGGCGCCGCACCGTCGAGCCCCACCCCGAAGCAACCGCTTGCCCTCGGGAAGCGGCCCGGTACAAATACGCCTGAGAGCTGCTTCTCCCGAGCGGGCTTTCACCGACGTAGCGGCGTTGCTTTCCCGCAAAGGAGACTCCCCAGCAACGGGGGAAAGGCACCCTGAATGAATGCCTCCTCCGAGAACGTCCAGGGCGTCGTCCCGCTCCTCCCCGTCACCGACATGGAGCGCTCCGTCGCCTATTACGTCACGCGGCTCGGTCTCTCGATGAAGAAGAGCTGGGTCGTCGACGGGAAGGTCCGCTGGTGCTGGCTGGAGCTGGGCGGGGCCGCGTTGATGCTGCAGCAGCGCGCCAAGCCCTTCACCGGAAGCCCGGCCGACACCGCGTCGCTCTGGTTTCAGTGCCAGGACGCTCTGGCCATCTACGAAGACTTCCTCGCCCGCGGGCTCGAGCCCTCGGAGCCCGAGGTTGGAAACGGCATGTGGAACACGACGCTCTTCGACCCGGACGGTTTCCGGCTTCACTTCGGAAGCCCGACCGACGTCGCCGAGGACACCAAGCTTTCGGAAGTGAGACGGAAGCCGCCCGCCTGACAACGCGTCGAGCTCAGATGGGGTACAGCTCGCGGAGAAGACTGTAGGTGCGCTGGCGCGCGGCCGGCTCGGGCGTGGTGCAGAGCACCATCAACTCGTCGGCCTTCGTCGCGGCCACCAAGTCCTCGAGTTGTGCGCGCACCGAGGCCGGTCCCCCCACCACGTTCCGCTTCAGCCACTCCTCGGCGAAGGTGCGCTCGACAGGCGACCAGTCGTACTGCTCGGCGTCTTCACACGTGGGGTAGGGCCCCCGCCCGCCCTGACGCAGCCGCAGAAACGCCAGGGCGCAGGGCAACGCCAGCCGGAGGGCTTCCTGGTCCGAGTCGGCGGCAATCACCATCACCGCGACCATGGCGTGCGGCTTCTGCAAGACGGCGGACGGGCGAAAGCACTCCCGGTAGGCATGCAGAGCCGGCAGCGTGTTCTCCTGGCTGAAATGATGGGCGAACGCGAACGGCAGCCCGAGGTGTCCGGCAAGCTGGGCGCTGAAGTCGCTTGAACCCAAGAGCCAGACCGGCGGCGCATAGCCTTTTCCGGGGACGGCGCGAATGCCGGGCTCGCCTTGAAAATAGCCAAAAATCTCCTCCAGCTGCTCCGGGAAGTCGTCGGCCGAGAGGACATTGGACCTCCGCAGGGCGCGCGCCGTCGCCGGGTCCGTCCCCGGCGCCCGGCCGATGCCGAGGTCGATTCGGCCCGGAAAGAGTGCCTCGAGGGTACCGAACTCCTCGGCCACCACGAGGGGGGCGTGGTTGGGCAGCATCACCCCGCCAGAGCCAACCCGCATCGTCCGGGTGGCCGCCGCCACCTGGCCCACGAGGAGCGCGGGTGAGGAGGAGGCGATGGCCTCCATGCCGTGGTGCTCGGCAAACCAGTAGCGCTTGTAGCCGAGGGACTCGGCAAGACGGGCCAGGGCCAGCGTCTCCTGCAAGGCCTCCCTGGCATTCGACCCTCGACGGACGGGCACGATGTCGAGCACGGAAAGAGGAACCATTACCTTCTTCGCCTAACGGGGAAATGAGCGTTCTGCCGGGAGATTCGCAAAGTGGCAGCGCCACGACGCCGCAAGGCCCGCGCTCCAAAGCGCAGGGCGATGGGGACGAATTGAATCCGCGGGTGCCCCAGCGGTGGGCGACTCCGAGCGACGGTTTCTGGAGTCCGAAGTCGAGTGCAAGCGGGGCCAGGGACAGAGGGCCGCCGGAGCGCTTCGGCCGCAACCTCAGGAGGCAACCGCGAGGCCGGACTCCGTGCGTTAGGCCCAGAACACATGGCGTCGGGGTCCTTCGTGCCCCGGTATTGTTCTCCAGGGGGGCGTGGCACCGTGGCCCGTCCATGGGAAAAGTGCCCCTCCAGTCCAACGGACAGTTGCTCCTGGTCGTCGATGACCAAGTCCTCTTCACGACTTTTCTCCGGGAGAAGTTCGAGGAGATGGGCTACGCAGTCATGACTGCCGGGGACGCGGTGACGGCACGGGAGCTCGTCAGTCGGTTTGAAGTTCCCCTCGTCATTCTCCTGGACTTGATGATGCCCGTCGTCAGCGGCTACCAGCTCTTGCTCGAGCTGGCGGAAGGCCCGCACGCCTCGAGGATTCGCGTCGTCCTCGTCTCCGCACACCACAGTGTCTCCACCCTCGTTCCCGACCATCCGATGGTCATCGGGCGCTCTCACAAGCCAGTCGACTTGGGCGAGTTGACGCGCATGGTGGACCTCGCCGCTCTCGACCTGCGCAGCGAGGGCGCACTTCAAGCGCACAGCGACTGACGGCCGGCCGAGAGGCCGGGCCTCAGACCTCTCGCTTCCCCAACACATCCTCCAGCGACGGGCGCGACCGACGCAGGTGGAAGCCGAGGGAGGAAGGCACGAAGCCCACCTCGGTGAGAAAGAGCGCCAGGGGGTGCTGGGTGGCCTGCTCTCCGTTGAGCTCCTCGAGGACGAGCCCACCGTGCCGCTCAGCCTGCGCCGCATGCCCGAGTGCCGCGAAGCGGTCGGCCACGGCGCGGGCAATCCGGGTCCGGTCCGGCTCGGCGTCGGGCAGCCATGCCCAGGCCTGGCGTCCACCACGGCCAATCCACGCCGCGAGCGCTCCGTTGACCAGCACCACGTGCGCGCCCACGGCGCGCGCGGCGCGCGCCTGGACGGCCTCGCCGAGCTGCGGCCAGGGCAGGAGCGCCCCGTAGGGGTTGGCCGGGTCGGTGGCCGCGAGCAGGACGACCTCGTCCGGCTCGGGCGGCCGCCGGAGCGAGCGCAGGAGGTCCACCACCTCCGGAAGGACGAATTGCGTCGCGCCCACGCCGGCCACGAAGTAGCCCCGCCGGATGCGGCCCGACTCCTCCAACGCTTTGAAGACGTCGTAGAGGGCGCTGAAGCCGCCAGACAGGCCTTCGGCCTGGGCCACGGCGCGGGTGACAAGGCCGTAGCGAGAGAGCAATTGCTGCGCCGCCGCCGCACCCCACTCCGTCGCCGTCGAGCGCTGCTCCAGCCGTGCCTGCAGCAGACTCCACCGACCTTCGGCCGAGGCCGGAGCCGCCCGCCGGCTGCGGTACGCCGGCGCCGCCCGCGGCAGCCGTCGGCCCTCGCGCTCTGGTGGCGGGGCGAGGAAGGCGCGAAGCGAACGGAAGGTGTCGTTGGTGACGAGGCCCTTCCAGGAAAGGCTCCACAGCGCGTCGACGGTGGGCCGCGGAAAGCCCCCTCCCACGCCCTCATGAATGGCCCCGAAGAAGGAGGCGCCGGCACTCGCCAGGTGGGCGAGGACTGCCCGCTCCCGCTCCGAGAGCGCCTGGACGTCCGCCACCGGAAGGAGGGGGAGAAGCTTGGGCAAGCTGTCGGTGAGGTAGAGGGCGAGCCGCCCATCACGCGCGCCAAGCGCTTCCACGCCCACCCATGTCACCTCCCCGGCGGCTGCCAGCGTGTCCAAGTCGGCCGGCTGGTAGTGCGCCACGCGCGCTTGAAGGATGTCCGTCTCCAGCGTCGAGGCCGGGAGTGGGCAGCCCTGCAGGCGTTCCACGGCGTCGAGGATGGCGTCCAGGCCAGGCCGCGGATGGACCAGGCCTTGCCAGCTGGTGAGCAAGCGGCCGAGGACGCTGGGCTCGACGGGCTCCACAGCGCGGCGCAGCTTGGCCAGCGAGCGCTGGCGCAGGGTGACCAGCACCGCTGCATCACACCACTCGCGCTCGCGTCCAGCTGGACGGAATGCACCCTCCACCAGCGAGCCTCTGGCCGAGAGCGAGGTCAACACGGCAACGGCCGTGGGTTGGTCGAGCCCGAAGCGTCTGCCCACCTCGTGCGG
>Ga0302325_10009392_pt1 | contig 21355 bp, 15 predicted proteins | sample Palsa_T0_2_FD_201948 | JGI IMG/M metagenome (GOLD analysis project Ga0302325, IMG submission 201948) | Peat permafrost microbial communities from Stordalen Mire near Abisko, Sweden - Palsa_T0_2 | ecosystem: Environmental > Terrestrial > Soil > Palsa > Peat permafrost | place: Sweden: Abisko...
GCTAATGATCAACCCGCATTTCTCGCAGGGCGTCCCCACCATGTTTCTGGGCGGCGATAGCGCCGAGGCCAAAGCTCAAGTCTCCGGGATCGCGGAACAATTTGGCTGGGAACCTTATGACTGCGGAAGTATCGTCTCGGCGCGTGCCATCGAACCGCTGTGCATATTGTGGTGCCTTCCCGGATTCCTCAGAAACGAGTGGCGGCACGCCTTCAAACTGCTGACGAGCTGAGGGCGTCAACCTGCCCTACCAGGAGCGCATTCTCCCCAGCACCTCAATCAACACCGTACACTAGTGGAGGGGACACTATGGCTGGCACGACCAAGCGCATCAAGCCAGGGACAACGTCGCGCGCGCCTGACTCCGTGCCTCGCGACCGGATCACAGTTCGCCGAGTCGCGCGTAGCCAGATGCGGCAGGCGCTAGAGGTCCTGGGCCTCTGCAAGGACGGAGAACCCTTGCCGTCAGGACGGTTCGCATTGATCGAACTGGCGCGCAAAGAAGGAGAGGAGGGAGTCCGAAGGGTCTTCGAGACTCCTGCCAGTGAGCACCTGGCCGGTCCGGAGGAACTGCGTGGCGCAACGCGGAGGGCCGAGATCATTGCCCACGCAACCGAAGCCCTCGACGGACAGGTAAATGCGATGCACTGGTTGCAGGAGCCGAATCGCAGTTTAGGCGGGCGCTCTCCGTTGGCCGTACTCACCCAGGACCCGCCAGAAGCCGCCGAGCTCGTGGACGAGTTGCTGTGCGGTATCGAATACGGGATGTTTGCGTAGGGTGGGTCTGGCGCATCTCGAATGCGCTGGAATCACAAAGGCCACCGGATTGTGTATACCTCCCAGTCGCTTTTCCTGGCGACTCTTGAACTCTGGGTGCACACTCCGCCCATTGAGCCGTTGACGACTTATGTTTCAGTAGCTGCCCGGATTCCGGATCACCTGCAAATCACCGCCTTTGACCTGGAAACCCTCCCGTCGGGCTGGCAGGAAGATCCGGCGCCTGCGAGTCTGCGGGATTTGGGTACGAACTGGCTGGTCTCCAAGGTTTCAGCCGTTGCTAGAGTGCCCTCCGCAATAGTGCCTACGGAATACAACTATCTACTGAACCCGGAGCATCCGGATTTCGGGCTCATCACAATGGCGGAACCGATCCCGTTCGTTTTCGATCGGCGCATGTGGAAGCCCCGCAAGCTTTAGATCCTCCAATGACGCGAAAAACTCTGGGATTGGCCGCGCTGCCTCCGCGGATCAGTTCCCGACAGACTGGCTACTCAACCTTTTGGCAACGGTTCGTTGCGGACAATTGCGTGAATATCCTACCGCGCTTCCTCAGGCGCTGGTATTGACGGGGCACGCACCGCAGGTTCCGTTCGGCTGCCGCGACCGAGCGCGGCGCGCTATTCGCGCTACGATCACACTAACGTGAGTATAATCCCCGAATCCGCATCCCCCGCAAACAAAGTCGCGCGCATAGCGCACATGCGCCGCCTGGTCGAACAACTGCAGAAGCTCGAAGCGCGCCTGCGTGCGGGCGGCGGCCCAGCCAAGATCGAGCGGCAACATCGCGCGGGCAAGATGACCGCGCGGGAACGCATTGCGGCGCTGATCGACCCGGGCACGCCGTTTCTCGAAATCGGGCTGCTGCTGGCCTATGACCAGTACGATGGCGAGGCGCCGGGCCTTGGCTCGGTAACCGGCATCGGCAAGATTGAGGGCCGCGATGCCGTCATCATTGCAGGCGACGCCACCGTGAAGGCCGGCTCCTGGTGGCCCGAAACCGTCACCAAGGGCCTGCGCGCGCAGGAAATCGCTATGCGCAACCGCGTCCCGATCGTCTATCTGGTGGACTCCGCGGGCGTCAACCTGCCCTACCAGGACCGGATTTTTCCGGGCCAGTATGGCGGCGGGCGAATTTTTTACTATAATTCTCTTATGCGGCGCAAGCTCCGTGTGCCGCAGATTGCCGCGGTGATGGGTCCCTGCATCGCCGGCGGCGCCTATCTTCCTGCGCTTAGCGATTACATCATCATGGTCGAAGGCACCAGCTTCATGGGCTTGGGAGGTCCGAATCTCGTCAAAGGCGCCACCGGCCAGGTGGTCGATTCCGAATCCATAGGCGGAGCGCGGCTGCATACCACGGTCAGCGGCGTGGCGCACTATATGGCCAAGGACGATGCCGAATGCCTGGCGCGTATCCGCGAGCGTTTTCGCGACCTGCCCGCGCCGCCCGCGCCTGCGGACGGCAATCCTCCCGCACGTCCATCGGACGATATCTATGGCGTGCTTCCCGCCGATCACCGCCTGCCGTACGAGATCGAGGAAGTCATCTTTCGCATTTTCGACGCGGGCGGCTACACCGAATTCCAGCCGGAATACGCGCCGGAGATGTTGTGCGCCAATGCGCGCCTGTCCGGGCACCCGGTGGCCATCATCGCCAATCGCCGCGGCTTCCTGCGCTCCGAAGGGCGCCCGCGCATTGGCGGCATCGTGTACACCGAATCCGCGCGCAAAGTGGCGTACTTCGTGGAACTCAACGAGCGGCTGGGCTACCCGCTGATCTATTTGCAGGACGTTTCGGGCTTCATGGTGGGTCCGGAAGCCGAGCGCGAAGGGATCATCCGGGCCGGTGCCGACATGGTGGAAGCCATGTCCTGCACCTCGGTTCCCAAAATCATCCTGACCCTGAACCATGCCAGCGGGGCAGGTTATTACGCCATGGCCGGCCAGGGCTTCGAGCCGAATTTCGCATTCAGTTGGCCGACCGCGCGCATCGGGGTGATGGAAGGCGAATCGGCGGTGCAGGCTCTCTTCTCGGTTGAACTGGAAAAGCTCAAAGCCGCCGGTGAACCGCTTCCCAAGCAACTCCAAGCCGCCATCGACAAAACCAAGGCGGATTACGAGAGCTGGCTGGATGCGCGCTACGCCGCCGCCCGCGGCCACTGTGACGCGGTGATCGATCCGCTCGAAACGCGCCAAATCCTAACCATGGCCCTGGAAGTGACACTCCACCGCCCGCGAGCGGTACCACTGGTGCTGGAAACCCTATGATTCGCATCGCTAACGGTCAAGGGTTCTGGGGCGACTGGCTCGAAGCGCCGGTACGCCTGGTGGACGGCGGGCCCATCGATTACCTCACCCTGGATTATCTGGCCGAAGTCACCATGTCGATCCTGCAGAAGCAGCGGCAGCAGGACCCGGAACTTGGCTATGCACGCGATTTTCCGCCGCTGATCGGACGCATCGCGACGAGACTGCGCGAGCGTCACGTCAAGGTCGTCGCCAACGCCGGCGGCGTGAATCCGGTGGCTTGTGCGCGCGCCGTTTTGAAAGCCGCGCCCGGATTAAAGGTTGCCGTCGTGCTCGGTGACGATGTGCTGGGCCGCATCGACGAATTCCTCGGCAAAGGCTACCGGATGCGGAATATCGACACTGGCGAGCCGCTCTCGGCGATTCGCGACCGCATACTGAGCGCCAACGCCTACATCGGCGCATTTCCGCTCGCCGAGGCGCTGGCCACCGGCGCCGACGTGGTCATCTCCGGCCGCTGCGCCGACGCCGCTCTGGTGCTCGCGCCCATGATCGGCCGCTTCGGCTGGCAGCCGCACGACTACGACAAGCTGGCAGCCGGTATCGTGGCCGGACACATCATCGAGTGCGGCGCGCAATGCTGCGGCGGCAACTGTCAGGTGGATTGGCAGAACATCCCGGACCTGGCCAACATCGGCTACCCCATCGTGGAAGCCGAGGCGGACGGCTCGTTCGCCGTCACCAAGCATCCCGGCACCGGCGGGCGCATCGACTCGCACGGCGTGAAAGAGCAGCTTCTCTACGAGATCGGCGACCCGCGCCATTATATGACGCCGGATTGCGTGGCCGATTTCACGTCTCTGCATTTGGAGGACACCGGTCCGGACCGGGTGCGGGGTTTCGGCGTGCGCGGAGGGCCGCGGCCTGCCATGTTGAAGGCTTCCATCAGTTATCACGCGGGCTGGAAAGCGTCCGGCACGCTGGTCTACAGTTGGCCCGACGCGTTGGAGAAAGCGCGCGTGGCGGACCGCATCACGCGGCAGCGCCTCGACCAACTGGGGTTAAGTTTCGACGAAATCTATACGGAATACTTCGGCGTGAATGCCTGCCATGGCGCGGCGGCGCGGCCGGTCCCGGAGCATGCCGAGCTGCCGGAAGTGCAGGTGCGCATCAGCGTACGCGGCTCCGATAAGCCCGCCGTGGATCGCTTCACGCGCGAAATGATTCCGCTGGTGCTCACAGGCCCGCCGGGCGGCACCGGATATGGCGAAGGCCGGCCCGAGGTGCGCCAGATCGTGGCCTATTGGCCGGCGCTGATTCCGCGAGAAGAAATCCACACGTCGGTGGAAGTGGTCGCATGAGACTCCCTCTATCCCACTCTCCCTCAGTCTCTTGTGTGGGGCAGGCTCCCAGCCTGCGCGGGGCTCTCAGCCCCGCTCTCCGCGCGATGAAACAGGTGGACGGTAATACCATGGTGTCCGAATGAGAATCCGTCTCTCGCGCATCGCCCACACCCGCTCGGGAGATAAGGGCGATATCGCCAACATCGGAGTGATTGCGTGGCAGCCGCGATACTACCCGATCCTGCTGCGCGAGGTCACGCCGGAGCGGGTCAAAGCCTTCTTCGGCGAGATGGTCAAGGGCGGGGTAGACCGTTACGAGCTGCCTAACCTGGGCGCCTTGAACCTGCTGCTGCATCATGCCTTGGGCGGCGGCGGCACCGTTTCGCTGCGCACCGACGCCCAGGGCAAGACCTTGGGGGCGGCGTTGCTGGCCCTGGAGATCGACGTCGATGAGCGAGAGCTTACAGATTAGCCGCGAAGGCCGCGTCCTGGAACTCGCATTGAACCGGCCGGAGCGGCGCAATGCGCTGAACATGGATCTGTGTAGCGCTCTGGGCACGGCGCTCGAAGAAGCTGAAAACGATGCGGGCGTGGGCGCAGTCCTGCTCAGCGGGAATGGCAAATCGTTCTGCGCGGGAATGGACCTGCACGAGGTGCTGTCGCCCGGCGCCGGCGATATCAACGAGATTCACGAACGCATCTTTACGGCGGGAATCCGCATGACCAAGCCGCTGATCGCGGCGGTACATGGAGCGGCGCTGGCCGGCGGCACCGGATTGGTTGCGAACTGCCATATCGTGGTGGCGGCTGAGGATGCCACCTTCGGGCTGACCGAAATCCGGATCGGGCTGTGGCCGTTCGTGATTTTTCGTACGGTAGTGGCGGCGCTGGGCCAGCGGCGCGCGACCGAGTTGGCCCTGACCGGGAGAATTTTCGGCGCGAGTGAAGCGCACGTATTTGGGCTGGTGCACCATGTCGTCGGATCGGGTGGTCTGATGACACGCGCGAGAGAGGTCGCCGGCGCGATAGCCGAAGCCAGCCCCACGGCCATCCAAGCGGGCCTGGCATTCGTGCGCGACGCGCGCGGCAAGAGCTGGGAGGAAGCCGGCGAGTTGGCCCGACAGATGCGCAACGAGGTTTTTCGCAGCGCGGATTTCCAGGAGAGCATCCGGGCGTTTCAGGAGAAACGAGCATCGCGGCGGTTCTAGGTCGGTCGGGCCTCAAGTCATGCGTCGGCCACTCAGTCCAAGGCAGGGACCGTCCACGTCTCAGGCGCGCGCTGCTTCCGGCCTTTGCCTTCTCCAGTTTCCTACAGTGGCGGCGCATAACACCTCACCGGGCATTAGCGACCTTGCTCGCCAGCTGAACCTCTCGGCGCGGTTACGTTGGCTGGGATGCCGTTCACCGTTCCAAGAACGCCCGTACCAAGCGGGAAACAAACGTCAATCCCCGTTTCGCAGGCAAGCTCCCGCCCCAGGCCGTGGTAACGTGAGGGTGAGCGAAGGAATGCGTCGGGGCTTAAGCCCTGCGGCGTCCGCCTGCGCGCTCTTCTTGCTATCTGGAGGTCGCCAAGTGGCGCCGGCTCAACAATGCCACCCACAGCAGCCCGAAGACGATCCACAGCGCCGTCTACAAAATGTGGCAGCACCCCAGGCACAAGCACCTGTTTGCGAAGCGAACCCAATTACCAACCCGCAGCCCAACGAGAATAAAATAGCAAGCGAAACTTTAACTAATGCCGCTAACTAAAACCATTTGCAAGCATATGCGCCGGGAATTCCGGGAAATGGCTTCGTCCGGCAGATTTTCCCTTCGGACGACCGACCCGCAAATCGGACAAAATGACCAGAGATGCATAGGACCGCCTCGCCGCAGAGCTCACTGTAGTCACTGGCCCAACCCGACGCCGACGCAACTCAAGCGAAGTCTGCGCAGTGCTCCAGGACCCGATCTTCGGTTGCGCCAGACGGAGCTTCAGCCCCGCCACTACATCTTGGGGCCAAATCGCACCCGCCCCTTTTCCAAGCGTAGAATGTGCTTTACTTTTCCCGCCAACGAGTTTAGTATGGTTACGATCCCCCGAGCAAGACGAGGTGAACGTTTTTGCTGAAACTAAAGCGCGTCGAACTGCAGGGCTTCAAATCCTTCTGTGATCGCACGGAGCTCCGCTTCAATGGCGGCGGCATCGCTGCCGTCGTAGGTCCCAATGGTTGTGGCAAGTCTAACCTGAGCGATGCCATCAGTTGGGTGCTCGGCGAACAATCGGCCAAGAGCCTTCGCGGCGCCCGCATGGAAGACGTAATCTTCGCCGGCACGCGCGACCGCAAACCCCTTGGGCTGGCGGCCGTTACCATGACCCTGGTCGATCCCATGCTCTACCAGGAAGCGCACGAAGCTGCCGCATCCATTGCCGGGGTCGCTGGAACCAACGGGCATGCGCCCCATCCGAATGTGGGGCCCATCCCCATCACCGCGCACCAGGGCAAGAACGGCGAGATCACCATCACCCGCCGCCTGTACCGGTCCGGCGAGAGCGAGTACCTGATCAACGGCCACACCGCCCGCCTGCGCGACATACAGGACATTTTCATGGGCACCGGTTTGGGCCCCGAGAGCTACGCCATCATCGAGCAGGGGCGCATCGGCCAGATCCTCAGCTCCAAGCCGCAGGACCGCCGCTCGGTCATCGAGGAAGCCGCCGGCATCACCAAATACAAGACCCGCAAGCGGCTGGCGGAAGCTAAGCTCGAAAGCGCCAAGCAGAACCTGGCGCGCGTCTTCGACATTCTGGAAGAAGTCACGCGGCAGGTGAATTCGCTCAAGCGGCAAGCCGCCAAGGCCAAGCGCTACGGCGAGTTGAAAACCGAGATGGATGCCCGCTTGCGCGTGGCGCTTTCGGGCAAGTTCCGCATGCTGGAGCGGGAAGCCGCCAAGGCGGCGCTGGACCTGAACCTGGCCTCCGCCGATCTGCGCGGCCTTTCCGAGCAGGTCGCCGCCGGGGAACTGGCGCACACTGAATTGCAGGGCCAGTCGTACCTGACCGAGCAGCAGCTCACCGAAATCCGGCGGGAACTGGCGGGGTGCCATGTGGAAACCGAGCGCACCCGCGGCCGGCTGGAATCGCAGGTGAAGGAGAGCGGCGCCATCGAACAGCGCATCGCGCAGGCCGAGCGCGAGTCGCAGGAGTTGGAAGTCCGGCTGGGCCGCATCGGCGCAGACCTGGACGCGCACCAGCAGCAGGTCGCGGCGCTCGACCAGCAGATCGGCCAATCGCGCGAGCGCATGCTCGAGAAGAACCGCCTGCGCGAGGAACTGCAGGCCGCCGTCCGTGTGCGCGAGCAGGCCATCGAGGCCAGCCGCACGGCGGTGCTGCGGCTCTTGGGCGAGGTATCCACCCTGCGCAATCAACTCGCGCAGATGAACGAATACCTGGCGGGAATCGAGCGGGAAACGACGCGCGTGCAGAAGGAAGAGCAGACCTCCACCGCCGAACTGGAGCGTCTGGCCGCGGCGCGGCACGCGCTTTCCGAAACCATGGCGCAGCGCCAGCTCGAGCTGGAATCGGTGGCCGGCGAGCGGCACCGCACCGAAGAAGATCTGACAGTGCGGCGGCGGGACGCCGTCGAAGTGCGCAGCAGCATCGACCAGCTGCGCACGGAATGCTCGAAGTTGAAGGCGCGCAAGGAATCGCTGGAAGAGGTGCTGGCGCACCGCAGCTACACTACCGAATCGGTGAAGCGCCTTTTCGCCGCGCTGGAGAAGGGCAAGGCTCAGGATTTGCGGCCGCAAGGCGTGCTGGCCGACTTCGTAGAAGTGGACCCGCAGTTCGAGAAACCCGCCGAGGAGTTCCTGCATGACGAACTGGAATACGTGGTCGTCGAAAACTGGTCGCAGGCCGACCGCGGCCTGGACTTCCTGCGCGCCGAACTCGACGGGCGCGCCACGTTCCTGGTGCATCCGGACAAGAACGGCAACGGCCACGGGCACCTTCCCGAGCCGCCCATCGGACCGGAAACCGGCATTTTGTCGCGGCTCAGCGATTCCCTGCGCCTGACCAACGGCCTGACCGACCGCGCCGCCACCCTGCTGCCGCGCGTCTCGCTATGCTTCGTGGCGGAGGACCGCTCATCGGCCCAACGCCTGGCCACCAGCTATCCGCACCTCTACTTCCTGACCACCGAAGGGCTCTGCTATCACGGCCACACGGTGACCGGCGGCAAGAAGACCGCCAGCGGTCCGCTGGCCATGAAGCGCGAGGCGCGCGAGCTGGGTGTGGTCCTCGCAGGCAAGCAGAAGACGCTCGATGAGCAGGTCGGGCGCCTGGAGGATCTGGACCGCGAGATCGGCATCCTGGCAGCCGAACTGGAGCGCCTGCGCGGCGTGCAGCAAGCTCGCGAAAAAGACCGTGTGGCGCTGGAACACGAAATGCGCAAGCTGGCTGACGACACCAATCGCGCCAACTCGCGGCTTTCCGTCGCGCGGTTGGAACTTGACCGCCTGAAGCGCGATGCCGAGCGGTCCACGGAGCAGCGCGAGCGCAACCAGCAGGCCGTTGCGGAGAAGGAAGAATTACGCGAACAGCGCGAGCAGGAGTTGGAAGACCAGCGGCAGTTCCTGGAGAAGCTGGAGATCGAGGCGGCGGCTCTGGGCGAAGATCATTCGGCATTGCGCGCGGAACTGGCCGGCCTGGAAGAGCGGCATCGCGCCGAGCGCGCCGCGATGGGCCGTTTGGAAGCCCAGCACAAGGAAGCTACCACGCGGCTAGGTGCTATCGCGGCCGAGATCGAGCGCCTCGGCGTCCACCGCGCCGGTCTGCTGGCCGATAACATCGAGTTGGATCGCAAGCTGGCAGCTTTGGCGGAGCAGGCTTTGCAGACGGAAGCGGCGGTCAACCGCCTGGCCGCCGAGGAAGCCCGCATGCGCGAGACCCTGGCCGCCACCGAAGACGAGTTGAAGCAACTGCGCCTCAAGGTGGAAGAGGCGCATACAAACCGTTCGCAGATCGAGGTGGATCTGGTGCGGCGCCAGGCCGAGTTGAAGTATCTCGACGAGACCAGCCGCAAGGAATTGAATTGCGCCGTCGAGGATCTGGCCGCCAGTGACGAGACCGTTCCGGATATGGATGCCATCGGCGAGGCCGAGCGTCTCTATGAGGAAGTGCGGGCGCGCATTGAGGCGCTGGGCCCGGTGAACGCGCAGGCCATGGAGGAGTTTCAGGAGGCTTCGCAGCGCCAGGAATTCCTGAGCGTGCAGCGCCAGGACTTGCTCGATTCCATCCGGGACACGGAGAAGGCCATCGCGGATATCGACATTGTTTCGCGCCAGAAATTCGCCGAAGCCTTCGCGCGTATCAACGAGAATTTCCGCGAGGCGTTCCAGACGCTGTTCGGCGGCGGCACCGGCGAGATGCGCCTTACCGACGAAACCAACCTGGCGGATTCCGGCATCGACATCGTGGCTTCGCCTCCCGGTAAGAAGCTACAGAACGTATTGCTGCTTTCGGGCGGCGAAAAGGCGCTGGCGGCAGTGGCCCTGCTGATGGCCATCTTCCGCTATCAGCCCAGCCCCTTCTGCATCCTGGACGAAGTGGACGCGCCGCTGGACGAAGCCAACATCGAACGGCTGACGCGGCTGCTGCGGGAGATGTCCACCGGGACGCAATTCATCGTGATCACGCATTCCAAGAAGACCATGGAGGCGGCGTCGGCGATGTATGGCGTGACCATGCAGGAGCCGGGCGTGTCGAAGCTGGTGTCGGTGAAATTCCAGCACGCCGCGGCGTAAGTGGGGCACCGTCGAAGGATCCCATGGGGCAGACCATCGTTTTTCGTGGTCTGCCGGCTTTCATCACATTCGGTGGCCCGCAGGACCATGAGGACAGGCTCGAAGCCACGCTCTTAGCCTGCGGCGGCCTCTCAGGCCGCCCCTAACTACTTATGCAATACGGATACTTCGACGACAAGAATCGGGAATACGTCATTACCCGCCCAGATACACCCCTGCCATGGATCAACTATCTGGGATGCCAGGCTTACTTCGGCATCGTCTCCAACACCGCGGGTGGTTATTCCTTCTATCGCGACGCGCGCTTGCGCCGCCTTACACGCTACCGGTATAACAATGTCCCATTCGACCTGGGCGGCCGCTATATTTACGTGCGCGACAACCAGACGGCCGACTACTGGTCGCCATCCTGGCAGCCAACCCACAGCGACGTGGAGCAATACACCTGCCGGCACGGCATGGGCTACAGCACGATCGGCTCCAAGCGCCGCGGCATTTCGGCCAGCACCCGCTATTTCGTGCCGCTCGACGAGAATCTCGAAATCTGGCAGTTCACCATCTCGAACCAGCGCCAGGCGGCGGCAGCGTTGTCCGTCTTCTCCGCCGTCGAATTCTGCCTGTGGGACGCGCAGGACGACTCCACCAATTTTCAGCGCAACTTCAGCATCGGAGAGGTGGAGATCGAAGACGGCGTAATCTATCACAAGACCGAATACCGTGAGCGCCGCGATCACTTCGCGTGGTTCGCTTGCTCGGCCGAACTCGCGGGCTTCGACACGCAGCGCGATGTTTTCCTGGGCCCCACGCGTGGATGGGACCGTCCGGCGGCGGTGGAGCGCGGCGAGTCCTTCAACTCGGTGGCGCACGGATGGGCGCCCATCGGCTCGCACCATGTCCGCATGGTTCTGCAGCCGGGCGAAACACGCCAGATTGTTTTTGTTCTGGGCTACCACGAGAACCCCAAGGACCAGAAGTTCGATCCTCCGGATTCCCAGATCGTCAACAAGAAGACCGCCAAGCCGATCATCGCCCGCTATCTGATTCCGTCCAACGTCGATGAAGCCTTTCAGAAGTTGCGCACTTACTGGGACGGGCTGCTGGACATCTGCCAGGTTACAACACCCGACATCCACACCGACCGCATGGTGAACGTGTGGAACGCTTATCAGTGCATGGCGACCTTCAACATGTCACGGTCGGCGTCGTTTTACGAATCGGGCATCGGGCGCGGTCTGGGCTTCCGCGATTCCAATCAGGACCTGCTGGGCTTCGTCCATATGATCCCGCAGCGCGCCCGCGAACGCATCCTGGACCTGGCCGCTACTCAATTGCCCAGCGGCGGCGCGTATCACCAATACCAGCCGCTCACCAAGAAGGGCAACAACGATGTCGGCGGCAATTTCAACGACGATCCGCATTGGCTGATTCTGGGCGTCGCCGCGTATCTGAAGGAGACGGGCGACTGGAGCATTCTGGACGAGCCGGTCCAGTACGACAATCAGCCCGGCTCCGAGCAGCCGCTCTATGAACATCTGCAGCGCAGCTTCCGCTATACGCTGGAGCGCCTGGGACCGCACGGCCTACCGCTGATCGGCCGCGCCGATTGGAACGATTGTTTGAATCTGAACTGCTTCTCAGACACGCCCGGCCAATCGTTCCAGACTACTACCAACAAGGAGGGCAAAGTGGCCGAGTCGGTCTTCATCGGCGGATTGTTCGTGCTGGCCGCCAAGGAACTGGCAGCCATAGCGCGGCGCCACGGCCACGCAGACGAAGCTCCGGGGTATCTGGCCGAAGGGGCCCGCATGGAGGAAACAGTCCGCCGCGATGGTTGGGACGGCGAATGGTTCTTGCGCGCCTACGACGACTTCGGCAACAAGGTAGGGTCGAAGGAGTGCGCCGAAGGCAAGATTTTCATCGAGCCGCAGGGTTTCTGCATCTTGGCGGGCATCGGCCTGGAAGACGGCCTGGCGCGCCGCGCGCTCGAATCCGTCCGCAAGCATTTGGCCACACCGCATGGCATCGTGCTGCAGCAGCCGGCGTATTCGCGCTACTATCTGCACCTCGGCGAGATTTCATCGTACCCCCCGGGCTACAAGGAGAATGCTGGGATTTTCTGTCACAACAACCCGTGGGTGATCATCGCCGAGGCGATGACCGGCAATGGCGATGGTGCGCACGATTACTATTCACGCATCAACCCTTCGGCGCGTGAAGCGATCAGCGACGTACACCGGTGCGAGCCGTATGTCTACGCGCAGATGATCGCCGGACGCGATGCGCCGACCCATGGCGAGGCCAAGAACTCCTGGTTGACCGGCACCGCGGCGTGGAATTACTACGCGATCACGCAGTGGATTCTCGGGATCCGCCCGGCGTACGACGGCTTGCAGATCGCCCCGGCGATTCCCGAAAGGTGGACTGGTTTCCGCGCCGTACGCAGGTTTCGTGGTGTGACGTACGACATCACCGTGCGCCGTGAAGGGCCGGGTAATGCTGTGAAGCTGACGGTAGACGGCCAGCCGGTCGTGGGCGGGATAGTGCCGGCGCCCGTGGATGGCCGCAGCGAAGTGACCGTAGAGGTCGCGCTGAGCTGATTCTGTCACTGGTCGGCTTGGTCTCTCGAGTTATGAGTAGGTCGGCTTTTTCGCCCCCAGCGCCTGTCGCCGCCGGGCCAGCCTCGCGCAACCGCTGTATGTTTTGTTTGCTTCCCACAGAGCACATCACTCTCCAGAAAGCATGGCCCAAGCTGTGGATGCTCTTGTGGGGCAGGCTCGTAGCCTGCAGCGGCCTCGTAGGCCGCCCCGCACGCGCTTTCTGGCGGCAGCGACGATGCGAAGGACCGGCGGTTCTCGTGCCGAACGTTTGGAATGCGATATCCACTTTACCCGCGAACGAGATAAAAGCGGCGATCAGCCGCAAGCCATGGGCAGGAAAGTCCCGAGGCCTGCGAAACGGGGGTCAGAACTGGCGCTGGCGGCATACCCGACCCACGGGATCTGATATAGTTGGACCTAGAAAGGCACCGAATTGAATGCGCGCCACAGGGGTGTTATCCGCCATAATAGTTGCTTTTGCGGCCGCGTCGGCTGCGATGTTTCTCAGGGACACAATTGTTAGTTACGTTCACCGCACCCCTTTCGTTATTGGGGTGCCCGCTGCCGCTGCGGTGGGTCTGCGAGTTCTTATCCCGAAAGGTGAGACGCTGGGATTTATCAGTGATGGAAACGATCTCAATGCAATCGATCGAAGCTTGTATGGCATCACTTACAGCCTCGCTCCTTTAATCGTAGAGCATACGGCGAACCGGCGGTTCGTAGTCGGCGACTTCCGAAGCAAATCGAGTATTCCTAAGGCTCTCACGCAATACCGGCTGCGCATTGTGGAGGACCTTGGGAACGGGTTCTTGCTCCTTGCGGCCCAGTGATGACCTTTTTCGCATCGCTAATCTCTCTTCTTATTCCGGTTGTTGTCGGTTTCGCATTCGTTCGTGCCTGTATACCCGGAGAAAGGTATCTGTGCCGTCATGACTGGCTAAGACTTTGTCTCGGGATCGGAGTCGGATTCGGCCTCTGTTCTTGCGCCTTCTTCCTTTGGCTACTTACGAACGGAACGGCGCAATCGGCGTACATCGTTGCTGAGATTGTGCTCTCTATAGTGCTGGCAGCGCTCGCGGTATACAGAGCTACCGGCTGCAGCCTCTGCAAGGGGCCGAGGGCTCCGGAGACGACGCTCACGCGATGGAAGCATCCGCTGCTCATCGTATTCGGATCGATATTCTTGTTTGCCTGCCTGTCCTTCGCGCTTGAGTCCCGCATTCATCCCGAAGGCCAGGGTGATGCGTGGGCCATCTGGAACCTCAGGGCAAGATCTCTCTTCGGGGGGCGCGATCATTGGCGGGATGCATTTTCGCGCGCTATACCTTGGTCACACCCCGATTACCCTCTATTACTTCCCGGATCGGTGGCGAGATCATGGATCTATACAGGTGCGGAAACTCAGACTGTACCTATTGGCATCGCGGTGCTGTTCACGTTTGCTACTGTCGGCCTCCTGACGGCCGGATTATCTGAGCTTGCCGGCCGGGAAAAAGGCCTGCTAGCGGGTATCATACTGCTTGGAACTACCTCATTCATAAAGTTGGGCGCCGCTCAGTACGCCGATGTACCCATTTCTTTCTTTTTTCTTGCCAGTATTGTACTGCTTTGCCTGCAGAATCGCCTGCCGAGCTCCGGGACCGCGCTAGCAGGGACATCGGCGGCACTCGCAGCCTGGACAAAGAATGAAGGCCTTCTGTTTTTCGCATTATTGTTAATCGCGATGAAATGGACCAAGCGACCGGTCAGTAAGGCTCTGACGGGAGCATTCGGTATTCTCGTGCCGCTTGCAATTTTCAAGCTGAGTCTTGCCCCTCCAAACTATTTGGCGCAGAGCGGCGGAATCGTCTTACTCCGGAATGCTATGGATCCATCGCGCTACCTGCAAGTCGCGGTCGGATTCCTCTACCAGATGATACACCTCGGAGGCCAATCGCTCAATCCCATGATACCGCTCGTGGCGGCGCTGCTTGCGATAAAACACACGGCGAAATACGGCACGCGATTGGCTGCCATCATCCTGTCGGCCATGTGTGTTGGTACTTTTTTCGTATATATAATTACGCCCTTCGATTTGGCGTGGCAGATTTCATGGTCTTTGGACCGCGTGCTGCTGCAGTTATGGCCAGCCGTACTGTTTACGTGCTTCCACATGGTAGACTTTCCAGTTCTAAAACCCTGAGAGTGCCGGCCCGACCTCCGAGAGGGTGGGCGGCTTACGATCCGGCTCCGCAAGCCAGACCCGGCGGCCATTAAAATACTGGATCAACCGTTCGTTCTGATCCGGGGCCATTTCTCTCGCCCATACAACTTTGGCGCGATCGATATCGGGCTCGTTGTACACCCATTCGTTGAATGGGTAGTGGTTCGCCGCATAACGAACGACGACCAAATGACGTCCAGCCGTTTCGTTCAAGCGCTCAAGCATCCGGCTGCGGGGTGTCTTGGCCGGCAGGAAATAGTACCAGCGATAATCAGGCCACGGCTTGGCAAAGTATGCAGGCGCACACGCGACGGCTAGCAGCATGACGACGGAGATGGGCAGTATGGAGCGCACCAGTAACACGCCGGTATTGTTGCCCTTCCACTTCCAAAGCCGCAGTCGCCGCATGCACTGCACCAACAGGATGAAGAAAAGCGCAGTCCCGGGCGCGGCGTAGTGCGGATTGAAGAATACTCCCGCGGTTAGCGCACCCATGAAGATGGCGCCGGCGACCAGAAGAAACCGAACTCTGACGTCTCCGCATATCCCCGCCAATATCAGAAAAGGGAGCATGAGCGCTGGGCCCACATAGAACTGCCAGAACGAAATTATTTCCCAGATGGTGCGCTCGAATCTTCCTGCTACCGAGCGGACATTTTCGTACTCGACCAGTTCCCAGCCCACGTAGAAATCCCGCAGCGCCTTATGGTTATACTTTGGCACCGGGGAAAGCGGTTGCCACGGAAACACTGGCGCAACGGCGTACCTGGCGCGGTTCAACTGATACGGCAGAATCCACGGCTTTCCGAATACGCTCGCATTATAGTAAGCCATGCCGCCGGCGGTAAGTACTACGATTGTGCCAAGCGGCAGAAACAAACATAGCATCAGAATTCGCATAGGCCACGCTGTTCTGGCTCTTTTCCAGATCATGAGAGAGACAGCCACCGTAGCGCCCAGCACGCAGCCTTCGTAGGGTCTTGTGTTGGCCAGCAGGGCCATGCCCAGCCCCATAAGAACCGCGTCGCGACTACGGCAAAACCGCTTTATGCGCGGCAGGGCTCCAATCAATAGGGCGCCCCCGAGGGCGGCGGGCGCTCCACCCCAGTAGCTGTTTGCAAAATAGCTGAGAATACCTAACCGAACCGCGACCAATAAGCCTCCCAGCAACGCCCAGCGAGGGGGTAGCCAGCCTTGGAGCGCCCAGCAGGTGGCGGCGCACATCAGGCCCGCACTGAGCCATACGCCTATCCAGGGATTGCCGGCCAACCTGATCCCGATCGCCAGGAAGAAGCCCTGGCCGGGAGGATACATAGACATGTACGTCGGTTGTTGGTCGATGTGGAAGCTCTCGAAGAACATCCAGAGCGGATGGGTGGGGTTGGCAAGTCTTCCGGAGGCGAAAGTCTCGCCTGCAAGCAAGTACGAGAATTCGTCGTGCGTTCTGGGCGTGGGAACCGGAAAAATCGGAAGCAGCGCCGCCCGCCCGGCGAGCGCCACAGTTCCAACTAGCCATACCGAGTAGTGAGGCTTCCGTGCGATACGCCCGAGTAGCGCGTCGATACTGTGAAACGCGCGGGCGCCGAGTTTGGGCCGCACGAGCGCCGCCAGCACAGAAGTGAGCACGAGCAGTCCCTCTATTATCGCGATCCGATCTCCGGAGACGATGACCCAGAGCAAAGCTACGATAGTGGTCAGCAATGACGCTAAAACACAAAGGCCGGATAGTGCGGAACGCATTCCTTGCTTTACCTGTATTGGTTGCTTGCGCGCTCAGCCGCCTGGAAGATCGGGCTGCGCTTTAAATACCTGCTTCGCCCCGAGGAAGACAAGGTACGAGAGCGAAATCAGAATCATCGGAAGCTCGTCCTTACGATTGTAAAGATAGGGCCAGGGCAAAAGAAAAGCCACCAGCGCCGCCGGGCTGGTCCCCAGCATGGCGATGACGGCAGCTAAAGAGTAATCCTGCCAGTATGTGTGCGGGCTGATGAGGAGAGCAGCCAAAAGCGAAGCTGAGACTGCGTCGGGAATAAAGCCTTGGCGCACCACGATGTAAAGACAAACGATTGTCAGCGCCAGGGCTATAATCGCGCATAACAAACCGAAGTGTATATTTAGCGCTCTGATATTTCCCATTAAAGAAGGAGTAATATCGGAAGACGGCGCTTGCACAAGCTGAACCCACTGACGAAATCCCTGCACACCCACGAGGCCCAAGGACAAAGTCAAAACAACGGCGCCTGCAGCCAGATCGTATAGCGCCATTTCCCGTCTCCGGGCGAAAAGAGCAACAGGGAGCAGCCCTGTCAGGTTAGGCTTCCACGAAGACAGACCCAGTATGACTCCAGGCCCTCGATCGCTTCCGCGCTTGCTCCGGGAGAGAGCATAACCAACCAGCAGCGTGAGGAGGAGCGTATCCTGTCCCAGGACGACGGACCAGAGGAAGGGGTAGAAGACCGCCAGTGCAATCCGTACTGCGGGACGAATAGGCCAAGGTACGCCGAACCAGATGGGAAGCTTCCAAACCAGGATTCCGAGCAGCCCGAGATTTCCCATGAGCGCGAGAGTCGAGGCTTGGCGGTATGAAAACCATGTGAAAGGAATGTAGAAGAAAGCCTCGAATGCAGGGCGTATGAAGTAATGCGCATCGAAAGGGCTCATGCGCTCGCCCTCGTTCCGCAACTGTGCGATCAGGGGCTGATATGCCGCCACCTCGTAGATGTGCGCGATTTGTCCGGAAGCAGCCAGCCTGCCGCCCAGGTAAAATGCCATGAAATCGTGCTGACCCCGTTGCTGCACGCGCTGGAACATCCATGTTCCAATCAGCAGAAGCAACACCGCAACTACGATGTTCGCAGCCTTTCCTGCAAAGTGTCTGTTCACGTTCGCCAAGTCCCAGTCCGGATCCGCCGTCACAACAGGGCCGCGCCCTGGAAACTTATTGGATTATCCTTTTAGTAACCAAAATCAAACAATAATCCCCGCCGCTCGTCGTATGTGGTCAAAGTTGCTCAGTTTTGTCCATCTTTCAAGGCGGTTTCAGGGCGCCGCATGGTGGATGTGTCCGGTTGAATACCAACAGTCACGTCGCTCCCTTTGGTATTAAGCCGCACCAAATTGCCTAGGGCGATTGAAAAAACCCGGAGACAATATGAAACGTGAGCATATTTGACCACACTCTTACCTAATTCCAGGCTTAACATTTAATTGTCGGATTAACGCTGAAAGAAATGCCAATAGCATTACAAACACCGGGCATTTCCTAGAGGAATCTTCCGATGGAGCTGGCGGAGCGATCCATTTGCCGAATGTTCGAATCTCCTATGATCGGAAATCTCGTTCCTCAGTATCGCGTCACTCAGCCGGCAGGTAAGATTCGCAGAGTTTATGGGAACCGGGGGCTCTGAATGGTTCGAATCCTACTGTATTCACAGGACGTCAATCTACAATCGCTCCTTGGGCCGACGCTCGGCGCCGAGTTCTCCGTCTGCCTCGAACGGCGCATGGATGGAATAAGGGATATCATTTCGCGAGCGCAGTGCGACGTGCTCGTCCTGGACCTTGATTCCAGCTCCTACCCGATTCAGCAGCAACTTCGGTTTTTCGACGAAATCCGCGATTTCGGCGTACCGGTGGTAGTGATGACGGACGACGATGGCAGAGCATCGGCAATGGATTTGGTTCAGCGCGGCGTCTACAACTACATCCGCAAGCCGCCTGCCCTGCCGGAGCTGAGAATTGTCGTCCGCCGCGCACATGAATACGCCGTCCTCAAGCAGGAGCTTGAGAATATACGCCAACTGTTGCCCCCTCCCGGCTGCGATCAGCTGATCGGTTCAAGCGCGCGCTCCCAAGTGGTCTACGATCTGATCCGGCGCGTTGCCAACCTGGACGCTTCCGTGCTGATCACCGGCGAGAGCGGGACCGGCAAGGAATTGATCGCCCGTTCGATTCACAACCTGGGCAATCGAAAGGATCGCCCATTCGTGGCGGTGTCCTGCGGGGCGATTCCAGACACGCTGATCGAGGCTGAGTTATTCGGCGCCGAAAAGGGAGCGTTCACGGGCTCGGCTTGCAGGCGCAAGGGCTACCTGGAAGAGGCCGGCAACGGAACGCTCTTCTTTGACGAGATCGGCGAGTTCAGCGCGCACACGCAGGTCAAGCTGCTACGGGTGCTGCAGGAGAGAGAATTCGGCCGCCTGGGAAGCAGCCAGCCGATCCCACTACAGGCCCGGTTGCTATTCGCCACGCACAGAAGCCTTCTTGAAATGGTAGAGGAAGGAAGATTTCGCCAGGATCTCTATTATAGAGTCAACGTCATGGGTATCAAGTCCCCTCCGCTCCGCGACCACACGGAAGACATTCCGCAGTTGGCGCAACATTTTCTGGAGCAGTACTCGCGGCTGTACCACAGGTCGATGAGCAGAATAACGCCGAATGCGATGACCCTGCTGCTTGAATACGAGTGGCCGGGAAATGTCCGGGAACTGGAGAATGTCGTCCAGAGCGCCATCATCCTGAGCGACGACGACACCATTCAACCTAAGGATCTGCCGAAAGCGATGCAGCATCCGGACCTGCTGGGCGTCGGAGACTCCTTGCCTGGAGCTTCCTTCGAAGAACAGATGCAGGACTACAAGATCAAACTCGCAAACAGGGCCGTTCAAGAGTGCAAAGGGAACAAAACGCTTGCCGCCCGCAGCCTGCACATTTCCCGGACCTATCTGCATCGGCTCATCAAGGACTCGGAAGACGACGACGATTCGTTGTCGGCGGCGGGATGACCTGAACGCTACGTCCGCTTCTTGAAGGGCCAATCCGTCGTTTCGATTACGTCTACGATTCTTTCGCAGCGCCCTTGACATCGTCCCCGGAAGGGTTCATACTAAGTTGTCTTACTGAGATACCTTATTATGTCCAAGCAGGACGCGCTCCAGGGTTCGCTTCCGCTGTTGGTCCTCAAGATCCTTGACCGGCGCGGTCCGCTGCATGGCTATGGCATCACCGCGCAAATCGAAGCCATCTCCGATCTGCTGCGTGTTGAGGAGGGATCGCTTTATCCTGCGCTGCACCGGCTGGAAGAAAGCAGTTGGATCCTCGCGCAGTGGACCACCACCGAAAATAACCGTCGCGCCCGAGTTTACAAACTCACCCCGGCCGGCCGCAAACAACTCATGGACGAGGAACGCCGCTGGACTTCGATTTCCGCCGCCATCGGCCAGGTTCTTGAGGAGGCTTGAACAAAGGATCTCCCCATGTCGTGGATTTCACGTGTCGCCAATGCTTTCCGGCCCGGACGCACGGCCGCCGGCCTGGATGACGAACTCCAGTTCCACATCGACCAGCGCGCCGACGATCTGGTGCGCGGCGGAATGCCCCGGCGCGACGCCGAGCTGCTGGCCCGCCGCCAGCTCGGGAACCGGCTGGCGCTACGCGATTCCAGCTACGACGTGAAGTCCGCCGCCCGGCTCGACTCCTTCCTTCGCGATTTCCGTTTCGGTCTGCGCATGCTGGCCAAACACCGCACCGCGAGCCTGGCGGCGATTGTGTCCTTAACCCTCGCAATTGGTGCTTCGACGGCCGCGTTCACTCTCATCGACGCGCTGATCTTCCGGCCACTCCCGCTCCCCGCGCCTAGCCAGCTCATCGATCTCGCCCGCGTGGTGCCGGCATTCCTCAGCCCCGACAACCAGCCCAGTGAATCGGACTCCTTCAGTTACCCGCAATATGAACTTCTCCGTCGTGCCGCCAGCGATCGAGCCGACCTTTTCGCTATGCGCCTTTCCGGCGGGCTCCAGCCGGCGCTGTTCGATGACGCCGGAGCCGTGAGTGAGAACCTCCGCGCCGAATCCATCTCCGGCCGCGGCTTTCAGATCCTCGGGGTCAAGCCTGCCCTCGGGCGCCTCATCCAACCTACCGACGATTCCGCCGCCGCGCATCCCGTCGCCGTCCTGAGCGATGCCTTCTGGAGGCGCCGCTTCGGCGCCAGCCCCTCCGCCATCGAACGCTGGGTGACGGTCCGCCGCAAACAATTCCGGATCGTGGGCATCGCCGCCGGTCCGTTCGCGGGCGTCCAGCCCGGCTATCTGACGGATCTCTGGCTGCCGCTTTCGGCCGCGGAAGATCCCCTGAACCTTGCCGCTCCGGACCTTGGCGGCATCGCCGTCTGGGGCCGCCTGCATCCGGGAGAGTCACCCGCGAAGCTGCGCGAACCCCTCCAAGCCGTGACCACGAACTTCCTTCGCGACCGTTTCCGTATCAATCCGCCGCTCAGTCTGCACGGCGACCAACTCCGCCAGGTCTCCGATGCGCCCCTCCGAATCCGCGACATGTCCACCGGCCGCGACTCGTTGTTCCGGCGCCAGTTCCGCCGTCCCCTTGCGATCCTCGCGTTGATCTGC
>Ga0302325_10009393_pt1 | contig 21354 bp, 20 predicted proteins | sample Palsa_T0_2_FD_201948 | JGI IMG/M metagenome (GOLD analysis project Ga0302325, IMG submission 201948) | Peat permafrost microbial communities from Stordalen Mire near Abisko, Sweden - Palsa_T0_2 | ecosystem: Environmental > Terrestrial > Soil > Palsa > Peat permafrost | place: Sweden: Abisko...
AAAGCCGTACTCCTTTGGATCGATTATGTACGGCCTAAAGGCCGTACCCTTCAACGTTGGTGGAAGAGGTTGTGGATGCGGCTTGAGATGCCCTCAGCGGCTAAAGCCGTACTCCTTTGGATCGATTATGTACGGCCTAAAGGCCGTACCCTTCAACGTTGGTGGAAGAGGTTGTGGATGCGGCTTGAGATGCCCTCAGCGGCTAAAGCCGTACTCCTTTGGATCGATTATGTACGGCCTAAAGGCCGTACCCTTCAACGTTGGTGGAAGAGGTTGTGGATGCGGCTTGAGATGCCCTCAGCGGCTAAAGCCGTACTCCTTTGGATCGATTGCGTACGGCCTAAAGGCCGTACCCTTCAAAGGCCGTAGCCTTCAACGTACGTCGCTGGGGTAGTGGAGGGTTTATGAGTGTTGCGGCTTTTACGCCGGTGGTTGGATCTTCTTCGATGTTGTTGGGCAATCAGGCCCACCCCCTGGATCCTTTGAGCGCGGAGGAGATCACACGGGCTTGCGAGTTGCTCCTCGCGGAAAAGCAACTAGGCCCGGAAATACGCTTCGCTATGGTCCACTTGCAGGAACCAGCCAAAGCGAGCGTACTGGCTTATCGGCCGGGTGATGCTTTTGAGCGGTGCGCTTTCTTGATGGTCTTTCACTCCCAGAGCGGAGATACACACGAGGCAGTGGTGAACCTTTCGCTGGGAAGCGTGGTTTCATGGGTACACCATGCCACCGAGACGTCTCCCTATGGGCAACCTCCGGTCCTGGTGGAGGATTTTTTTAATTGCGACCAGATCGTGAAGGCAGATGAGGCGTGGCGCACTGCCGTCAAACGACGCGGCCTGACCGACGAAGATATCAAGCTGGTACAGGTGGATCCCTTTTCGGCCGGCAATTTTGGGTTTCCGTTGGAAGCGGGAAAACGCGTGGTGCGGGCGGTCAGCTACTATCGCAGCGCCCTCTCAGATAATGCGTACTCCCATCCCATCGAAGGATTGGTCGCGGTGGTCGATTTGCTTGGGAAGCGGGTGCTCGAACTGGTGGACGACGAGCGGGTGATTCCCGTTCCCAAGCAGAAACATAATTACGATCCCGAGTCTCTCGGCGTGCCTCGTGCTGATCTGAAACCGTTGCATATTTCGCAGCCCGAGGGCGCCAGCTTTTCTGTCGAGGGTTGGGAAGTGAAGTGGCAGAAGTGGAGCTTCCGGGTAGGGTTTACTTCGCGCGAGGGTCTGGTGCTGCACCAGCTGGCGTGCGATGAGCGTCCCTTGGTTTACCGGGCGAGCGTGACCGAGATGGTGGTTCCTTATGGAGATCCTACGACCAGTCACTTTTGGAAGAATGCTTTCGATTGCGGGGAATACGGACTGGGTAAGCTGGCCAATTCGCTGGAACTGGGCTGCGATTGCCTGGGCCTCATCCACTACTTCGATATTCCTATGGTGGAAGACCAGGGCGCAGTCACGGTGATGAAGAATGCGGTCTGCATGCACGAGGAGGACTACGGCATCCTGTGGAAACACTTCGACTTTCGCACCGGGTTGCACCAGGTGCGGCGCTCGAGAAGATTGGTCATCAGCTTTTTCGCTACCGTGGGGAACTATGACTACGGCTTCTATTGGTATCTGTACCAGGATGGGACGATCCAGCTGGAAGTGAAGCTCACCGGGATTATCCAGACCGCGGCCATCGCTCCGGGCGAGGATTATCCCTATGGGGGCATGGTGGCCGAGGGATTGGGTGGCCCTAACCATCAGCACTTCTTCTGTGCCCGGCTGCACATGATGGTCGACGGAGAAGGCAATAGCGTGACCGAGCACGAGTACCATCCGCGGCCCTGGGGTAAAGACAATCCCTATGGGAATGTGTTCGATGTGACAGCGCGGACGTTACATCGCGAGCTGGACGCGTGCCGCGAAGCCGATGGCAAGACAGGACGATTCTGGAAGATCATCAATCCCAATCACGTGAATGGGGTGGGCAAACATCCGGGGTATAAGTTGATGGCGCAGGCGAACCCTCTGCTGCTGGCCCAGGCAGGCAGCAGTATCGACAAGCGGGGAGGCTTCGCCAGCAAGCACCTGTGGGTGACGCAGTTCGCGGAGGAGGAGCGCTATGCCACGGGGAATTATCCCAACCAGCACGCGGGCGGCGATGGACTGCCGCATTGGGTGCAACAAAACCGGTCGATCGAGAACCAAGACATCGTGGTATGGCACAGCTTCGGCGTGAGCCATGTGTGCCGGCCGGAGGACTTTCCCATCATGCCGGTCGAATATACGGGTTTCCAACTGAAGCCCAATAACTTCTTTGCCGCCAACCCGGCGATGGATTTGCCGGCAGAGGCGAATGGTCACAGCATGCGGCACGGAGAGGCGGCAGGCTCCTGCTGCGGCGGCTAGCAAAAGCGGTTAGCGGGGGGGTGAATAGTCGTTGACTTTGCTGGGCTGCTTCGCTATTGTCAGCTTAATCCTGCGATAGCCCTGTCGCTAACTCGCTGTTCCAGCAATGGAACTTGCCGGGATTTACCCTCGCGCAATGTAACCGCGTGGGCCTGGCATAACTCACGCATTCAGGCTCCCAGTCTTGTTTCGGCCCGCATTTAGTTTTCGCTCAGGCTCCGCTTCCCCCTTGCTCCCGGAGGTTAGTCCGAAGTGTATTTGTCCCGATCCGTGATTCGTTGTTGGACGTTCGCGTGGCTGACCACGCTGTTGTTCTCGCTGCCTGCTGCCGCCCTGGCGCCGGCCGTCTACCATCCTCTCGATGCACTGACACCCGCGGAGTATTGGGTGGTCTATAAGGCGGTGCGCGATGCCGGGCATACGGAGGAAAAGACCATCTTCTCGAGCGTGCTGCTGCACGAGCCGGAAAAGCAGTCTGTCCTGGATTGGAAGCCAGGTATGGCGATGGAGCGTAAGGCGGACGTGGTGCTGTATTACAAGGGCAAATCGTATGCGGCGCTGGTGAATATCACGACCGCCAAGGTGGAGTCGTTCGAAGAGCTGAAGGGAATGCAGGCGCCCTTTACGATCGCGGAAGAACAGGAAGTGAACGAAGCGATCAAGCACGATCAACGGATCGTGGACGCGCTCAAGAAGCGGGGCATCACGGACCTGAACCTGGTGCTCTGCTATGCGACGCCGGGTGGGTATATCGGCCTGAAAGAACAGGACGGCCGGCGCATTGGGTGGGGCGGGTGTGAGTACAACATCGACTCAGAAAATGGGGAGGAAGACCGCGAGGTAGGCGGCATTTTTTTTACCGTGGATATGGCGAGCAAGAAGCTGACGCGGTTTGAAGACTATGGGGTGACGCCGATGCCGCCGGTGAGCGAGCTGTATGACCCGAATGGCGGGCCTGCGTTGCCGGGGACCAAGCCCATCGTGGTGTCGCAGCCGGAGGGACCGGGTTTCACCATCAAGGATGGAGAAGTGAGCTGGCAGAACTGGCATTTTCGCTTCCGGGTGGATCCGCGGAGTGGCCCGATCATCAACATGGCCGCGCTCGATTACCAGGGAAAGCGGCGTTCGGTGCTCTATGAGGGTTCGCTCTCAGAGATGTATGTGCCGTATATGGATCCGGAAGAGACGTGGAACTCGCACGTGTTTCTGGATGCCGGGGAATATTTCATGAACACGGGTCTGGGGATTCCGAAGCCGCTGCTGAAGGGCACGGATTGCCCCGACTACGCCACGTATTTCAGCGGAACGTTCTTTCATGACAACGGAACTCCGTTTGTGCGCCCGCAGCTGGCTTGTCTGTTCGAACGCACGCTGGGCGATCCGGCGTGGAGGCATGCGGAGCAGGACAATATCTCGGGCAGGCCGGGGCGGGAGCTGGTGTTCCGTACCATTGCCGTGGTCGGCAACTACGACTACATCCTGGATTGGCGCTTCGAGCAGGAAGGGGCGATCACGATTGCGGTCGGGGCTACCGGTGAATTGGAAGTGAAGCCGGTGAAGGACAAGATGGACACCATGGGGAAGGATGCGGAGGGCAACACGGTGGAGTTTGGCCACCTGGTGGCGCCGAACACCGATGGAGTGGATCATGACCACTTCTTCTCCTTCCGCTTAGACCTGGACGTGGATGGGGTTAAGAATAATTTTGAGGTGGACAAGCTGGTGCAGTACAAGCTGCCGGCGACGAGCGCGCGGAAAACGATTTGGGCGATGAAGGCGGATTGCATCGGGACTGAAGGCTCGGCGATGCAGGATATCAGCATGCAACACCCGGCGATGTGGCGGTTTGTGAATCCGGAGGTGAAGAATGAGCTGGGGTATCCGACCAGCTTTGAGATCATGCCTGGGTTGACGGGGGTTTCGCTGCTGTCGCTCGATGATTGGCCGCAGAAGCGGGCAGGGTTTTCCGACCACCAGCTGTGGGTGACCCCTTACGACGCGAAAGAACGGTATGCGGCCGGAGTGTATGTGTCGGGCAGCAAGGGCACGGATGGTTTGCCGGTTTGGGTGAAACAGAATCGCAACATCATGAACACGGATATTGTTGCCTGGTACACGATGGCGTTTCACCACGTGCCGCGACCAGAGGATTGGCCGCAGATGCCCACCATGTGGCATGACTTCACGATACGGCCGTTTGATTTCTATTCCAAAAGTCCTTTGATGGACTTACCGATGCAGCCTTAAGAACTGCGGGGTAAGAGTTGCGTATCCGATCCTTCGCGAACAGCGCGAAGGATGGGGCACCCGACGTGTATCTACAGGGCCGGAGGATTGGCCACGGGGATAGAGTTTAGTGACGGTTACACAACTTTCGGAGGTGAGCTATGACCGGTTCCTTTCTATGCAAGCGGGTACTGTTGGCCCTGCTGGCTTGTGTTATGTCGTCCAGCGTAGTCGCTTACGCCCAGTCCACGTTTGGATCCATTGTGGGTACGGTGAAGGACCAATCGGGGTCGGTGGTGCCGGGTGCTACGGTCACGCTGGTGAACCAAGGGAGCTCCGCGAAACATGAAGCAACGACCAGTGCGGCGGGAAGTTATGAGTTTCTTAATCTCGATGCGGGCACCTACCAGGTGGAGATTCAGGCCAGCGGCTTCAAGGACCAGGTGTTTGACCACCTGGTACTGCAGGCCCGCGATACGCAGCGCATTGACGCCAGCCTGGCGATCGGCGCGGAGTCGCAGACGGTCGAGGTGCAGGCGGCCGGGGATGTGATCACCACCGACCAGTCGAGCCTGGCATCCACCAAGACCGGCCATGAGCTGGTGGACTTGCCGGTGGCCGTTTATTCCCGGTCGAATGGATCGACAAGCCCTATTTTGACCCTGACCACAGAGCCTGGGGTGCAGGTGGATGACAATTCCAACCTGGTGGTCGCGGGGACTACGCCGGCACTGATGTCGTACACCATTGACGGCATCAGCAGTGTGAACGTGGAGAACAGCGGCCCCATCAACGAGCTTTTCCCTTCCTTCAATTCCATTTCAGAGATCCGGGTCAGCGAGACCAATAACAACGCGGAATATAGCGGGGTCGCGGACGTGACCACCACGTCGCGGGCAGGGACCAATGACTTCCATGGCGGGGCCTTCGAAAATCTCGAGAACACGGCGCTGACGGCAGGAAATCCGTTTACCGGCAAACCTTCGCTGCACATGAATGACTTTGGCGGCTTTGGCGGCGGTCCGGTGCGCATTCCTCATCTTTACAACGGACGCGATAAGACATTTTTCTTTGGCAGCTATGAAGGTCTGCGGCTGCCGCGTCAGTTCCCGCTGGTAGAAAGTTTTCCCAGCCTGGATATGCGGGCGGGGAATTTGTACAACTATCTCTCCGCCAAGCAGGGAACATCCACGCCCACGATCAACAACTACGACCAAACTCCCATTCCTTGCACCGGTCCTTCCAATTGCACGGTCCCGATATCTCCAGTGGCGGCTAACGTAATCAAGTACCTTTATCCGCTGCCGAATAGCGGCCCCGCCGGCTCTTACCAGTACAACTACTCGGTGAACTTCCCGGCGCCGATTTCGAGCAACCAATTCGATGTGCGTATCGATCAGAACATCACTTCCAAGCAGTCCATTTACGGGCGGTACACGTTCAAGAATCGCTCGGTGTCGACTGCGCCCACCGTCGACTGCAATGGTTTCTGCGATACCAGTTTGTCTCCGCTCCTAGGCGGCATCGAGCAGCCGGAACAGGATCGGGGCTTGACGGTGGCTTACAATTACACTTTTTCCCCGAAGCTGATCAACGAGTTTCGCGGAGGCTTCAACTCCCTGCGGGATCAGCTGAACGCGAATGTGAATTCGGCGGCGCTGCTCAACCAGATAGGGATCACCGGGATCCCTGACGTTGCCACCGTGCCTACGGTTCCAGATGTAACGATTCCGGGTTTGCAGCGAACGGGCGGGCTGAACACCACGCGTCAGCAAAGCAAGGTCATTCAGTTGCTGGACGATCTGACCTGGGTGGAAGGAAAGCATACGTTCAAGTTCGGCGGAGATGTTCGCCGGCTGACGGACCATGACGAGAACGTGTTCGGGAATTACCGGGCAGGACAATATGTTTTTAACGGCACGAGCGCGGTGGGGACAGAGATTGGCGATCCCTATACCCAATTCCTGTTGGGCTATCCGGACGACACCACACTGGCGCAAGTGACGAACCCGGCGATGAACGGGCTGGGCTATAGCTATGCCGTCTTTGCGCAGGATGACTGGAAGATTTCTCCTTATTTGACCATCAATGCCGGCCTGCGCTATGAATTGCACCCCCCGTTGAAAGACACCCACTACAACACGGCGGCTTTTTTGCCGGACTATAACGTGGATGGAATTCATGGCGGGGTAGCGGTACCGAACGCTCAGGGGCTTAGCTTCACCAATCCCGGCTTCGCCGCTTCGATCGCGCCTACGCCTATTCTGACGGCGGCGCAGGCGGGCTTACCGGAGAAGTTGCGGTACACCGACAAGACGGATTTTGGACCACGGATCGGCTTTGCGTGGCGCCCGGCGAAGAATGACAAGACGGTGATCCGCGGAGGCTGGGGAAGATTTATCGAGTCCCCGCTGGGCTTCTCGCTGGTTTCCGGATGGGCGGTGAGCGCCAGCTTTGTTCCCTTGTACCCTTCCACTTACAACCCAGCGGACGGGAGCGGCACGCTGCTTAGTTTCCCTTCTCCCTTCCCTTCCGACCTCAACCAGCCAGGAACGGCGAGCTTTGAATATGCTTTTCCGATTCACTACCGGGACCCTACCGTGCAGCAGTGGAATGGGACGTTCGAACGTGACCTGGGGCATGATATCGGGGTGCGGCTGTCGTATACAGGAAGTCATGGCAGCAACCTGGAGAACTTTAACGATCTGAACCAGGTGCCGGCTAATACGGGGACTGCGGCGCCGCTGGTGTATCCCATCTGGGGCATTATCCAGAGCGTGGTGAACCAGGCTATCAGCAACTACAACAGCTACACAGCGCTGGTGGAGAAGCGGATGTCTCACGGGCTGCAGTTCCAAAGCAGCTACGTGCTGACGCGGGATCTTTCGGACTCGGGGGGCGCGGTTCCGACGGCATTTTCGCCGGCCGGGGGCAACTGGGTTTCGGATAAAAACAATCCGCGGCTGGATTACGGCAATGTGATGTTCGACCGGCGGCATCGCGTGCTCACCACCGCCCTCTACCAGCTTCCGTTCGGCCGGGGAGCGACTTTCCTTTCCAGTAGCGGCCGGCTGATGGATGCGGCGGTTGGCGGATGGCAGTTGGGCGGCGTGCTGGTGTTCCAGAGCGGCGCGTTCCTCACCATTGCCCAACAGTCGATTGATTCCGCGAACACGGGCATCCTGAATACGCTGGGTTCGGCACGAGCCGATATCGTGCCGGGCGTCAATCCTCGCGCGGTGAAGGGCCTGACAAACTCCATTTTTCCGGCTTATATCAATCCTGCTGCATTCACGCTGCCGCCGGTGAATGCGGGAAGGTTCGGAACGTCTGCTGTGGGGAATGTGGTGGGCCCGGGTACGGATGCGGTTTCTCTTTCGCTGATCAAGTCGATCAAGCTTACGGAGCAGTTACAGTTTCAATTTGGTGCGCAGGCGGCCAATGCGCTCAACCATCGCAACTATGACGTGCCAAATCAGTTAGTGGATGCTTCCGGGTTTGGAACGATTTCCGGTTTGCAAAGTGCGGAAGGTGCGGGTCCGCGGAATGTGGAGATTACCGGGCGGATCAGCTTTTAAGCGCAGGGTTCAGCGGAGAAAGGGAGGGGCTGGTTCAGCCTCTCCCTTTGCTGTTTTTTGGGGGTCCGCTCTGCCCGCGGCTACAGATAAAAGACTCAGGGGCTAAAGCCCAAATCATTGTTAACACGTTGCGGCACGACTCAAGTCGTGCCCTGATACAAAGCATTAGAGCAATGGCTACGGGAGAGCTTTCCCCTTGCGCTGTAACCCAGATGACAAAGGGTAGAGTGGTTTGCTTTAGGTTCGTCAGCCGTGGATGAGAGAGGAAAAGATAGAGCTTTGAGGGGCTTCGCCCATCTTTTTCGGCCCACGTATCCCGGATTTCCTGTCGAGGTTGGTGGCGTTGAGCAAGACCATGCGGCTTTCTTTGAGAGAAAGCCGCATACGTGGTCCTGGTAAGTGCTGCGTAGTAGGAAATCCGGGATACGCTGGTGCGAACATGGGGCACCCGGAGGGAGCTGTGAGGGCCGGCAGGCTTCAGAGGACAGAGCCCAGAGCTGCTAGCGGATCACGGTTAACGGCGACGGGGCCCAAATCATTGTTAACAGGTTGCGGCACGACTGAAGTCGTGCCCTGATACAAAACATTAGAGCAATGGCTACGGAGAGCTTTCCCCTTGCGCTTTAACCCAGATGACCAAGGGTAGAGAGAGGAAAAGATAGAGCTTTGAGGGGCTTCGCCCATCCTTTTCGGCCCACGTATCCCGGATTTCCTGTCGAGGTTGGTGGGGTTGAGCAAGACCATGCGGCTTTCTTTGAGAGAAAGCCGCATACGTGGTCCTGGTAAGTGCTGCGTAGTAGGAAATCCGGGATACGCTGGTGCGAACATGGGGCACCCGGAGGGAGCTGTGGGGACCGCGGCAGGCTTCAGAGGACGGAGCCCAGAGCTGCTAGTGGATCACGGTTAACGGCGACGGGGGCAGGGGTTGGGGTTTGGGGGTAAAGCGAGAACGCAGTTTGCCTACTTTGTTTCCTATTCGCTCTGAGGCATCCATCAGATGTCCTGCGGTCAGACCGGGTAGAACCTGGTGGTGGCCTACGGCCGCCAACGCCATCGAGGCAACACAACCGCATTGCGAACAGTCAGGGTTGCCTCCGAATTGGCAGGGACCAATGCGGGTTTCCAAATCCGCCGAGAGAGAGGTTGTGGTGCGGGCAAAGATACACTCCTGCGGCGATTGCGGCGGATGGCGGAGCTCCTCGATCATCTCCCGGTTCATTTGGAATTTTGGATAGAGAGGATAAAGACGCTCCAGCTCGTTCAGCACCTCACGGCGCATGGACGAGGTGAGAATCTCAGGACCCTCGGCGCCCCTCTGCGGAGTGAATAGGCTGACCCAGATGCGCTTGACCTGAGGCCGGTCACTCCAGAAACGGAGAAATTCTTCTAGATATCCAGGACGGTCGGCAATCTGGCCGGTGACCGTGCAGTGAATGGTCACGAAACTTTCACTGATCGACTTAAGAATTCGCTCGTAGGTGGCCGGTTTGCGGCGCTCGTCATGCTCCGGTTGCAGCCCGTCTATGGAAACCACCAAGCTGAGCTTGGAGAGGGTGTTCCAGGCGGCGGGAAGGGGACGGAAGGCGCTGGTCACCAACTGGACGTGAATGCCACGCTGCTCCAGTTGGGGAAGAAGGATCTCCAGCTCGCGATAACGAACCAGGGGGTCTCCCCCCACCAGCGAGAGGTGGACAGGGCGCTCCCGATCCACGACGGCAAGCAGCCGGCGAACGAGATCGTCCCCCTTGTAGTCAGACAGCTGGCGCAGGTTGACCCCGGTGCCTAAATGCTCGGGCTCGTAGGCGTAACAGCCAGGACAGCGGAGTGGGCATTCGCGGGTGATTTCGATCGAAAGGCTTGGCTTCTGGCCGGAAAGAATACTGCGCCAGGCGTGCAGCACTTCGGATTTCTTCATGCAGGGGCCTCGGGGGAAATGAGAGCTGTCTTGTTAATGATAGTAATGAATCCTTCTGTTTTTCCCTAACCGGAGGGCGCTCGGTGCTGCTTGCGGTAGCGGATCACCAATAGCCTGACGGTGAGCGCCAGTCCTCCTCCGATCATGGTGCTGATGGCGCGATGGTAGGCAACCGCACTGCCCGGGAGAGCGGCCAGCGCCAGCAAAGAGACAATGTAGGCGGTAAGACACAGGGTAAACAGCCCGTAGTTCACGAGGTTGAGCGAGTACGATAACCAGGCAAAGAGCAGGACCAGGACGGCCAGAATGGGCGGGGCCGGCTGGAGATGAGCCAGTGCATAGCTGGCCAGCATGGCCCCCGCCAGGGTGCCTACGGTGCGGGCAATGGCGCGATTGGCAGTGTCACTCAGTCCCGGCCTGAGGACCAGCAGGGCGGTCATGGGTATCCAGTACCCGTTGGCGAAACCGAAGTGGCGGTAGATTTCTGTACTGACCCCCAGGGTGATGGATAGGCGGATGGCATAGGGTAAAGCGCTGGGCGCGGTGTCGCGCTTGAGTAAGGAGCGGGCGGCCTGCTCCACGTGCAGGCGCAGGGCCTGGTGCTCGTCGCGTACATAGCGAGCCACGGATAACAGGTCTGTTCGCAGCTGCGATAACAGGCGGAGCAGGATGCTGGAAGTAATGATCTGGAGCGCGCCGCCAGCCATGACCAGTCCCGAACGAATGGCCGCGGCACGGGGGGAAAAGGGGAAGGCGGAGGCGACCAGGAGGAAGACAACGGACTGCTGGCCTACCCAACTGACTCCGGGCTGGCGCAGGGAGAGCATTCCGTAGACAAAGCCTGCACCTGCGGCCAGGAATACCAGGATGAAGTTGGTGTGACCGGCTACCATGCCGACGAAGGTCGCGGTCCCAATGCCCAGAGTTACCAGAATCATAGGCAGCAGGTGGGATTCGTCGATGTGCTGCTTGGCGCCGAAGCCGCAGCTGAAGGCGCCGCCGGTGGCGATCAGGGCGGCTCCGGGATGACCCAGCCAGATGCCTAAGGCGAGACAAATGGCCAGGGGGAGAACGAAGATGAAGTCCGCACGAAAAGATTGTGCTCTCCAGTCAAAGACGTAACTGTCGGTGAGAAAAGGGGCGGCGGGGACAGGAGAGGACATTTCTTTTTTAGACGATACGCCAGTTGCTGGGCACCTCGATCGCCGATAGGATACAAGGGCGCTGACCGGGATTCACTCGAGCGGAGGAGACGCATGCGGCAGTGGTTGGGTTGGGGGTTGGTTTTTTTATTGGCCGGTTTGTCAGGAGCACAGGCACAAGGCCGGTTAAGCGATAAGGACCTGCAACGACTGATGCAGAATTTGAAAGACGATGCGCAGCCGTTTCGCCAGAGTTTTGCAAATGCACTGAAGAAGAGTTCGATGCGGAAGACCAGCGGGGAGAAGGACGCACGAGCGCTGGTGGATACGTTTGCGAAACAGGCGAACCAGACTCTGGATATGTTTAAGCATGGGCATAAGGCGGATGATGCGGTCAAAGAGCTGGTGCATTCGGCGGCACAGATCGATCCGCTGGTTTATAGCTTGCAGTTGAATGCGCAGACGACGGCGCAGTGGGAGAAGTTGCGCAGCGAGCTGCACCAGATCGCAGAGGCGTACGGGGTGCAGGAGCCCTATTTTGCTCCACAGGTTTCGGCGGCGGCTAGTACCCGGGGAACTTGCCTGAATGCGGTCGGGATCGAGCGGTCACGACAGTTGGTGAATGAGTGCTTGCAGGTTTCTCCGTCGACGCATCCGCCTTGTAATGCTCAGAATGCTTGCTCGCTGATTGTGGACGAGATTAAACGCGGGTGCGGGTTGATGCAGCAGGGTGCGCCTGGGTTTTGTTCGGAGTATCGATGAGACCGGGTGCAGTTTCATCCACCTATTTGGCCGGGGCTTTGGGGAGACTGAGCAGGTTGGCAAAGAGACGATAGGCCCCGGGGATGCCCTCGGGCAATTGGCGGTAAAGAGCGTAGGCCACGTAGACGTAGGCTCCCTTTCCGTAACGGGCGTATAGGAGTCCTCCTTTTTGCGCGTCCTGGCCAGGGTCGTGAGTCTCAGTCAATGCCTGGTAATGCGGGTCCCAGGAGTGCATGAAGGAATGACCGCGCTCCTCCACCCAACCCTTGAAATCCGCAGAGGTGATTTTGTTGGGCCAGGAGAGTAAAGGGTTGGCAGGGTCGAGTATCTGGACGGCATTGTCTTCGTCCACTACCTTCTCCGGATCACCAGTGAGACTGGTTGGATACGGTCCGTAATTGTGGTCGTACTCACGGCTGTTGTATTGCACAATGAGCACTCCTCCCTGCTTGACGTAGTCCAACAAGCGATTGTTGGCGGCGGCTAGCTCGGGCCTGGCAGCGTAAGCGCGGATACCCAGCACGATCACGTCCCAAGCCGATAGATCGCCGGCGGTGATGTCCGCAGCCTCAAGCAAGTGGACCGCAACCCCCATGCTCTCGAGCGACTGAGGGACGTTGTCCCCCGTGCCCATGACATAGCCCACCTTAAGGCCCGGAGCTACCTTGACGTCGACACCTACCAATTTGTAGGGGGCAGATCGGTAGTAGTTATAAGGACGCAGGCCCGGGTAGCCCACCGTCTCGTAACCCCGGGTGTATGCATGGCCCTGGTACTCAGCCACCGAGCCGATGGGGTAAGCGGTGGGCTGAAGGTCCTTCGGGGTTACGGCAAAGGTCAGGGTCTGCTCGTCTCCCTTGAAGGGGGCCGATTGCGGGTTGGATTGCCAGCCCGGCGGCAGCTGGAGATGGACCTCGGCAGGGGCCGTGGTTTTGATGTTGGTGCGGACGTGGATGTTTACTTCCACGGGCTTCTGCTGTTCCAGAGGGATGATGCCGGCGGTGGCGGTGGCGGCTACCGAGAGGGCCGGGGCAATCAGCAGCGGTTGGTAGACTCCACCGCGGCCGACTACATGCTGGACGGTTTGCACCGACTGGCCGGTACGGACGGTGACTCCGTCGATGCTGAATTCAGCCCAGGCTTCGAGAGGATAGGGCGGGAGCGGGTGGTCCAAACAGGAGACGCTGTCGAGATCGTAGTAGGGCTGCTCCACATCCTTGCGATGGAAACAGGCCTTGGTGAGCGGCGCGTCTTCAGGGACGGTGAGGTGGAAATCTGTGGTCTGACGCTGGTTGCCCTGGATTGATCCCTGCATCGGGGTGGCGGCGGTGATGTGCCAATCGCTGTTGCCGGTGGGGCGTAGGGCAACGCTTTGGATTTGGATGGGGAGGGCGCTGGGGTTGGTGAGGTAGACATTGACTGCGAAAGATTGGCCCGGTACGGCAGTGGTGAAGGTGTCTTGCGGCTCAGTGGCGAAGCCGGAACGGCCGCGGTCCGGATTGGCTGGGGCGACTACCGCGGTGAGGGTGACTCCCAGGGCCTCCACTATGGCGGTGTTGAATTGCGCTTCCTTTACGGATAGCTCGTGGTGGAGGTTGTATTTTTGTTCGCGGGAGAGGTCAGAGGATTCCACTTTTTGGATGAGTAACTGTGTTTGTTTCAATCCGGCGGTGAGGAGCGGGACCAGCTTTGCGGGTTGCGAGGGGGAGAAGGTGCGAGTGGCCTGGTCCACGGTGGCGGCGATCTGGCTCAGGCCGGCGGTCAGGAATGGATGTTGGCCGGGGGCGAGCGAGGCGATCCCTGCGAGCGAGGTGTTGATGCCATCGAAGAAGGAATGCTCAGCGGAGGGAGATTGCACGCGCGATCCGTAGCGGTGATAAGGGACCTTGAATTCGCCGGGAAGGGGGACGCCGGTGCCTCCGTTCTGGGACTTTTGCTGGCCCAGGCCTTCGCGGGCCAGCTGGATGTAGGCGGTGCCGAGGACTGCGTCGTAAGCTCCTTCAGGGATGTCGAGGGTGGTGCTGGGGACGGCGTCAATCCATTTTTTGGCGACGTAGTCGTAGAAGCGGACGGGGGCCCACTTGCCGGTGGCGTAGTCGTACATCCCTTTGGGGCTGATGGAGAAGGACGGCACGCGGGCGTAGACCTTGAGCGGGGTCCAAGGGAGAAGGCCGGCCTTGATCTGGTCGGGGAAGACGTTGGGGTCGCCCGCGGCTTGATAGACTTCCTGGGCCATTTCTCCTGAGACCTGGTGCTGGCCGTGGCCGTCGGTGATGCCTCCGACAAAGGAGGCGGTGAGGATCAGGGGACGGTTGAGACGGACGGCGCGGACGACGTCGTAGAGGACACGGTCATGTCCCCAGACTTGGAGGGCTTCGTCAAGGGTCTTGGAAAAGCCGAAGTCAGCGACGCGGGTGAAGTATTGATCGACCCCGTAACGGCGGTCGGCGGCGAGTAGCTCCTGGGTTCGTACCAGGGCTAGCTGGTCCCAGAGGTCGTTGGACATGATGTTCTGCCCACCCTCGCCCCGGTTGAGGGTCAGCAAGGCCACCCGGGCGCCCTGGCCGCGGGATTCGTAGGTGAGCATGCCCCCGTCTTCGTCGTCGGGATGGGCGACGATCATCATGATGCTGGCTCGGGTGGCGAGTTTGCGGAGAGATTGCTGCAGGGCGGGGGCGCCACGGTCGATGCGCAAAGGCTGGTAGTCGGCGGTGGCGGCGATGGTGCTGTCCATCGGGGTCTGGGCCTGGAGTAGGGGTAACGCGAAGAAAAGGGTGGTGAGGCGCAAGAGCAGGGACCTGCCTGGACGGGAATAGATCATTGGCATTGTTAGCTATAGCATATGACAGGATTCATGGTGCTTTGGAGGCTGGGTGGTGGGTTGGGGAGTGAAAGCATTCGAAGAACTACTAATTTAGCCCACGTACGCTGGTGCGAACGTGGGGCACCCGTGGAGTGTGGATTGAGCGGGAGAGACTTGCACGAGGACGACATCCGACCGGAGCGGATAGGGGGAAAGAACCGCAGCGGTGAAGGAGAGCTGGTTGGCTAAGGACGAGGGGCTGGTTCGGGGGATTACGCTTCCAGGCGCGATTTCGCTGAACATGATCAATATGATCGGGGTGGGACCCTTCGTTACCCTGCCGCTGATCGTGCTGGCCATGCACGGACCTCAGGCCATCCTGGGTTGGGTGCTGGGCGCAGTTCTGGCCGCTTGCGATGGCCTGGTGTGGGCCGAACTGGGCGCGGCTATGCCCCAGGCCGGCGGCTCCTATGAGTACCTAAGAACGATCTATGGGCCGCGACGGGCAGGCCGGTTCCTCTCCTTTTTATATATTTGGCAGGTGAGCTTCAGCGCTCCCCTCTCCATCGCTTCAGGATGCGTGGGGCTGGCGCAATATGCGGGCTACCTGTGGCCCCGGTTGCGCAAAACCTACTTCTCTTACCAGTTGCCTATTCCGGTTCCTTTCGTCAAGACACTGCCGCTTTCCATTCGGCTGGGACCGGGCACGCTGGTGGCTATGCTCTGTTGCGTGATCGCGGCGTTCCTGCTGTATCGCAACATACAAAGCGTGACCAGGTTCTCTGGTCTGCTGTGGCTGGGCGTGATGGGAACGATGTTGACGGTGATCCTTACCGGGTTGCTGCACTTTCATGCCAACCTGGCGTTCGGATTCCCTCCCGGCGCGTTCGATTTGTCAGGGGGATTTTTTACCGGGTTGGGGGCGGCGCTGCTGATCGCCACTTATGACTATTGGGGAGCCTACAACATATGCTTCCTGGGAGCCGAAGTGCGCGACCCAGGGCGTACCATTCCGCGATCGATCGTGTGGTCCGTGGCCCTGGTGGCGGCGCTGTATCTCTTAATGAATACAGCGGTGCTGGGCAGTATGCCGTGGCAGGAACTTATCGGCCAGGGGGGCGCGAATGCGCGGCTCTCAGTGGCCGCGGTGGTGGTCGAGCGGGCCTATGGCGCAGTGGCGGGAAAAGTGGTTGCCCTGCTGGTGGTGTGGACGGCTTTCGCATCCGTCTATGCGCTTCTACTGGGATATTCGCGGGTGCCGTATGCGGCAGCACTGGATCATAACTACTTCAAGATTTTCGCCCGCGTGCACCCGCGGCACCGCATTCCCCACGTTTCCCTGCTCATGCTGGCCGGGGTGGCGATGTTGTTCTGCGTGCTGCAACTGGCGGACCTGGTGGCCGCGCTGGTGGTGATACGGATCCTGCTGCAGTTTTTGCTGCAGCAGGTTGGGGTCATGGTGTTGCGCAGGACGCGACCAGATATGCCGAGGCCCTTTCGGATATGGCTCTATCCGTTGCCGCCGTTGGTGGCGATCACCGGCTTCCTCTACATATTGTTCTCGCGGCCCCAATTTGCCCGGGAAATATTCTTCGCTATGGTGGTGGTACTGTCCGGGTCCGCAACTTATGGGCTGCGGGCGTATCGGAGACGCGAGTGGCCCTTTGGGGCTTAGCCCTTTGCCTTAGCGCGTTTCTGCTTAGCCCAACGGAGTTTCTGCGCAGCAGCGATTCTGGCTCGCCCTTCCGGCGAGATAACCCGCTTAGCGCGTACGCCCTTGGCCTTGGGGGCGGCAAAGCCGCTCTTACGCGGGCCACGGCTCACCCTACCCATTGCGGTTCCGGCGACCAGGTTGCGAGCTTCGGTTAAACGGCTAATTTCGGCGTCTATGTGGGAGATTATTTCTTCTATCGTCATCGCCCTCAAGTGTATCTCAACTTAGGTGAAAAGCGGTGCAGGATAAACAGACATATTTTCAGGCGGCAAAAAACCGCTTAGGGGGGCGCGTCTTCCTGTAACAACGGGTCACACCTCCATGCGACGATCTCCTCAGTAGTGGCAGGAAGGTGCACCTCGCCGCTGGCAGGCACGGTTCGGGCAGGTAAGATGCGGGTTCCCAAAATGACGCGCCGGCACACCTTAGCGCGCGGAGCAAAGACAGACAGAGTTACCTGTTCACTGAATTTCCGGGAGACGGTGATGTTGGTGTGGTCATAGTTCTTGGTGCATGGCCCCAAAGCCCTCACGGTCCGGACAAGGATTTGGCGGGCAGCGCGGCCCCATATGTACATGTTTACCGTGAGATGAATGCCGTCATACCAGGCGTCGGGGTTCTGCTCATAGAACTGGGCGACGGCGCGCAGGCCCTCAATGAAGTGTTGGCGACGGCGCTGATCAGGATTGCTCAATCGATAACCTTCGGGGCTGGAGAGTATTTTTGTTGTAACGCCTGGGCCAGACGGACAGCGCGGCGCGCAGCACAGGGAGCACAGCGACAGGCCGGCGGTCTGCCGGCGGTCAGCAGGGTGTTAATGGTCATGGCTGTGGGTCCCCCGGCCGGTGGTGCGTTTCCTGCTGCTGTTTTTTCTGCTCCCGCTGATGACGGTAACGGGCCTGGATCCATCGGCCGCGCGGGGTCTCGTGGTTGAAGCCGAGACCACCGTTTCCGCCCAAGCGGCAGTCGCCTGCTCCCATGCTTCGAAACGGTGGTTGGGGAGACCAGGCGAGGGAACGCTGCTCCGGCGTGAAGTGCGCCAGGAGCTGGATGATTTCATCCACCGTAAGGAGTGGGGTAAGTAATGGGTAATCATGATTGTCGTCCACCGGCAGCCAAAGACCACTTGCTACTTCGAGCATGGCGCCAGCCCGATGCGTGGTCAAGCACCTGGAGAGATAAAGATGAGGACGCAGGGGTAGTAAACTAATAGTAACTACTACGGTCTTTCCTATGTTGCGTTCAGCCGGGTAACTAGCGCGCTTTGTTCGCATCTGTCGCCGAAGTGGTGGAACCCGGCACCCGGAGCGCGTTGCGTGGGAGTTACTTTTAGTTAACTACCCCCGCTTCCTCAGAATTCTTAGGTAATGACTCTTGCGCGGTGCAAGGTCACATGCCATCTTGGTCTTGCCAGGCATTCCCGGCAAGCGGAATAAGGTAACCAAGTGAAAGGAATCTATGAGGCACTTCGGGCATAGCACGACCATTCGCAGACTTTGAGCGTGGTCAAGACCGACATCTGGATGCCGGTCTTCATCGGCGACTACCTGGCCGATACCATGCACTTAAGTACCGAACAGCATGGCGCGTATCTGCTATTGCTGTTCCATCTATGGCGCCGCGGCAGCCTGCGGGATGATGACGCAGTGCTGGCTAAGATTTCAGGGCTGGGAGAGAACGCCTGGAGCTTGCACCGGCCGGCGCTGGCGGAGTTCTTCAAGATTCACGATGGCCTGTGGCAACACGGGCGGGTGGAGAAGGAAAAAGCTCGCGTCACCGCGACCAAGCAGTCCCAAGCCAAGAAGGCGAAGCTGGCCGCTGCGAGTCGATGGGGCAAAGGCGATGCTTCAAGCATTGCTCAAGCAATGCTCGGCGATGCCGATTCAGAATCAGAATCAGATTTAAGAGCAATACTTCCGCAGAGACCGGAAGAACAACCGCAGGTCCCTCCACTGCGCTCCTCCGGAGCTCCGGTCGGGATGACAAGTCTGTTGGGACGGGAAAAAGGTCCTTCGGAGGTAGAGCATTTCTCTTCTCAGGAAACAGTCTCTGCGGAGTTAGAGCTTTTCTCTTCTCAGGAAAAAGTTTCTACGGAGTTAGCGCTTTTGTCTTCGCAGGAAAAAGTTTCCAGTTCGCGGAAAAAGGTTGCGGTTTCTGACTCGCGGCATGGCCGGTTTCGCGCCATTCTTGCGCAGTATTGGCAGGCGAAAAACCACGCGTCTCCTGAAATGCCCTGGCAAGGCCGCGATGCCAAGGCGCTTAGCGACTTTCTCGCGGCTTGCCCACGGCTTAGCGAAACACAGTTCAGACAGATGGTGGGTAACCGCGCGCGATCAGTGGTCGCTCATGGCGATCGCGTGTACCTGTGGATCGGTAACCTGACACGGTTCCAGGAAGAGATGACGGTTTATAACAAGCCGGCGTCGGCAGGCGGAGGCTATGCAAACAGAGCGGAAATCAATCGTAACAGCGTCGTCAGCGCAGTGGATGGAGCGCTCGTGCTGGCTCAAGAACACGCTGATCGAGTTGGGCAAACTGGCGCTGAGCCGGCAGATTTCCATGACTCCGGAGTGCCTGCTGCTGATGGCCCAGGACTTGGCCGATGTGCCGTGGCCCTGCCTGGAAATGGCGATCACCGGGTGGCGGCAGGGCACTCTGCCCATGGGCAAACCGGAACAGATGGACCGCTTCCCTACGGTGCGGCAGTTACGCCTGCAAGCCAGGCTGATCGAGATGGAAGGCAGGAGGTAAGGGCATGGTGAGCGAGACGAGCAGCGCCGAAGTGTATGAGCAGATCTTCGCTGGTATCCGGGACAGCCGCGATTTGGCGCAAGCGATTGCCAGAGCGGTACGGGAATTACGCGAGGCGATGGAGAAAGAAGACAACAGCGCGGTGACGGCGGCCCATGTACGGAACCTGCGCGAGATCGATCCACAAGCGCTGGCGACGGCGTATGCAATGGCGGAGAAGACATGCACTTACTGGCCTACCCCAGGCCAGATACGAGAACTTGCCGGATGGTCGGACGAAACCAGGAGCAGGGTGGGCTTGCAATGGGTGTTTGCGTACCTGGAGAAGCATGGGCCAGAAGGGCGGCCGCGCGGAGGCGGGGTGAGATTTGGCGAGGACGCCACGGGTCGAAGAGTGCTGCTGGAGCCAGAAGCGGTGATTCCAGCGCCGGCAATACCAGCAGAGATAGAAGCGGTGCTCGCGGCGCTGGGCAGCGGGTCAGCGAAGCAGGGGCTGCGCTATGTAAGCCAACATCCCAACGTCAAGGGGTGGGAGGGTTTTAACGGGGACTCGGCTTCGCGGAGCGCGGAGCGAATTGAAGCGCAATGGATTCGGTGTTCCCTACACACGATGCGGAAGAGCCGGAAAGGTGTTGACACTGGCGCAGCAGCCACCATCCCCCTGGACGGAGGACGCAATGACGGCTGAACTGCGGCTGGCTAAGTTGGAATTGTTTTCGACAGGGTTGGCGTACGAGCCGCCCAAACTGCGGGAGCGCAACTTAGGCGGCGCTATCTTCCTGGTGGCGATTGACGATTATCGCAACACGGATGAAGAGATACACGAGACGGCGAAAAAGTTTTTGTATCCCACCAGGGCCAACTGGCAGGGCCACTTTGATTGGGCAGTTTCCCTCACCGAGGGGTTGGACCCCGGCTGGCTGCGGGACGCACTGGATCGTTCTCGAAGTATATGGGATGAGCAGCGGGCAGCTCAATTGGCAATGATAGCGTCGCGACCGAAATTACGAATGAAGAGGAAAGCAAATGAGCGTAAGACAAGCGTGGAGCGAGTACAGACCGCAGTTGCTGTGCGGAGTGATCGGGTCGCTGTTTAACAGCCGTGCGCGACAGACGGTTCGCGGGCTGGCGATGCTACGGCGCACGTATGAATACGTACTGGTGATGGCAGCACTGGAAGGCACGCGCGAAGACCACGGGCTGTATTACGAGGGGTATGTGGATGCACTGGAAATTCTGGGCGCCCGGGCTTTGTGGGTGGCCAAGACGCTTTAAAGAGGGTGCTCAGGAGGGAGAGCGTTTATGGCTGACGAACCGAGTCCGAGTGAGTTTCTTATCTCCAAGATGGAGGGGATGGACGAAATTATGGAACAGCTGGTCCGCGCCGAACAGGGCCAGGTGCGCCGGGCTGGAAGGCAGACCCGGCACCATTCAGGCATTCGCTAAATTCATTTCTTACTTAAGGAGAAACCCATGGCAGTTTCAGGAGCAATCATCGATTACACCGGCGCGGGGGGAGAGCGTAACTATACGCTGTTCATCCAGCTTACCTTCAGCGGCAGTTTCCCTACCGGTGGAGATCCACTCAACTTAGCCACTCTGACCAACCCCAACGGGCTCGACCTGGAGGGATTGTCGGAGTTGCCGCTATCCTTAGGGCCGGCCGTGTATCTGGAAGATATCGGCGGGTACTATGTGCAGCCAAAGGTAAGCGGCTCGGCGTTGAATGCTTTTCTCATCAACGTGTATGCTCCGGGCGGCGCGATCGTTGCAACGGGAACTTATCCCGCCGCGGTGAGCGGTGGTAACGTGATCCTCACGGTGCAGAAGCGCCGGGTGTAGTAAACGACTCGCCTCTGTGCCAGCCCCGGACTTCAGTCCGGGGAGCGGGTTTTCAAACCCGCGTGAACACTCAATCCTGCAATTTCCGGGGCTTTAGAGCGTGTGTGAGAACTCGGTTCTGGAAGGGCGCGGCTTCAGCCGTGCCGTAAATAACATGGCCCTACCGGGCTTTAGCCGCTGAGGTACGTTTTTTCTATCCTCTAAATTCTCTTGTGCGCTGAT
>Ga0302325_10009394_pt1 | contig 21353 bp, 17 predicted proteins | sample Palsa_T0_2_FD_201948 | JGI IMG/M metagenome (GOLD analysis project Ga0302325, IMG submission 201948) | Peat permafrost microbial communities from Stordalen Mire near Abisko, Sweden - Palsa_T0_2 | ecosystem: Environmental > Terrestrial > Soil > Palsa > Peat permafrost | place: Sweden: Abisko...
TGAGATAGTCTCCAGTCGCATCACGAAGTTCGACGAGCACACGGGCGAGCTCATCGGAGAAAACGCTTCGATCCGTAAGCTCCCGAACGTAATCAACTAAAACCCTGATTTTCTGGTCTTGGGGATCGCGGGGGTTTAGGTGCAGAACAATCTCATGAAGTAATATGTCGCGTTGCAGCAGTAGCGTTACCGAACTCTTCTTGTCAGATTGCGCGTCTGAGTCCGAGAGACGTTCTGTGACCGCGATGAACTCAGAAACTTTGTCGCGAAGAGAGTCGATCCATTTCAGCCGAGACGCCGTGACTGTGTTCACGAAAGTGGTTTGTTTGTTATTCCACAAGCTATAAGCGAGATTGGCACAGCTGACGAGGAATGTGACACCGATCCCTGCGATTGCAATTAGGTCCTTCGCTTCCATGCGCTGATGGTAACCGACTCTTTCCCGGGTATGTAATCTTGTTTCCCTGCCCATTCAGTACTTCGGCACCTTGGGATCGACGCGCTCGGACCAGGCGTTGATGCCGCCGGCGAGGTTGTGTACCCGGGTGAAGCCGGCCTGCTTCAGGAAGTCCACGGCTTTCGCGCTGCGGCCGCCCAGCTTGCAGTGGACAACGATCTCGCGCGAGGAGTCGAGTTCGCCGACACGCTTGGGCAGGTCGTTCAGCGGAATGAGGTGTCCGCCGAGGTTGCAGATCTGATATTCGTGCGGATCGCGGACGTCGAGCACGAACAGGTCATCGCCGGCATCCAGGCGCTGTTTTAATTCTTCCGGTGTCATGTCGCTGATGGTAGCAGTTGCCGGCTTCTGCTCGCCACGGATTCCGCAGAATTGCTCATAGTCGATCAGTTGCGTCACCGTGGGATGTTCGCCGCAGACCGGGCAATCGGGACTCTTGCGCACCTTAACTTCGCGAAAGCGCATGGCCAGTGCATCCACCAGCAGCAGGCGTCCGATCAGCGGCTCTCCGGAACCAAGAATGAGCTTGATCGTCTCCGTCGCCTGGATCACGCCAACGAGGCCGGGCAAAATTCCCAGCACACCGCCTTCGGCGCACGACGGAATAACTCCGGGCGGCGGCGGCTCGGGATATAGACAGCGATAGCAAGGGCCGTCTCTGGTGGCAAAGACGCTGGCTTGACCTTCGAAGCGGAAGACGGAGCCGTAAACATTGGGCTTGCCGGTGAGCACGCAGGCGTCGTTGACCAGATAGCGCGTGGCGAAATTATCGGTGCCGTCCACGATGATGTCGAAGTCGCGGAAAATCTCCAGCGCATTGGCGCTGGTCAGCCGGGTTTCGAATTTGCGGACGTTGACATTGGGATTGATGTTGGCAATGCTCTCTGCCGCGGAATCCAGTTTCTTGCGGCCAACATCGCTGGTGCCATGAATGATCTGCCGCTGCAAATTTGTAAGATCGACAGCATCGAAATCGACAATACCGAGTGTTCCCACACCAGCGGCGGCAAGGTAGAGTGCCAGGGGAGATCCCAGACCCCCGGCACCCACGCACAGGACCTTGGCCTGTTTGAGCTTGAGCTGCCCCTCCATGCCGACCTCGGGCAGGATGAGGTGGCGCGAGTAGCGAAGGATCTCGTCGTTGCTAAAGTTTGCGCCGGGTGAATTGCCTGTGCTGCTCGCCATGCAATGGCCTCAACTTTCGCCGACCACGCGGAGGTACGATGATAATCGCCCTATGTCGTGCTGAGAATACTTTACCTTCAGTGAGTTTGTAAGGATGCAGGCGCCGGCAGTGGCGATTCAGTTCGCAGGCCTCGGCTGAAGCTCGCTCCTCCAACTTGCGCGCGCCCGCACCCTCTCGCTCATTTAGAATCCTTGCGAGGGTGGCATAAATATTCATGGCAGCGATCACTTATCTGGAAGCGATCCGGCAGGGTATCTGGGAAGAAATGGAGCGCGACCCCGCGGTCTTCTGCATCGGCGAGGACATTGGGATTTACGGCGGGGCCTTCAAAGTCACCGACGGATTGATTGACCGCTTCGGTCCGGAGCGCGTGGTGGATACTCCCATCTCCGAGATGGCGATCATCAATGCCAGCTTCGGCGCGGCCCTTACCGGTCTGCGTCCGGTGGCCGAATTCCAGTTCATGGACTTCATCAGCTGCGCCTTTAACCAGATCGCGAACATGTTGGCCAAGGCGCATTTTCGTTGGGGAGCGCCGGTGCCGGTGGTGGTGCGCGGTCCGTCGGGCGGCGGCGTACACGGAGGGCCGTTCCATTCGCAAAATCCGGAAACGTACTTCGCCCATACACCGGGCCTGAAGGTGATTTGCCCGGCCAGTGCGTACGACGCGAAGGGGCTCATCAAGTCGGCCATTCGCGACAACAATCCCGTGCTGTTTTTCGAACACAAATTCCTGTATCGGCGCATCAAGGAAGAGCTGCCGGCAGAGGATTACACGGTGCCGATCGGCAAAGCGCGCGTGGTTCGCGAAGGCAGCGACGTCAGCGTCATCACCTATGCCGCGATGGTCTACGTGGCGCTTGAGGCTGCTGAAATCCTGGCGAAGGAAGGCATCGAGCTGGAGATCGTGGACCTGCGCACCGTGCTGCCGCTGGATCGCGACGCCATCCGCCAGACGGTGGAAAAGACGAACCGCGCCATCGCGCTGCACGAAGACACCAAGACGGGCGGCATTGCCGGTGAAATTGCGGCCATCATCAACGAGGAGTGCTTCGACTCGCTGGATGCGCCGATTGCGCGCATCGCCTCCGCCGACAGTCCCGTACCGTTCTCGCCGCCGCTGGAGGAGGTCTATCTCCCGCGGGTGGAGGATGTGGTCCGCGAAGCGCGCCGCCTGCGCAGGTATTGAAGCCACGGGGTGCGCCCCGTAGTACGATGATGCATTCTCCGGCTGGGCCTTCAACTACGTTGTCTGAGGAGAGACATGCGCGGATTCATCTTGGGAGTAATCATCACGCTGGTGGTGATTTTTGGCGGAGCTTACTTTTACACGACCACCGGGCGCTTTGATACGCGCGCCGTGGGCAACGCCGCCAGCACGTTCGAGCGGCGCATGGCCAATCAATCGATGGACGCTTGGGTCGACGGCCACGCCCCGAAGCAGGCGAACCCGTTCCAGCCCACGATGGACAACGTGATGGACGGGTCCATGACTTACGACAAACATTGTGCCTTCTGCCACGGCAGCCTGAAGCAGCCCGACTCTCCGATGCGAACGAAGTTTTATCCCTCCGTACCGCAGCTTATGGCCGATATTCCAGACGATCCCGATGGCAACCTGTTCTACGTGATCAAGTACGGCATTCGCTTCAGCGGCATGCCCGGTTGGGAGGGCGTGCTGAACGACGACGATATCTGGAAGACCGTCGTGTTCATCAAGAACTCGGGACAGATGAAGGACACATCGCAGCAGCAGAAGTGAAGCAGCAATTAGCAACTAGCAACTAGCAATTAGCAACTAGCTCTCTGCTGGCAGGCTGGGTTGACCACAAGCCAGGGCCTCGTCATTGCTGATCGGCAAGTTGTCATGCAGTGGGAGGGGCATAAACGGCGAGGCGACAAATCCCATATGCGCGAGCGGCTAATTACTAATTACTTCTTCTCACCCGTTCGGCTTCACTACCTTGGTATGGCCCGTGGTCTTCAGCTTGAAAACGTCGCCGGAGATCTTGTGATTGATCTGGACGTTGCTGTACTTGGTAATGCGGTAATCGCCTGAAGGCTCGTCGAACCGCTGTTGCACCGTGACTCCGCGCGCGGGATCGATCCACAAAGTTATGGTCTGAAACATATTGCGCACGCGGGGCGACTTGGGCGTCAGCACAAGCTTGGCGGCGTTGATGCCTTCGACCTGTTCGGCGCCGCCGTAGGCTACGTCGTACGAGTTCGTCAGGTCGTGGCCCCGCCCGCCGAATCCCAGGACCAGAAAACTTTCGAAGGCGGCCTTGTTCTTGCCGGCGCTGTATTCCGTGACCTGGTCGATGGAAGGCTGGTAGTAGCTGACCACGCCATTACTGAATAGAACGTACTTCTTGTCGGGAGAGGTGAAGTCGGCGGCCATTTCCATGCCGTCGCCCTGACGACGGAAGTACATTGTGCCCTTCTGCAAATCGTGATCGTCCACCACCTTCTGATAGGAGTCGGCCACAAAGTCACACTCGGCGTTATGAAAGTTCGCCGCTGCCTTGTCCATGGAGTTCAGCACTGACTCCAGATTCTGGGCCTGCGCCACGCACGCGCCGCAAAAAACTAACCAACCCACAACGGTAATCATTAACTTGTTCATATTTTCACTTGCTAAAGATGGAACCGGAATTGGGATGCGAGGTTGCTTGCGCCGTGCGGCTTTGGCTCAACGATGCACCCAAACCTTGTAAGCGACGATGTTGTGGTGGCTGTCCTGCACAGCCTGATAGCGGTCAACCGTTACGTAGCCGGCGATGGGCTCGATGATGTGCAGCAGCGATTCCCGAACCTCTGTCTGGCTGCCCGGCTTTACGGCTGACGCATCCACCCGATACAAAAAACCATCACCCTCCTGCTGCACGATGACTTCAGTCTGATGCGGCGAACGCTCTACCGGCTTGTCGCGAAAGTTGATCCAGATGGGAGCGAGAAAGATGAACGCGAGGATGATTGTGACCATCACATCGTAGTGGACGTTGCCACGCGGGTAGGTCCACCAGAAGTAGCCCCTGACCATTTGTCCGAACTTGCTCATCGCTTAACAAGTCTAGAGGGCTGTGCGCAGCGTTGCAAGAAAGGCGGCAATCGATGATGGCTATTCGCCTTTCGCTCTTCGCCAGAGAGAGACTTGTTCCGATAAGAGCAGCGCCCATACGCGAACCAGGGAGGATGTGTCGTGGGCCATGTCAATTGACGTGAACCGAAAGGCGAATAGCGAATAACGAAAAGCGGCTGTTCTACGTTTTAAGCTCGACCACGGTCGCGCCGCCGCCGCCCTCGTTCTGCGGAGGCTCGCTGACGTTGGCGACGTGGGGGTGACCTTTCAGATATTGCCGCAGCGCTTTGCGCAGAATTCCCATGCCACTGCCGTGGACGACGCGGAGCCGAATCGCGCCCGCCAGGAAGGCGCGATCAACGAATTTCTCCACCGCTTGCGTCGCCTCGTCCACGGTCTGGCCGATGACGTTGATTTCCGTGGGCACGCTTTCGTCCTCGCGAGCCAGAGACACATTGATGCCGCGCGAGCGTGCAGCCGCCACGGGATTGCTGTCTGCACGCGCCACCACGCTGGCGAAATCGTCGCGTGCCACCTTCATCTTCATCGGCCCGACGGCGACCTCGAAGCTGTCATCGTCGAAGTAGCGCACGACCTGCCCGTCGCGGCCCAGCGACTTGAGGCGCACGGTGTCGCCAACGGAGACGTGTTTCACCACGTGCTGTTGCGCGTCAGGGTCGCCGGCATCTGCGCCGGTGCTGTGCGCCACCACGGTGGAGTCGAATTGCTCGCGGAATTCGCGGCGCATCTTGGCGATGCGGCGCTCGGCATCTTTGGACAGCTTCAGCGCCTGGGCGCGGTCTTGCACGGCATTCACCGTCTCGCGCGCGCGATACTCGAAGTCGCGCAACACGCTTTCCAGCTTCTTCTCCAGCTCGCGGAGTTTTTCCTTCTGCTCCTTGCGGCCTTCCAGTTCAAGGTGGTTGCGCTGGCGCGCCACCTCCTGCTCGCGGGCGCGAACCTCGGTGCGCTCGGAATCCAGTTGCCGCAGTTCGCTGTGCAGCCGGTCCAGAAAGCGCGAGACATCCTGTGCCTGCGAACTCATGCGCTGGCGGGCATCTCCCACAATGTGGGGGTTCAGTCCCAGCTTGTGCGCGATGTTGATGCCTGCCGATGCGCCCGGCACTCCCACGCGAAGTTCAAATGTCGGCGCGAATGTGTTTTCATCGAATCCGACGGCGGCGTTCATCACGCGGGGAGTGTTGGCGGCATAAACCTTCAGCGCTGTGTGGTGGGTGGAGACGATGCTGATACAGGAAGTTCGCCGGAAGTAATCGGCGATGGCGACCGCGAGTGCCGCGCCCTCTTCGGGATCGGTGGCCGAGCCCAACTCGTCGAGCAGCACCAGCGATTGCGCGGTAGCCTGATGTGAGATGAAATCGATATTGGTGACGTGCGCGGAAAACGTCGACAGGTTCTGCTCGATGGACTGGTAGTCGCCGATATCGGCAAAAACTGCGTCGAAGATGGGCAACTCGGCGCGGTCCGCAGGAATGGGAATGCCCGACTGCGCCATCAGGGCCAGCAGTCCGACGGTCTTCAGCGCTACCGTCTTCCCACCGGTGTTGGGGCCGCTGATGATGAGCTGGCGATGTTGGCTATCGAGCTCGACGGTGAGCGGGACAACCGCAACCCCGCGACTCTTCAGGGTGCGTTCCAGCAGGGGATGGCGCGCGTTGCGCAAGACCAGTGCATCACACGGGGCTGTGTCGGCTGAACCTTCAATCGGTGATTGGGTGACATCCGATACCTGCTGCTGTGACGGATCAAGCGCGGCTTCCGCCAGTAACTTGACTGCGACACAGTTGTATTCCTCGGCGAAGCGCGCCTTGGCAAACTGGAGTTCCAGCTCCGACAATACATTTACCGCGTGGGCCAGTTCATCGGCCCGTTCGCCAAGGCGAGAAGTCATATCGAGAAGGATGCGATGGATTTCCGCCTGCTCCTCTTCCAGCAGGCGAACAAGATCGTTGTTCTGCTCGATGGTCTCCAGCGGTTCGATGAATACCGTCTGTCCACTAGACGAAGTCCCATGAGCCACGCCCTGCACGCGTCGGCGTTGCTCCGTCTTCACCGGGATGACGAAGCGTTCGCCGCGAATGGTAACCAACTCCTCCTGCACCGCTCCGCCCTCGGAAAGCCGCCGCAGATAGGCGCGCAGCGATTCCTGGATGGTCCGCTTCTGCTTCTCGATCTCGCGCCGGATTCGCGCCAGGTCGGGCGAGGCCCGGTCATCCAGAGTGCCGTCGGGCAGGATCTTGTTGCGGAAGTGGCGCAGCAGGAGGGTGAAGTCGGCAATGCCTTCGGAAAGCTCGTGTACGGCTTGCCACTTATTCTGGATGGCGGCCGCGGGATGGAGTGCGATCTCGCGCCACTCGGCAGCGCGATCGGCAAGCAGGAGCAGATCGCGAATCTCGACGATCTCGAGCGCGGCTCCCGCGATGCGTGCCTTGTCGATCAGCTGCGTAGGATCGAGCAGACCGTGGAAGTCAAAACGGCCTCCGGTCCGCAGATATCCGCGCAACTCTTCAGTAAGCTGCTGCTGGCGCTCGATCCACTGGCGATCACGCGAGGGCGTGAGCTGCATCACCCGCTCGTGTCCGAGGGGCGAGGCGGTGTAGATGGCGAGGAGTTGCCGGAATAGATCGAATTCCAGAACGCGTTCGCTGGTGTTGGGGATGAGGCTGGGAGAATCCATCGTTCTGCGTTCTATGGTACAGGAGGCGCCAGGGTGCATTTTGCAGGGGCTAAAGCCCGAGGTTTTGTGCGATGCCGTGTCGGCGCGGCTGAACAGGCTGCTGAAAACTCAAAAGAGCAGATCCCTCGTCGGCCTGAAGGCCTCCTCGTTATGACAAGAAAAAAAAGACATGTGAAGAGTACGGCTGAAGCGTCCGCGTGAGAACCAGTGTCGTCCCCGGGGGACTCGGCTATATTTCCCACCCCACCCAGCGCTCCCGCGCTGGGCTATTGTAGTTTCGCCCTTGGGGCTCAGATCCCGGTATCCCCTAGACTCTAGCCTCCTAGCGCAAGTTCGAAAATTGAGTTCTCACACAGACGCCGAAGCCATTCTGATACAAACCGATGTTGGAGAAAGGTTCGATTTATTTACAGTGCGGAAATATCCGAGACTACCGCTCCAGTGGAAGGCCGGATACACTGATTCGGCGGACGGCCTGAAGGCCGTCGCTTGCAAAGAACCAGACTTAGTCAGAGCTTCCTTAAAGTTGTCGTTGCCAAAGAGAGGACCAATGCTAGAGCATTCCGATGCCTTCGTTTTTTTTGGCGCCACTGGCGACCTGGCCTACAAGAAGATCTTTCCTGCCCTGCAGAGCATGGTGCGGGAGGGCACGCTCAACGTCCCAGTGATCGGCGTGGCCAAGTCCGGCTGGACCGTCGAGCAGTTGCAGGAGCGGGCCCGCGATAGCATCACCAAAAACGGCGGAGGGGTGGATGAGGAGGCTTTTGCGAAACTATGCCAGCTGCTCAGCTACGTTGACGGCGACTACCGGGAAGACAAGACCTACGCGACCTTGCGCGGCCTGCTGGGAAACGCCCGATGCCCGACGCATTACTTGGCGATTCCTCCCAGCATGTTTTCGGTAGTGGTTCAGGGCCTGGCTAAGTCAGGCTGCGCGCAGAATGCGCGCGTGATCCTGGAGAAGCCGTTCGGGCGCGACCTGGTCTCGGCGCGCAAACTCAATGAAACGCTGCACCAGGCATTTCCCGAGGAGAACATCTTTCGCATCGATCACTACCTGGGCAAGGAGGCGGTGGAGAACCTGCTGATCTTCCGCTTCGCCAACAGCTTTCTGGAGCCCATCTGGAACCGCAACTACGTCCAAAGCGTGCAGATCACGATGGCCGAATCGTTCGGGGTGGAGGGTCGGGGAAAGTTCTACGAGGAAGCCGGAGCCATTCGCGATGTGGTGCAGAACCACATGTTGCAGGTGGTGGCATTCCTGGCGATGGAACCGCCCACAACCATGTATGTCGATTCGGTGCGTGACGAGCAGGTGAAAATCTTTCGCACCATTCCGCCGTTAAGTCCGGCGAACATCGTGCGGGGACAATTTGATGGCTATCGCAGCGAGCCTGGAGTCTCGCCACATTCGGATGTGGAGACCTTCGCGGCCCTGCGGCTGGAAGTCGACTCCTGGCGCTGGGCTGGTGTGCCATTTCTCATTCGCGCCGGCAAGCGCCTGCCGGTCACCGCGACCGAAGTTTTCGTGAAGCTGCGCAAGGCCCCGCTGAGCAAGATGGGCGGCGATGGCAGAAACTACCTTCGCTTCCGTCTGGGGCCCGACATTGAGCTGAGCCTGGGCGCTCGCGTGAAGCGGCCCGGACCGCTGCTGGTGCCCATGCCGGTGGAGCTGTCAGCGGTGAAGTACACCAGCAACGACGAGATGGACGCCTATCAGCGGCTGCTGAGCGATGCGATGAAGGGCGACCCGATGCTGTTCGTGCGGCAGGACGCGGTAGAAGCGGCGTGGGCGATCGTCGAACCGATTTTGGGCGATTGCTGTCCGACGGAGTTGTATGAGCCGGGGACTTGGGGTCCGCCGGACTCGCGCGAACTCGCCGCCGACATCGGCGGGTGGCACGATCCGGCGTAGCGCGCTCGCAGTGCCGTCCCCGGGGGGACTCTGGTTATTTTGGCACGCGTACCCAGCCTTGAAAGGCTGGGCCATGATCCTCCGTTCCGCAGCGGGACTCGGGCGCTGGCTGGTCAATCATCCGAGCGGACGACACAAGAAGCCTCGTCAAATAGGATCCCCTCGGCTCCGCTCGAGGCAGGCTCTTCGACTGGGCGCGCTCGCTCAGGATGACAGCCTCTGCGAACCGTTTAAGCCGGAATATGCTCAGTTCAGTGCGCGAAAACATTCTACGTCGGATCCGGTAGCGTTCAGCGACTGAAGCGAGCTTAGCACCGCAGATTACTCAAGATCCGCTCGAAGAAGATTGCACAACCGGAGCTGAACTCGGGTTGTTGCACTCATTCGGCGCCGTCGGGACCAACAGCAGCGGCTTCTTGTCTTGCTTTTCACCTGGATCCAAATTTATTCGTGTGGCATGGATTAGGGTCTTGTCAATTTGCACGACAGTGTGACAGGCCAGCCACCTTCCGTGGTCCTCCAACTGGCCGTCAGCGCAATCCTCGATTGCGGGGCGCTCCAGCACAGCAGCGATTATGCTCTCGGACTCATGCAAGACAGGCAGAGGTACCGTAACATTGTGTTGCTTCGGATCAAACGGTATGCCTAGCTGCTGCATTTCGCACCTCCCGCTTTCCGCGACAACGAGCTTTTCGAAGTTGGGTTTGCCTCCCCCATAGGCTGAGGGCAGGGCTGGATAAAGGGTTAGTGCGAAAATATAAATATAAAATAGGACGAAAACCAAGGGTAGGACGACAGCCCCGAGCAAGTAGATCGCCATCTCAATAACATGCGACCTTTGAGTCCCGGTTGCTTTTTTTAGCAATTGTGACGACACGTATGCCGACCCTGACACCAAGAAAACGAGGGCATAAATTACGAGAGGCACCCGCAATCCCGGATATTTCCAGAGGAGTAACTGGCCTAGTCCGGGAGGTTCGCTGAAATACACAACGTCCGCGATTAGAAGAAGAACTAACGGCGGTATCACCGACAACAGTACCCGTTTCACTGACAGCGGTACCTTCTTTAGTTTGGCCGAGATTTGGCTGATCTGCTCGGGGTTTGCCATCTCCAAAGCGACATAGGTTGGACCTGCACACAGGAGCGATAAGCTGACGAGCACCAGAGTGCCCGTCAGCACCAGTTTTGGTTTCGCGAAGGAAAAATCGGTTATCCCAAACCAGTGCAGATAGATGTTGACAGTCAGGATCCCAGTGGCATACGCAAGAGCTGCAGCGACCGCTCCAACTTTGGTTAAGGTGGCAATATCAAAGTGACTCCCTTGCTGGGTTGATTGGTCAGTGTGCTGTGGGGGTGTTCCTGTGGCGGCCATGTTCCACCTCGATGTTTTGAACGGGCTCGCCTGCCGTGTAAGCGAACGGACGAGAATATGACGAGGCCTGTTATCCCGCCTGGCGGGGGCGAATGTCGTACTGGCGGATCTTGTAGAGCAGGGCTTTGTAGCTGATATTGAGCTTGGTGGCGGCGCGCTTGCGATTCCAGGCGGTCTCTTCCAGCACCTGGGCGATCACTTCACTTTCCGCGCCGTTCTTCAGATTGCGGACCATTTCCTTCAGATCGGGTTGCTGCTGCGATCGTTTGTCGTCGGCGGAAGCGGCAGTCCCGTTTTGCGCGTCAGGGTTGGGCCGTTTCTGCAGCTCGTTGATCGCGGCGGACTCGTCGCCCAGCACCAGGAAGCGCTTCACGAAGTTTTCCAGTTCGCGAATATTTCCCGGCCAGGAATAGCTTTCGCAGGCTTCCACCAGGCGCTGGGAGACGCTGAGCGGCGCGCAGGCATACTTATCGGCAAGCTGGATCATGAAGTGCCGCAGGATCATGGGAATCTCTTCGCGGCGTTCGCGCAGAGAAGGCATGCGCAGCACGAAGCTGTTCAGGCGGTAATAAAGATCTTCGCGGAAGGTCTTCTGGGCGATGGCCTGCGGCATGTTGATGTTGGTGGCGGCCAGAACGCGGACATCGACCTGAACCGTGACGCGTCCGCCGAGGCGCGAGAATTGGCCGTCCTGGAGGACTTGCAGCAGCTTGGCCTGTAGGGCGGGCGACATTTCGCCGATTTCGTCGAGCAGAAAGGTGCCTTTGTTGCAGAGCTCGAACTTGCCGGGCTTGGCTTTGTTGGCGCCAGTGAAGGCACCGGGCTCGTAGCCAAAGAGCTCGCTCTCCAGCAGCTCGCTGGGAACGGCGGCGCAATTCACTTTAAGGAATGTGCGATGGGCGCGGTCGGAATACTTGTGGATCAGGCGGGCCAGGACTTCTTTGCCGGTGCCGCTTTCGCCGAGTAACAGTACGGGAAAATCGTATTTGGCCACTTGCATGGCGTGAGCGCGAAGCTGGCGCATCAGCGGCGTGGCGGAGAAGAAATACACGCCCTCGCCGACTTCGATAGCGTCGCCAGCGCCGGGCGCGGCGGGATCGGTATTCTCCAGGCAGAAGCGCAAGACCTCGTCCATTTCTTCCTTCTGGACGGGCTTGGAAAGATAGTCTTGCGCCCCCAGCCGCATGGCTTGCGCTACTTTGCGGGTGTCGCGCACACAGGACAACATGACAACCTTGGTCGAGGGACGAGCTTCACGAATGCGTTGCAGCGTCTCCAAGCCATCAGCGCCGGGCATCACCATGTCGAGCAGCACCAGATCGGGGCTGTCGCGTTCGACCTTATCGACGGCCTCCAAACCGTTGGAGGCGGTGGAGACGCGATAGGAATCCAGCTCCAGAACCGTCTGAAGGTAGCGCAACATGCTAGGTTCGTCGTCCACCACAAGAATGTGGGAAGTGCTCATTGCTCCTCCGCAAGGCGTTCGGGGGGAGGATTCAGCAGTATCAGGAAGGAAAACTTGCTGCCCGTGCCAGGCTCGCTCTCGACCCAAATCTTTCCGCCAGCTGACTGCACCAAGCGGCGGGCAATGGCGAGACCTAGCCCGTGACCTTCGGCGCGCATGCCCTGAGGAACCAGGCGGAAATACTCATCGAAGATCTCCTGCTGGAACTCGGGCGCGATACCCGGACCGGTATCAGCGACGGAAATACGGCAGCAATTGGGCGCATTCACGCGCTGGCGGCGACGCTCTACGGTTGGTGGCCGGGCTACGGTCCGCCGCTCCCAAAAGTACGGCTCCACATGCAGCCACACCGTCCCGGAGGCCGGAGTGTACTTCATGGCATTGTCAAGCAGGTTGGAAACGACGTGCTGAATCTTGTAGTAATCAAAAGGAAACGGCTCAAGTTTGTCGTTGGGCAGAAAGTAGAAGGCGATGGCCTTTTCCTGAAAGCGCTGCGACCAGACTTCGGCGATCTCGCGAATGCAGCCGTTGATGTCGCCCACCTCGTAGTACAAGTCCAGGCGGTCAACCTTGAGGGCGGTGTAGGTCAACAGGTTCTGAATGAAATTGGACAGGCGCGCGCCATTGGCCTGCATCTCGGTCAGGACTTCCATCTGGCGAGGGCTTAAAGGGCCGAGTTTCTCCGACAGTAACAGGTGCAGATATCCTGCCATAACCGCCAGCGGCGTCTTCAGTTCATGGGCCGCGGAAGCCAGGGCATCGCGGCAGCAGCTGCAATGCTCGTGGCCAGCCGCCTCAGGCGTTTGCTTTATTGGCGACATCTTAGCTGTCGGCATGGGGATAACCCCCTTCCGGTAACTGGGAGCCAACGGCGAGTCCATGGCTTCCCTAGGATCAAATCCCGATCTGTGTTGTACAGGCATATTCTCGACAAAAGTAAGCCTTAGGTTTAATCGATTTACCGAATCCTCGGGAGATAGAGTTGGAACACTCTACAGGGGGAGAACTGATCTTACCGCAAACCCATGCATTGTCAATGCCAAACTGATTAATTGTTGGACAAGAGTGGCAATTTGGTTTCCTTTTCCGGAAGCCATTTTCACCTTCAGCGGGTATTCCTCTTCCGCTCTATCGCAATGGATTGCAACGTCTGGCCCCGCATGGACCTCGGCTACCTGGTTGTATACCCAACAAAGTAAACAGGTTGACTGAAATTTGCATTTGGTTATCAATGTGCGTCATACGTTTGTAATGTAGGGAGCTGGCCTTTGCGTCGAAGCGTATCCGTTGCCGAGCGCCGCGGTTGGGATCGGCTACCTATTTCCATCCCCTTTTTCGTACGGGGTAAGAATTCAAACGGGGAAGAATTTCTGGAGTTCGCCACTGCGCTGAATCTCTCTGCTGGCGGCGTTTTGTTGGCGACTCGACGCTATTTGGATCCCGGTTCTGAGATTACACTCGAAATTCCCGTCGCTTTGGTCAACAAGGCGCAACTGCCTCGATCGATATCCCTCTTACGTGCCACCGTGTTGCGATGTACGGCTGATCGGCAGTACTTTCTGCTGGGACTTCAGTTCCACGAACCGCTACTAGATCAGCCGACGGGACTGGAAGCCGGCAAGTCCCGCCCGGTTGGGAAACTCACTTCCTCTGAGTGAAAACATTTGCACACTTTAGACGCAAAATTATTCGCTTCTAATCTTTATCGATAGGCAAAGCCAACCTCATCACAGTAGATAAGCCATAATACTAACAGTAGCTTACAAGGAATATGCGCATTTTATTGCAATGTGCAGGAACTTGGCGCAATAAATGCAAATCATTAGCACGCCAACTCCTAAATGGAATGCGCGGGAACCGAGAATGCCACTTCTGGCGGGCTCGAACAACGAGAGTGCGATCACGGTACAACATCTCCCCCCGGAGCCCGTGATCTTCGGGCAAACGCCTGCCATGCGCGACGTTCGCCAAAAGCTGGAGCGAGTTGCTGCCTCCAATCTCTCCGTGTTGGTCAGCGGAGAAAGCGGTACGGGTAAGGACATCGTTGCTCGCTTGCTGCACCTTTACTCGCCCTGGGCTGCGGGTCCCTTTGTGAAGGTGAATTGTCCGGCCATTCCGGGAACGCTTCTCGAAAGCGAACTGTTCGGCTATGAGCGCGGCGCATTTACCGGCGCCTTCAACCCCAAACCGGGTAGAGTGGAGATGGCGCATCGGGGCACGTTATTTCTGGATGAGATCGCCGAGCTGGATGCCATGCTGCAAGCCAAGCTTTTGCAGCTGTTGCAAGACGGGCAGTTCAGCCGGATTGGCGCCCAGGAAGACAAGAAGGTGGAAGTGCGGGTGGTGTGCTCCACCAACCGCGAGCTGCATGAGGAGATTGAGCAGGGCAACTTCCGTCCCGATTTGTTTTACCGGATCGCGACCATGACCATTCACCTGCCGCCTTTGCGGGAACGAGCCGTGGACCTGCCGATCATCTGCGATTACCTGCTCCAGTACTACAACGAGAAGTTAAATGGGCGGGTGGTGATGGTGCGGCCGGCGCTGATGGCAAAGATGCAGCGCTACTCCTGGCCGGGCAATATCCGGCAGCTGGAGAACCTGGTCAAACGCTATGTGGTGATGGGCACGGAAGATGTGATTTTGAGCGAACTGCTGGAGCCCAATGAGCGCGATGCGGTGGACACTCTGGTGCTGGAGGGTCCGGTGTCGCTGAAGAAATTGACCCGGCAGACGGTGCGCAAACTGGAGGCCCGTATTATCCTGAATGCACTGCACGCCAACAATTGGAACCGCAAGAAAGCGGCGCGTTCGCTGGATATCAGCTACCGCGCCTTGCTGTACAAACTGAAGGAAGTTGGAATTCCGCAACGGCGTTCCAGTACCACCACAAAACACGAAGAAGACGGGGCCGAGTAAGCCACCGAGGTGAGAGATGTACTTGGAGCGACAGACTTTGGGGAAACGAATTTTCATAGTGACAGCAATCGTGCTGCTTGGACTGTGGACGCTGGTGGCCTATGGACAGGACAATGCTGGGCAGCAGGGGTCCAATTCCACGACGGCGCCGGCGGCGCAGCCGGTCATTCCTGACAGCTCCGGCGGGAACAGTGGAAGCGACGTAGCCAAGACCACGGCGCTGCCGGCGACGGGCAGTCCGCACTCGCACGTGGCCAACGTTCGTCCAGACACCTACGTTATCGGCGTTGGCGATGTATTGGAGATCAACGTATGGAAAGAGGGCGAACTCTCCAAGACGGTTGGGGTGCGCACCGATGGAATGATCACGCTGCCTTTAATCGGTGAGATCAAGGCTGTCGGGTCGACTCCGGTGCAATTACAGGAACAGATCACTGCCTCACTAGCGAAGGTGATGTCCGATCCGCAAGTCGTGGTTATGGTCGGCGCCGTAAACAGCCTCAGCTTTAACATCATGGGCCAGGTTTACAAGCCGGGATTCTACCCTCTTTCCCGGCCGATCACGATTCTGGATGCCATCGCGCTGAGCGGCGGTTTCCGCGATTTTGCGAAGCAAAAGAAGATTTATATTTTGCGCGCCGCTCCGGACGGCACCCAGCAGAAGATTCACTTCAACTACAAGCAAGTGATCAAGGGTCAGAACATGGCGCAGAACATCTTGGTCGAACCTCGCGATACCATAGTGGTGCCGTAAGCGCCGGGTTTGGCGAGGGGGACAGGAGGATGAGATGAAACGGCAACTAAGACCAATTTTGGCTGCAGTGGCGCTGCTTTGCGCACCGCTGGCCTGGTCGCAGAGCGGTTCAACGGATTCGGGCACAAGCACCCCGAGCGTTCCGCAGCAGGCCGGTTCTTCAATCTGGCAAAACGGCACGCCGGATCAATCGCAGAGCGGCACGACGAATCCAGCGCCAGGCGGCACGGCGGATCCGGCGCAAACCGGCTGGCCGGATGCGGCAGCGCAAAGCGGGTCATCGAGTACGTCGCAAAATGGCGCGCAGGATACGTCAGGGCAAAGCGGGTCATCGGATGGGTCGCAAAACGGCGCGCAGGATGCATCAGGGCAGGGCGGCATGACGGGCGATGACACCTCGCAGTCGGGCCTGGGAGGCCCGCAGGCCACATTCTCCCATCCTGAAAAGCTGCCGGCCATGACCCTGTTCACCGACACCGTATCGCATACCGGGTACACCTTTAGCTTTTCGGCGGGTGAGGTGGCCCAATACCTCTCGGGCGGGTACCTTAATAATTCGCCGGGGTACTGGGATAATCTGACCCTGGTCAACGCCGGCATCAATCTGGTGCAAGCCCGACCGACGCTAATGTGGTCTCTGGGCTATAACGGCGGTATGAGCACGACTACGGGCTCGGTTTACTCCTCCTATACCAACCTAAACCAAGCCGTCAATATGCACATCATTTGGGCATTCGCCAAGCGCTGGCAGTTCCGCTTCAAGGACAGTTACTTCTACTCGGATGATCCGTTCCAACCTTTCTTTACCTTTCTGACTCAGCCGACGCCCAACAATCCCAATCCGGTAACGTACTTTCCGCAGACCGTAGTGGAACAGAATCAGGGGACGGCTGACATATCCTACCTCCTGGGATCCCACGATAGCGTCGATTTTTACGGTGGCGAGAGCTTCCAGCACTACCTGCGAGGTTTCGTTACGCCGACTAGCGGATATAACCCAGGCTCGCTGTGGAATTCGACCACCTATTCTGGCGGAGCGTTCTACCAACACCTGTTCAGTCCCCGGTTGAGCGCCGGGACGGGATACATTTTCACCGCCATGGATTTTGGGCACGGACAATCGCGTGCCGGCGTGCAAATGTTCCAGAGCTTTGCCAACTACAAAATCAGCCCCCGGATGTCGATTTCCGGATGGGTAGGACCGGAGCGGACAGGCACAAAAGATGTTGTGCCGCTGATTTGCTTCCCCAGTGGGTGCCTTGTCGAGGTACAGCACGCCAGTTACCTGAACGTCGCCGAGGGCGCCACCTTCAGTTGGGCCGCCCCGCATGGTAATGCCTTTGGGGCGCAGTACAGCCGCAGTATTACGAATGGCGGGGGCTTGTTTGGCGCGGTGCATTACTACCAAGCGGTGGCGACTTATAACCGGCTCGTGAACCGCAACTGGAGCTTCGGGGCTGGAGTCATGTACATGAACAGTGTCTCGGTGTCGGACTATGCCGGGCAGAGCTATCTGCGTGGGCTTCAGGGGACGATGACCTTCGCCCGCAAGATCAACCAGGACTGGAACCTCAGTACCTACTATGCGGTCATCCATCAAGACCAAAACTACTACGGCAATCTGGGACTGCCCACCTCCGTTCTCACGAGCGGTTTAGGAGTGACGGTCCAGTATGCCTGGAATCATTCACTGGGACGGTGACTTATGGCGCAGGAATTTGACGATCAAAAAACAGGACAAGGCTTTGACGAATATTGGGCGATCGTGCTCCGTCGCAAGTGGTGGATATTAGGACCGCTCTTCTTCGGATGGCTGATTGTTTTCGCCTCCGCGTGGTTCTTGCCGGCCACCTACATCTCGGAGAGCACGGTCCTGGTGGAACCGCCCAAGGTGCCCAGCAACTTGGTCGAGCCCAACGTGCAAGTGGACTTGGCGGACCGGGTGCAAAGCATGAGCACGCAGGTGGAAAGCCGCACCCGCCTGCTCAACCTCATCCAGCGGTTCAACCTGTATCCGGGTTACGTAAACTCGCCGGACGACCAGGTTGTGAAGATGCGCGACGATATCAAGATGGAGCTGATCAAGAGCGAGGCGCAAACCTCCGGCAAAGCGGAAATCGTGGCGTTTAAGGTTTCCTTTAAGGCTCCCACTGCCGACATCGCCCAGAAAGTGACCATCGCCCTCACTTCGTTCTTTGTGGACGAGAATGTGCGCGCCAGCCAGGAGCAGTCGGAAGCGACGACTCTCTTCCTGGACTCGCAGGTAAGGGCGGTGGCGCAAACCCTGGGGGATGAGGAAGCCAAAGTGCGGGCTTTCTCCGCCGAGCACGATGGTTCGTTGCCGTCGCAACTGGACAGCAATATCCGTATCCTGCAGGGACTGCAGCAGCAGATGCAGGCCGCGCAAGCCGGGCGCGAACGAGCCATGCAGCAGCAGACCTATCTGAACTCGCTGCAGAGCCAGTATCAGAACATGAGCGATGCCGCTATGGCTCCGGCCAGCATCGAGTCACAGCTCGATAGTGCGCGAACCAATCTCGCCGCCATGGAAGCCAGGTATACCGACGACCATCCCGACGTGAAGAAGTTGAAGGAAACCATCGCGTCGCTGGAAAAGCTGAAGAAAGACATGGCGACTGAAGCTCGCGACAACATGGAGTCCGACAGCTCGACGCCCCAGGCGGTGCAGCAGAGCAACGCCATGTTGCAGCTGCGTACCCAGATGAGGCTCAACAAGATGGAGATGGACCAGGCCACGCAGCAGATGCAGCGCGCGGAGCAGGCCGGCCAGGTATACCAGGCTCGCTTGAACGCCACTCCGGCAGTGGAAGCGCAGATGGCCGACATGATGCGCGACTTCGGCAGTTTGAAGAAGCAATACACGGACTTGCTGGCCAAGAAAACGGAGTCGGCCCTGGCTACCAGTTTGGAAAGGCAGCAACAGGGCGCGCAGTTCCGCGTCATCGATCCGCCCAGCCTTCCCGACAAGCCAAACTTTCCTGACCGCTTCAAGTTTTCGCTGGCGGCGATTGGCGCCGGATTTGCGCTGGCAATCTTGTGCGGATTTGGAGTGGAATTCCTGGATGACCGCATCCGTGGTGAGCAGGCCCTGAACGAGGCAGTCAACCTTCCCATCCTGGTGGAGATACCGGCGCTTTCGACGGCCAAGGAGCTTCGCCGCGCCCGCTGGGCGCCGAGGCTGGCCTTGATCGCTACCATTTTGGTGTTGATCTTGCTTCCGTCAGGCGTGGCCTACGCCTATTACTGGGGATAGTGAATGTATAAACAATTCTTCGGGCTGACACGCAATCCGTTTGAGATCAGCCCCGACCCGTACTTCTATCATCCGACGCCCCGGCACAACGAAGCTCTGGCCAACTTGCATTACGGAGTTGGCCGGAGAAAGGGCTTCATTGTGATCACCGGCGAGGTGGGCACGGGCAAAACGCTGTTGGTTCGATGCCTGCTCTCGGAGCTGCGCAAGAACAATATCGCCTTCGGCTACGTCTTCAACCCGCTGCTGCCGGTGGTGGAGTTCTTCCAGTACATCATGGCGGACTTTGGGCTGCCCTACTCGGGACGCACCAAGACGGAGATGCTGCTCGATCTGAACCGGTTTCTCATCCAGCGCCATGCTCGTGGCCTCATTACCGCCCTGGTGGTGGACGAGGCGCAAGCCCTGCGGCAGGAATTGCTGGAGGAGATCCGGCTGCTGACCAACCTGGAAACTTCGCAACAGAAGCTTTTGCAGATTGTATTGATGGGCCAGCCGGAGCTGGAAATCGTGCTGGACTCTCCCGAGTTGCGGCAGTTGAAGCAGCGGGTCGCCCTGCGCTGCCAGTTGCAGCCTCTGGACGCGTCGCAAACCCACGGTTACGTTCTCTCGCGTTTGGAGCGCGCCGGGGCCCCCCCGGAGCCGCCGGTCTTCTCCGAGGAAGCGTTGGGCAAGATCTTCGAATATTCGCGCGGCATCCCGCGCATTATCAATACGCTTTGCGAAAACTCCATGGTCAATGCTTTTTCTTGTGAGCAACGGCCGGTGACCGCTGACATGATTACCGACGTAGCGGCCGATTTCCGGCTCATCAGCCCAGCCTTGCCCGAGGAAGTTCCGCTGGCTGCGGCCGCCGGCGCGGAAAATAATGCGAGTCTGCTGCGCTCCCTGTTCCGCATGGTGCGGAGCATGGATAACCAGACACTGGAAGCCAATAAATAAAACGATGCCAACTACTGCAGTCAGGAGAGTCTAGCCCATGAGTCGAGTGTACGAAGCATTACAAAAGTCCCAAGGTGAAAGTCCCGATCCCAGTGTCTCGCCTTTGGTCCCAGATCAACCGGAAGCTACCGCTGGTGTGGCAGCGGCAGTTGCAGTTGAAGCCTCGGGAGCGTCTCTGGCTACTGCCGAGCCGACGGACGCGAGTTGGCTGAAAGTACCGGCTGAGCGTGTGCTGCATCCCGTGCCCACTCCGGAACAGCGCCTGGTGACGATGACTGACCCGGACAGCACCGGCGCCGAGATGTTCCGCGTGCTGGCTACCCGCCTGGCGCACATGCGGCGCAGGCGCAACCTGCACACGCTGCTGATTACCAGCTCGGTGGTCGATGAAGGCAAGTCGGTAGTGGCTTCCAATCTCGCCTTGACGCTGGCTCGCCGTTCCGGCGAACGGGTGCTGCTGATCGAAGCCGATCTGCGCCGGCCCAGCATCAGTCCGCTCTTCTCCAATTCGCCGCTGCGCGGGATTTCCGAGTGGAGCGAGGGGAAACTCGCGTTGGGAGATTCTCTCTACCAGATCGGAGACTCGCCGGTATGGGTGCTCGCCGCCGGTCATCCCATGGACGAGCCGCTGCCTCTGCTGGAGTCCGATCGCTTCGCCAAGATGCTGGAGAGTGTCGCGCAGAGCTTCGACTGGGTGCTGCTGGATGCCACACCGCTGCTGCCCATGGCTGATTCGACCTCGATCGCCCGCCTCTGCGATGGCGTCCTGGTGGTAGTGCGCGATGGCTATACCCGCAAGAAGGTGCTGAACAAGGCGATTGCGACCCTCGACAAGTCCAAGCTTCTGGGCGTGGTCTTTAACCAGGCCTCCATGTTGAACGTCGACTACGACCGCTACTACGGCGAGTACAACTCCTCCGGCAAGTCGAAGAAAGATGCCAAGAAGGATGCCAAGGAAGCCAAGAAGAACGCCAAGTTAGCCAAGAAGGAAGCCAAAAGAGAAGCGGACCAGGTCAAAGCGGCTTCGGCATGATTCGTTTGTTTAACGCCTACTTTCCCACCCGCACACTGTTGCTGACGGTGACCGAGGCCTTACTTGTTACGTTGGCCTTCACGGTGTCGGTGGTGTTTTGGGCGGGGACAGCGATGGATGCCAACATCTATCTGCTGTACGAGAATGGCTTCGGACGAATCGGCCTGGTGGTTGGGATCTTCGTTCTGTTGATGTACTACTTCGACCTGTACGACTCCATCGTGCTGTCGAACCGGCGCGAAGTGGTCACCCG
>Ga0302325_10009395_pt1 | contig 21351 bp, 14 predicted proteins | sample Palsa_T0_2_FD_201948 | JGI IMG/M metagenome (GOLD analysis project Ga0302325, IMG submission 201948) | Peat permafrost microbial communities from Stordalen Mire near Abisko, Sweden - Palsa_T0_2 | ecosystem: Environmental > Terrestrial > Soil > Palsa > Peat permafrost | place: Sweden: Abisko...
CGGCAAATGCAGAAGAGCCGAAGAGGCTGCGGCCGAAACGCGCCCCCTCCTCGTCGGCCCAATCCACCAGGCGAATGGTGACCGGGGGGTTGCCGTGGTAGTCCTCGGCCAGGCTGCGCAGCACCTCGAAACTGGCGAGTACTCCGAGACAACCATCCAGCCAGCCACCGTTGGGGACGGAATCCAGATGACTGCCCAGGATGAGGGTGCGATCGGAGTCGCCGCGAAGCGTCGTCCAGGAGTTTCCCGCGGCATCCAGGTGGTGCTCGACCGGTAGCTGGGCCAGCTTGTCCTGAAACCAGGTGCGCGCCTTGAGCCAGGTTTCGCTCCAGGCAATGCGTTGCGCCCCGTGATCGTTCGCGGTGAGCGCACGAAGCTGCTCAAGATCAGAAACTGTTCTACGCGGATCTAATGGCATGCGGCTTATCTCAGGTTCTAATCTAACCGCAGTTTCAGGCCGGCGTTGAGCAACGTGATCAAAAATGCCAAACTGCTGGAATCTGAGGGCGCTCGCGTTATTTCGTGAGCAGCCGGGCGCGAAGCGTTTCCACGTCGCTATCGGAAACACCGAGCGCCTGGCGCCGGTAATTATCGAAAGAACCGTATTTTGCATCGATCGCTCGCAGCGTACTGCTCAGGTATTCGGGATCGGCGGCCATGAGAACATCTTTTTGCTCCCGTGTCAGATGGGAGAGCGCTGATCCCGTGCTCGCCATCATCTTCCGGTTGGCCTCGGTGTTTTCTCGCAGGTAGTTCGTGGTCAGGGCATAGTCCGCCAGCACCGTATCTTCCGGCACTCCAAGAGAAAGTAGGAGCAAGGCACTAAAGACTCCTGTCCGGTCTTTGCCCGCGGAGCAGTGGTAGAGCAGCGGCAGCTTATCCTCTTTGAGTTGGACAAAGACCTTGGCATACTCCGGCGCCGCGCGGAAGGCAAAATCGCTGTAGATTTTTGTCATCCAGTCGCGGAGCTGTGCCGGGGTCGGATTGGTTGCCAGCATAGTCTGCATCGACGTCAACGTATGCCCGCTGGAATCGCTGCCGATGGGCAGGTTTACCCGGTCGACTTCTGCATCAGCGACCCATTTCTCGGGCGCCGCATCGTTTTCCTGCTGCGTTCGAAAGTCACAGACGACGCGTATTCCCAGCTGGCTCAGATAGCTCAGGTCGGTCGGAGTCAGAAAAGAAAGAACTCCGGAGCGATAGATTTTGCCCCATTGAACAAAATGTCCATCCGAGGTTTCGTAGCCGCCGAGGTCGCGAAAGTTAGGCGTGCCTTCCAGGGGAAGCCGGCGAATCGATACTTCCCGCTGCTCTCCATGATCTGGTTTCAGAAAGAAGTACATCCGCTCCCCAGGCTTACCGGCATGGACCGTCACGTTCGTACTGCGTGTTTTCAGAATGGGTTGCAGATCCTTGGCGCCCGTGGGATCGGTACTGGCGAAAATTTGCACTTCGCGCGAATCGCCTGTCAGGGAAAAGGAAAGAGTGTATTCTCCTGCTGCGCTTTGCATGCATTTGAGGTTGGTGACGTCTGCATAGACTGCAAATGACCTGGCTATCAGACAAATGAGGACAATCCATTTCAGCATTGTGTGCTCCAAAGAGTTCGTATGGTGTTAGAAGCTCAGGCGCAAACCTGCCTGTATTTCGCGCGGGTTGTTTGCCTGGCTGAGGAAGATCTCTCCAAAGCTGGTGGAGCTGATGCTGGCATTGGGACCGGCAAACTGGACGCGATTAAAGGCGTTGAAAAACTCGACGCGGAAATCCAGCGAGAAGGGCTCGCCCAGCGAAATGCGTTTGGCCGCGAGCATATCCCAGTTCAGGGTTCCAGGGGCCCGTATATCGGAGATATAGCGCGCTGCGTTGCCGAACTGGAAGGAAGGTGTTGGCTTGAAGGCGGCGGGATTAAAGTAGAGGCCGCCATTCTTGATCTGGCGTCCACCGGGTGGCGCGATCGGCGCGCCGGTTACGTCCGGGCGCATGGAAGTGCCGCTGCCGCCGCCGAAGGAGTTGGAGAAGTTGGGTGAGGTAAGCGCAACCGGCAGCCCATCGTCGTAAGTAAAGAAACTGCCAACGGTAAAGCCACCCAGCACCGGCGCCAACCATCCCTGGTTTACAAACGGCTTACCAATTCCGAAAGGCAGCTCATATTGTCCGCTCAGGCGAATCACGTCTGCCAGATCCTGTCCGGAGATAGACCGGTCGCAGCTGGGGCAGTTATTGTCCTGAAACTGATTGGTATTGAAGTAGTCGCCGACGTTATCGATCACTTTGCTGTGGGTATAGGCAAAGAGCAGGGCCAGGCCACTCGAGTACCGATGTTCGACGGCCAGCTGCAGGGCGTGATAAGTAGACCTTCCGACGCCCGTCTGGGTTGCGGTCAGGTTCTGGAACTGGGGGTGCGGACGCAACAGCTGGCCATATTGCACCGTAGGGGCGCTGAGAATCGAAGTCTTGTCTTTGATAACTCCGTAGAAAGGATTGGGGACCGAAGCCAGCAATTGCGAACCCAGGGAGAGATCGGCGTCGGGCAGCTGATTATAGTTGAACGGAACATACAAATGCAGGCCGTTGTTCCCTACGTAACCCAGGGTGATAACAAAGTTTCGTGGGAGCTGTCGTTGCACATCCAGCGACCATTGCTCGCTGTAGCTGATCTGCTGTTGCCGCGGCAATCCGGAGAGGCTTTGACCGACATAAGTAGAAAGTCCCAGGGTGTTGCCCGTTGGCTGGGTAAGACCTTGCGGAAAGGGACTGGACATATTGAACAGGGGAGTTACTCCGTTCGCCTCTGCGGGATTGGAAGTGGTTACCGCCGCAAACCCAATCGAAGCGTTGGCCAAGTCGGCTGGAGGAGCATGGAAGATGCCAAAGCCGGCTCGCACCACGGTTTGCTCATCCCATCGATAGGCAAATCCGATGCGCGGGTCGAAGTTCTTATACTGTGTCGTCTGAATCCGTGAACCTTTACCATTCACGCCGACAAAGCCGGCGCCGCCGGTAAGTGTGCCCAGCGAGGTAACCTGCGCGTTGAGCGGAGAAGGTGAGGTCAAGTCAAGATAGATGTACTGGTTCTTGACTTCGCTATCAGGCAGCTCAAGCGAGTAGCGCAGCCCGTAGGTGAGAGCCAACTTGGGTGTCGCGTGATATTCATCCTGGGCGTACCAGGCAAAGTAAGGATGGCCGTAGTTGTAAGCGGGATTAAAGCCGCTGCTGACGGTGCCGGTGCCTAACAGCAGATCGGCAATCCCGCTGCCGGAGTCGCCGGCGGCGGCCTGGGGATTGGGGCCACCAGTAAAGTTGCTGTTGGCCCCGACCGTAACTTCCTGCGCGATATTCAATCCGGTAGGGAATTGGCGGAAGTCGAAGCCGTACTTGAGGGAGTGCTTCCCCTTCAACTGAGAGATAGCGGCGGCGTATTGGTAGACGGTTCCGAAGTCTTTTTCCAGTCCACCCTCGGGCCCGATCGGGCTGATACGGGTGGCCGTAACCTCGGGGAAGCTCACCGCTCGAAGACCCGCGGTAACACTGGGGTCGAAGCCCAGTTCCGTTGGGTTGAAGCCGAGACTTTCCGGCACGCGATTCGATTCCTGGTGGCCATAGAGAAAATGGTGTTCAAAGACAATGCTCGGCGTGAGCACCCAGGTGTGATCGAGCATGATGTTGTATCCCGGTAAACGCTGCCGCCCCGGCTCATAAGAGAGGCCGTTTCCAAAAGGGTCAGGGAAGATGTTGTTTCTCTGGAACCAGTCAAACCGGCCGAAGATGGAGTGCGTCTCGTTGAATTTATGGTCGAGCCGGAAATTGACCGTGTTCTGGGTGCTGGCGGTAGTGGCGTTGGAGAAGTAATTATTCACCGAGCTGGCGCCTTGGCCGGGTTGGTTCGGCATTGGATACTTGTTGAGAATGTTGACGCCGGCGGCGTTGAGGTATTGACCCGGGATCTGGTTGTTGGGGAAAGCGGTGCGAATATAGCGGGTGGTGCCGGCGGGCGCCGTGGGGTCCGGCATGGTGGTTCGAGGATCGTAGATGACGATCTGGTTTCCGTTGGAGTCCCTGGTCTGCGAAAAGTCGCCGGTGCGCTCCAGCGCCGTCGGGACTGTGCCCAGGAACGATCCTGCCTGACTCTGGCGCAATCCTTCATAGGTGGAGAAGAAAAAAGTCCGGTCGTGGCCGTTGTACAGATGCGGGATTCTAACCGGGCCGCCCAATGCATAGCCAAACTGGTTTCTCTGAAAGTGGGGCTTGGGGGTGTGCGCGGCGTTGGCATTGTAGCTGTTGGCGTCGAGAAGGCTATTGCGCAGGTACTCGAACACGCTTCCGTGGAACTGATTGGTGCCGGCTTTGGTGGCAAAGGTGACGATGCCGCCGCTGGTGCGTCCCCACTCGGGCGCGTAGGCGGTGGTCAGAACCTTGAATTCCTGAATGGCATCCACCTGGGGGACATCGCCGATAGCGTTGTAGTCGTACAGCGTGGTGTTGGCCGCGCCATCGAGAAGACTCTCTGTGGTCGAAAGTTTGCCGCCGTTGATGCGGAATGTATTGGTATAGGCCTGGCTCTGATCGTTGTTTCCTGATTCCGCGCTATAGGCAGTGACGCCCTGGGCGAAGTTCACCAGCTGCAGCGGGTTCCGGATATTGAGCGGCGTGTTCTGCACGAACTGGCTTTCGATCACATTGCCGCGGTCCGGATGGTCGGTAATCAATTCGGGGGCGGTGGCCGTAACGGTAACATTCTGGGTCTGCGAGAGCGGTGTTAGGGTGAGATCGATGGCTCGCGATCCGCCCACCTCTAACTTCACATTGTCGACCGTCACTTTGGCAAAGGTAGGCGCGCTCGCGTGAATCACATAGGATCCGGGGCTGAGGGGCGGGAATTGGAAGTAGCCTTCGCCATTCGTTTGCACCTGGTGAATCTCGTTCGTCGTGGTGCTGGTGATATCGACCGCCGCACTCTGAACCGGTGCGCCTGCAGCGTCGGCGACATGACCATTCACCGCGCTGCTTTGGGCGAGCGCGACCGCACTCGAGAGAAGCAGCAGAAGGAGTAGGGGAGCAGCAAAGGAACTTTTCTGGCTCGACATAGAGGAAATCTGCCACGCGCTCGATGAAAAAGAGTCGTATAGCGGGGTAAAAGGGGGTTACACCTGGGGATAAACGCGTTCAAGCCCCATTAATATTCGCCCCGTATTCTCCAGCCATGGTTCGTGACGCAGAAATCGATGCTCAGCTGCACCGCATTTTAGATTCCTCGCCTTTTGCCGGCTCCCCACGTTCCACGCAGTTCCTGCAGTTCTGCGTAGAGCGTGCTCAGTGCGGCGAGACGAAGCATCTGAAAGAGACAACCATCGCGGTGGAGGTTTTCAATCGGGCTGCGGACTACGATCCAAAGAGCGACCCCATCGTGCGCGTGCATGCTCGCCGGGTGCGCGAGAAGCTGGAAATTTATTACCGCACCATCGGAACCAATGACCCGATCAAGATCGATCTGCCCAAGGGCGGATATGTCCCGCTGATCCTGCGCACGCTTCCCAGCAGGAAAACCGATTTTGCCGATTGGGAAGAGCCGAGTGTATCCATTGCGCAGGCTCTTGTTGCGGTGCCCGGAAAGCACATTCGCAGAGATGTTCCCTGGGTCTCTATCATCGCGGGCGTGTTGGCGATTGCCCTGTTGGGTGTTGTCTTGGTGTGGGTTTTGCGGAGCGGGCGACCCGAACATTCTGCATTTGCCAGCGAGCTGAGGCCACTGGATTCTTTGTCGGGTAATATCTCCGACCCTGCATGGTCGCCGGACGGAAGGCGTTTAGCGTTCACATCATCTGATCGACCGGGCGGAACTCCTCATGTTTATGTCAAGGACGTGAACAGTGGGGAAGTGGCGGCTCGTCTCACCGCGGGAGACGCGGCCGAGATGCATCCTGTCTGGTCACCTGACGGCCGTGAGATTGCTTTTGCCCGGCGAGTGGATTTGTCGCATTTCGAAGTTCTACGTTTTGAGCTGGCGAACGCAACCCTTCGTCCCTTGGGCCGCTTCCTCACTTACTGGCTCAATTCGGCCGATCATCCAGCACTCGACTGGTCGCAGGATGGACGCTTTCTGGTAACAGCTGAGCAGACCATCCCGTCCAACCCCATGCGCCTGGTGTTGATCTCAGTGGGGACCGGTGAGCGTATTCCCTTGACCTCTCCGCCCGTAGGCTCGAGCGGAGACGTGGAGGCGAAATTTTCTCCGGACGGCCAATGGGTCGCTTTCCGTCGTGGCGGGCTGGGTGATCTTTGCGTCGTTTCGATCCGGGGGGAACAAACCACACCCGCCACCCGCCTGACGTTCGATATGAAAGGGGTTCGCGGAATCGCCTGGGTCGACCACGGACGGTCGATCGTCTTTGGCAGTCGAAGGGGCCGAACCGACGCCTTCGGCTTGTGGAAGATACCGATGGAGGGGGGAACGCCGGAGCCGGTCAGCCCACAGGATTTCGATGCCATCGATCCGGGAGTATCCTCCACCGGAAACCTGGTGCTGAACCATCGTCAACTGGTAACTGAGGTGACGGAGCAGTCGCTGGAAGGCAAGGCGGAAAAGCAGACGCTGTTCCCCTCAGAGAAAATTGATGAATATCCTGTCTATGGGCCCGATGGAAATTCCGTAGCGTTTATCAGCACGCGTAGCGGACCGACTGAGCTCTGGTTGTATCGCCAGGGCGAGCAGGCGCCCAGGCAACTAACTAATTTTCAGGGTTCGGGTGTATTGGTTCTCGCCCCTTCGTGGTCGCCGGACGGCCGCTCCATTGTCTTCAGCTTTCGCCAGCAGGGCGCAACCAATCTTTACCGCTATGACACCGTCGGGGGCATTTTGAAACAACTGACATCGACGCGAAATCGGGATATTTGCCCGGTATACAGTGGCGATGGCAAGTATATTTACTTCTCTTCCAACGATGATGGCGCGTCCCGGGTGTGGCGTATTCGTGCCGACGGATCCAATCGGGCGGAGCCGCTGTTTTTAGAAGCAGTGGGCGGCTTTCTTCCCTCCCAGGATGGCAAATGGCTTTACTTCATTCAGGCTGGGCAGGCACTTTCTTTGAGTCGCAGAAATTTACTGGATGGCACAACGGAAGAAGTCTTTCATGCCTCTGGAACACCGGCCATACTCAACGACCTTGCCATAGCGAATGGTTTGGTTTATTTTGCGGTCTCTCACGATTCGGCTGCCGACGCTGACGTTTTGGCCATCGACCCCGACACCAGGAGCGTTAAGCTCGTAGCTCACCTGGACAATTTGCCCTCGGTCGAGTACTCAGGGTTCTCCATTTCTCCCCAGGGCGACAAGTTGCTTTCCGTGCAAACCAAGCGCAGCGAAAACGTCTTCTACTCGGCCGTTCTCGCCAGGTAGACGATAACATGGGGCGTGCATCTTCCTGTGAATCCGCCAGTCCTGCCGATGCTCGCCAAGCGAGTGGGTGAATTACCGGCGGGCAACACATGGATCTTTGAACCCAAGTGGGATGGGTTTCGCGCGCTGGTCTTCCGCGATGGTGACGAGATCCTCATCCAGAGCCGTGACCAAAAATCGCTCAACCGCTATTTTCCCGAGCTGGTCGAGACCTTGCGGAGGCGCTTGCCGGAACGTTGTGTGCTTGACGGCGAAATCGTGATCGCGACCGAACGTGGTTTGGACTTTGATTTACTACAGCTTCGCATTCATCCCGCTGCGTCTCGGGTGAAGATGTTGTCACAACAAACGCCGGCATCGATGGTGTTCTTCGACCTGCTTTGCGAGGGCGACCGCAATCTTTGTGGAGAACCGTTTCAAGAGCGGCGAAAGCAGTTGGGGCGGATGCTGGGCGCGGCTCCTTCGCCGATCCACATTACCCCGGCAACCATCGAGGCGAGTGTAGCCTCGGATTGGTTTCGCCGCTTCGAGGGGGCCGGACTCGATGGCGTCATGGCCAAACAGATGAACGGAACCTATGAGCCCGACAAGCGAGTGATGCTCAAGATCAAGCACGAGCGCGATTGTGACTGCGTCGTTGCCGGATTCCGCTGGCACAAGATCGGTGACGGCAACGTCGGCTCGCTGCTGCTTGGGCTCTTCGATGATTCTGGATCACTGCAGCATGTCGGCGTTTGCGCAAGCTTTACCCAGGCCAAGCGTCGCGAGCTGGCAGAATTCCTCCTGCCCTACCGGCAAGATGCCCTGGCCAACCATCCGTGGGGCGGCTGGGCGGAGCTTGGAGCGGGTGAGCAGCGCATGCCGGGCGGTCAAAGCCGCTGGAGCCAGGGCAAAGATCTTTCGTGGGAGCCGGTGCGTCCCGAGCTCGTCGTGGAAGTTGCTTACGAGCACATGCAGGGCAGCCGATTTCGGCACATGGCACAATTCCGCAGATGGCGCACGGACAAGCAACCGAGCGACTGCACTTACGCGCAACTGGAAGTGGTCGCTCCGCAAGAGCTAGCGGAAATTTTCGCCGCCGGCCGCTGACCTCGACGCTCCGGTCGAAAAACATATCCAAGAAAGGTCCGCGGAACTGCAGATCCCTCGGCTTCGCTCGGGATGACAAAGAGAAAGTGGTTGCTGGGAGAAGGGCTTTTCATCACCTTGAATGCAGCCACTACTTGCCATATAGCCACAACCCTTTCCTTGTCATCCCGAGCGAAGCCGAGGGATCTGCAGTTCCGCGGACCTTTCTTGGATATGTTTTTCGACCGGAGCGAGGCGCAGCGGAGAGGTCTGCGGTTTTACCCAGCCTTTGTTGCAAGGACAAGTTCAGGTCCTACGCTTCGAAGTCTTTCCGGTGCGCCACTCACGGGTGGGATCATCGTCCGGGTCAGGAGTCTCCTGCGCCGGCCTTTGCTCTTCCGGCACGTGGCGCAGGTTGACTCGTATGCGGGTCCAGGTCGACGACGTGCCTCGCATGGAGTCAACCAACACATCGTCCACGGCCAGAAGGGCGGCTACCTCGGGGTGTTTGCTCTTCCATCTCTCCAGGCCTGCAATCGCGTCTTCTTTGCTGCGAGAGTTCGCGACCACGATCAAAGGCATCTTCGTCCGCGGCGGAGCCTTCTTGGCGGCCGGCTTGGCCCGCGACGGAGCCACTCGGGGCGCCTCCCCTTCCATCTTGCGAAAGTGCGGTGGCCATGGCGCATCGCCCAATCCGGCGGACTCGTCGTTAGCCGCCAGCTCCAGCAACGATTCGAGCGAACCGGGCGCGGCATCCATGTCCGCATGTGGGTCGCCGATCTCCGCGAAGCGGCTCGGCATGGTGAGCACGGTGAAATCCGCCGGATTGCTCTCAGGCACCTCGTGCCAATGAAGAGGTGCGGACACGCGGGCGTCGGGCAGCGGTCGCACAGAATACGCGGAACAGGTCGTCCGATCCTTGGCGTTCTGGTTGTAGTCCAGGAACACGCCGTGACGTTCCTCTTTCCACCATTTCGAACTGGCCAGTGCAGGAACGCGCCGTTCCACCGCCCGCGATAAGGCAAGCGCCGCGCGGCGCACTTCGCTAAAACTCCAGCGCGGTTCGATGCGCACGTTCACATGCATCCCGCGCGAGCCGCTGGTCTTGGGCCAGCCGCGAAGGCCCAGCTCTTCAAGCAGCCCCTTCACCTCGAGCGCGATCTGGCGCACATCTGTCCAGCCGACGCCGGGGCCCGGATCGAGATCCACCCGCAACTCATCAGGATGGTCAAGATCGGCGGAACGAACCGGATGCGGATGTAACTCGAGGCAGCCCAGGTTAACGATCCAGGCCAGTCCAGCCGCATTATCGACAACGATCTCTTCAGCCGTGCGGCCAGAAGGGAAGGACAGCGTGACCGTCCGCATCCACGAGGGCCGATCACCAGGAGCGCGCTTCTGGTAAAACGCTTCCGCTTCAGCGCCGTTCACGAACCGCTTCAGAACGATCGGGCGATCCCGGATTCCTGCAAGAGCGCCCGGCGCGACCGACAAGTAGTAGCGCACCAGGTCGAGTTTCGACAGCTTCGTCTGCCGGGAAAAATAAGGCTTGTCCGGGTGGGTTACGCGGACCTCTTGCCCCTCGATCGAAAGCACCTCAGCTTCGTCTTTGCTCACGAAAACAGCCTATCCTTTTGGCCGCGTTCTCACCAGATCTTCACTCGATCCGGCGGGGCGAGATACAGTGCTTGTCCTGACTTAACGTCGAATGCTTTATACCACGCGTCCACATTGCGTACCGTGTCTGCACGATACTCGCCCGGGGCGTGCGAATCGTTCAAGACCTGTTCGCGTAACGCCGCCGGCCGTGACTTAGATGCCGAGTTCTGTCCGCAGGCGATGAAGAATTGCTGGTCTCCGCTAAACCCATGCACGACGGGAGCGTTCTGACCCTTGAGCGAGGATCGGTAACCATCGTAGGCCGCGGAGACGCCGGCAATATCGGCGATGTCTTCCGCCAACGTCTGCTTGCCGTTTACGGAAAGATCAGAAAATGGTTTGTAGGTGTCGTACTGAGCAGCGAGTTTGGCGGTCGAAGCACGAAAGTGTGCGAAGTCCGCCGGCGTCCACCAATTGCGCATGCGCCCTGCGGAATCGAATGCGCTGCCCTCCGTATCGAAGGTGTGGCTGATCTCATGCCCAATCACGGAGCCAATCGCCCCATAGTTCGCAGCGTTCGGCGCCAGGGGATCGAAGAACGGAGGCTGCAAAATCGCGGCAGGGAAATTAAGCGCATTCTGCAAAGGAAGGTTCACCGCATCCACCGTCTGCGGCATCATCGACCATTCCTTGCGATTCACCGGCTTGCCAATACGCGCCACGTTGTAGTGGTAATAGAAGAGACGGCCGCGGCGGCGGTTGCCTACGATGTCATCCGGCTTTACCTCATAACCGGAATAATCGCGCCAGCTTTCCGGATAGCCAATGCCCACATACAGTGCGTTGAGTTTGGCAATCGCTTCTGTTTTGGTTGCCGGCGCCATCCACGACAGCGTGCGCAGCCGCTCGCGATAATCGTCTATGATGCGGGCTACTAAAGCTTCTGCGTCCGCTTTGTCCTGCGCTGGAAAGTATCGTTGTGCGTACATCCGGCCCACAGCGTCGCCCAGCTGACGGTTGACCTTCGCCACCCCACGTTGCCAGCGCGGGCGCTGCTGCAGCCTGCCGGAAAGCACAGGACCGGCAAAGGCGAAATCTTCGTCAGCGAGTGCCTTGGGCAACACATCCGCGTAGGTTGCGATCAGATGGTAGGCCAGCCAGTCTTTCCAGGCTTCGAGCGGAATGGAGTTGACCAAGGCCGCTTCTCCGGTAAATGCGCTGGGCTGCCAGACGATAAACGCTGATTGCTGGCTCAGGCCCGCGCCGCGAAAGTATTCGTCCCAGTTAAGCCCGGGCGCCTTCACGGGAAAATCGCTTCGCTTCCAGGGGTTGTTTGCCTTTGTGACCTCCTGGTTGTCCGCCAGGCTCCAGTGTGTCTGTGCAATAGCATGTTCGAGCGAAAAAATGCGCGCTGCACGAGCGTCCACGTCGGCGAAGCCGGCAAGTTTCAGCATGGCTGCAATGTGGGCCTGGTACTTGGTCCGTATCTTGCGCATGCTTTCAGTGTCGGAAAGATAGTAGTCGCGGTTGGGTAGTGCGAGCCCACCCTGCAGTAGGTAGGGAGCGTAGTGAGCCGCATCGGAAAAGCCCGGCGCGACCCATAATCCAAATAAATTGGGAGTATGAAAATTGGTGTTGTTGAGCGCGTCTACATCGGCTCGTAAAGTCTCACCCAGGGCGTGGGCCAGTTGGGTTTTGTCGTGAATGTCCGCCACCGCTTTCAGAGACGGCTCAATGGGCGCCAGGCCACGGGATTCGATGCCGGCCTCGTCCATATATGAGTGATACAGGTCGGCGATTTTCCGTGTATCTGAGCCCGCTGGTGCGTTGGCTTTGCTCGCGTCTTCAATCAGGGTTCGCGTGCGCTTGTTGCTTAAATCGCTCAGCGTACTGAAGACGCCGATGCCGCTGCGATCCGGAGGGATGACGGTGCGCTTCAGCCAGCCGCCGTTGGCGAAAAGATAAAAATTGTCGCCTGGCTTGACCGAGGGGTCCATGTTGGCGATGGAGATGCCATGAGTCGCCGGCCGTTCGGTCTGTTGTGCATGAGCGAGAAAGGCGAGAGCAAGAGCTCCCAGGGCGACGCGAATGCGGAGAGAGGGAAAGGGCTGCATAGCGGTGTCGCTTGTTAGACGAGAGAAATCACCTCAACCGGCAAATCTTTTTTGCTCACTATCTCGACCGGGTTGCGCAATGGGCGCCCGAAGCCGTTAAAGTGGATCTCCATCACGTCTCCGTCCTTGAGTTCGATCCCCTGTCCAAAGCTCAGCGAATGAGCGCCGAGAAAATGAATGTGCACGTCTCCAGGGCGCCGGTGCAGCTCGAACTTGAAGTGGTGGTGCTCCAGGTTGCGCAGGCTGTGGGACATTTCCTCTTCGCCGCTCGATATGTGTTGCGACCAGAAGTCCCGGCCGCTGCGGGTAATGGTCACGGTACCGGGCACGGTTCGAAAATCCGGATCGATCACCAGTTCGGGTCCAATCGAACAGGTGCGTAACTTGGATCCCGCCAGGTTGAGGTAGTTCTTCTTTTCGAAGCGATGGTCAGAGAACTCGTTGCCCTGGACCATGCCCACTCGATAGGGCCGGCCGTCAGGACCAATCACATACGCCACCGCGATCTCGGCTTCCTCGCCACCGTCCTCCGCGTAGGCGGGGACGAGCAGCGGCTCGCCATGCGCGCGCACCATCGAGCCATAACCTTTGTGGAACCACTCCGGGGCTATCCCGATCTCGCCGTCACCAGGCCGGCCGCCTTCTACGCCCCAGCGAAACATCTTCATGCTGTCGGTGAGTTCCTGCTCCTTGGCCATGTGCATGGACGCACGGTCGCGCGCGCTGCCGAGGTGGGTTAGGCCGGTGCCCGATACCAGGCAGCGGGCTATCTCCTGCGGGTGATCGATGGGCGCGAGAAGCTTCCACTGGGCGCGTCCTTCGTAAACCTGGTCATAGTCGACGGAGTCATCTGTTAGATGTTTGCTGGCCAGGCTGGTCAGGTTGCCGCCATTCGCGATCGCTGCCTGGGCCAAGGCATACATGGAATCGAAGTTGCGTAATAAGCACAGCTTCGGCTCTTCCACGACCGCGACGCGGCGCACCTCGCCTGCTTTCAATTGCACGAATCGCATGGATCCTCAGCGTAGAAACTTCATACGTTCTGCATCTGTCGGTAAAGGGCAAACATCATATCGGCCGGTCAACCGATAGCGATTGCGCGCGAACACTCCGTAGGCCGTGTTGCGCAGAAACGTGGGCACTGCGCGCAACAAATATCCCAACACTCGCCAGCGTCCACCCAGGAGCAGCAGCATGTTTACTGTTACGTTGGACTGAGTCAACAGTCTTTCGCGCTCCGTGCCGGCATCGAGCACCAGGTAGACCGTGTTGCCTTTGAGGACTGCCTCGCGGTCAATTCCATGGCGGCGGAGAATGACCGCGGTAAGTTCAGACTGCAGGGGTGCGAAGCGAAAGCGATCTGCATGATCATGTTGCGTGACCCAGCGCACAGCGCTATTGCACAGCCCACACAGCCCGTCGAAGAGCATCAACGCGCGACTGCCTACTTGTTCGCTCAGTTCGATCTCGCTTGCCGTTGCGCCTTGGCTCATAGATGGCCGGCACCATCTTACCTTGTCCAGAGGGCCGGCAAAGACCCGTAAGTGTGTCGCGATAGTAATTTCCGCGGTTACCTTTGTCATCGACCGAAAGGATGATGGGGGTCTCCATCGCGTTGCCTCTCCATGTCAAAGATGCTGGCGTAGACCCGTTCATACGCCGCCACCATAGTTGCGATCGAGAACCGTTGCTCCACCCTGCTTCTACAGGCGCTGTCCTGTATGGAGGGCATGGCCTCGAGCGCTCTCACCGCCTCGCCGACATCGTTCACCAGAAATCCTGTCACCCTCTGCTCGATCACCTCACGGCACGAGCCAAGATCCATTGCGATCACCGGGACACCCGCTGCGTTCGCCTCCGCCAACACCAACCCGAAGCGTTCCGGGATGGTATTCAGATGAACCAGGGCGTACGCCTCCGCGAACAGGGCATTCTTCTCTTCCACCCCCACCGGCCCCACATAGCGGATTTGCTTATCGTCCACGTGCGGCTCAATTTCATCCCGGAAGTAGGCTGTGTCCTGCACAATGCCGGCGATCAATAACTGGCGGCCACTCAGGCGGGCGGCCTGGATCGCCAGGTGGACGCCCTTATCCGGATGTATCCGGCCGATGAAAATGAGATGCTCTCCCCGGGTTTTGCGCTGGGGATAAAGCGCGAGGTCGATTCCGTTGTAGACCGTTGCCAGGTAGTTGAGCCCTGGCGCGCGATCGGAATCGCTGATGGAAACGAAATACCCGTCGCGATATTTATCGTAGACCGGCATGATGCGCGGCGAGGAGAAGCCGTGGATGGTGGTCAAGACTGGCGTCCTCACCAGCCTCGTATAGGCCAACGCCATAAAGTCATAATGGCTGTGGATCAGGTCAAACTCCGCGGCGTGCTCAAAGACCTCCGCGATATGCAGGTATTCAGCTACCTTGGGATCGATCGAGCGATCCTCTTCGTAGCCCCGTTCTACCACTGCATGCAGATGGGCGCGAGTGAGCGAGTCGCCGGTGGCGAAGAGGGTCACATCCCATCCCCGGTCCACCAGGCCTTCGGCGATGTTGCCGGCCACTGTTTCCCAGGCGCCATATTGGCGTGGCGGCGTTCGCCAGGCGACCGGCGACAGGATAGCCACCCTTCGTTTTGAGGCCATTCTCTAAGACATGGCCGCCAAAACATTGTCCAGGGCAACGGTGGCAAAGCCGGTGGCGTGATCGGCCAGCCCATAAGGAATGATCAGTTCGCCCTGGTGCAACAAGGCGCCGCAGGAATAGACCACGTTGGGTACATAGCCTTCACGCTCACTCGGCTCCGGTGTCATCATCGGCTCGCGCAGCCGGCCGATCACTTTGGACGGCTGTTTCAGGTCGAGCAGGAAGGCGCCAATACAGTACTGGCGCATCGGCCCTACTCCGTGGCTTAGCACGAGCCATCCGGCCTCGGTCTCAATGGGCGCGCCGCAGTTCCCAATCTGCACCAGCTCCCATGGGAACTCAGGCTTCAGCAGTAAGTGGCGTTCGTTCCAGAAATGGACGTTATCCGAACACATGAGGAAAATGTTCTCGTTGTCCTGCCGCGAAATCATGGCGTAGGAGCCGTTCACCTTCCGGGGAAACAGCGCCATACCCTTGTTCTCCGCTTCAGCGCCGTTCAGTGAAATAAATCGAAAGCGAAGAAAGTCAGAAGTCTCGAGTAGTTCCGGCATAATCACCCTGCCGTCGTAAGCCGTAAAAGTGGCAAAGTACACATGCTCGCCATTGTCCTTGCGGAAGCGCACGAACCGGGCATCCTCGATACCGTTGCGTTGTGAAGGCGTGGAAGGAAAGATGATCCGCTCAGAAAGGTCCTGCTCCGGGTCAAACTGCACCTCGTAGTTGGAGCGGGCCAGCATCCAAATGCTCTTCGCTCTTAGCTCGTCTTCTCCATGAGCGTGGCCGGAACTCTGCAACTCTGCGGCGAGGGCATCCTTCAGCTGAACCAGTCCAAAGGAGCGTCCAAGCCTCCTCAATACCCTGCGGGTAAAGTCACACTCTAAGCCGAGCTCCCAGAGTTTTCGCTGGAACAGCGGGCCTTCATACACGGTGTTGGCGATCTGGCGCGGCTCAGTGAGCAGGCTGCCCGCGGGATCCACTTCAATACGAAGATCGCTGTGCACGATTCCGCTGCGAAATGTGATCGACGAGACGTGTCCTTCTCCAGTCGCGCGCAGGCTAAGAATGAAGCGCACGGCACCGGGTGGCACGTTTGACTGGTCGGGGTGGGGGACCATCGATGGACTGAACAAGGCGGCCGATTCCAGAGAGTATTCCAATAAAAAATAAGATCCGATCAGCAGCCGCCGTTGCTCGGTGATTGCGGCGCCTTCCGGCACAAACTCCTCCAGATCTGCAAAGCGATCCAGGAATCGTTGCGGCAAATTGCGGTGGCGTTGGGCAAAGTCAGCCGTAACCTGCTTGAGCACGGTGCCGACCTCGGCCTCCGGCAAAGCCATAATTCTCTTTACGATCCCGCTCATGCGTTGGGCATTCCCGGGGTCAAACTGCCGCAAGAGGACGCGCGACAGATCCGGCCTCAGCACCGTCTTAGAACGCTTCAGAAGAATCGCCACTGCAGTCCCACTTCCCATCGGGCCCCATTTCTTATCGCGTAACTACAAGAGCAGCTATTAGTGGACCACAGCCTGCGCAAGCGTTTCTTCCGTTTGGGCGTTTCTTTACAGAAGAAGGCCTGCAAACGTGCTCTTCCGGTACATAGCGCCTTGAGAGTCTTTGTGAGAGGGGTTTCTCACGCGGACTCTTCAAACCACGGAGATAGGCAAGGGAGGATAGTCCTCGGCAGTGATGGGTTGCTTAAAGCTGGTCAGCATGTTCTGCGCCTGGCGCATCTCCACCAGCGAAAGCAGAAAGGCCAGCGTGGACTCGGCCCCCTGGTTTCCGTTCACCCGGTCTATGTGCAAGCCGTCGCGGCATCCGCCGGTCTCGGGGACGTAGAGCTCAAGGCCAAGATCGTTGCCCCCGATAAACCAGTCGAAGGCGTGTTCCGCTTGCTCGTACCAGCGCAGATCCGCCGTCGCCCGATGGGCCTCAAGACAGGCCGCGACGGTAGCCTGCGCCTCAATTGGCTGCTGGTCGAAATTGGCGCGCGCGCCGCCCCGGTGATAGAAGCCGTTGCTGCCGATAGGCCGCAGGTAGCCCTTCTCGGTGGTTTGCTGCTCCGTCAGCCAGCGCAGGGTTTTGAGCCCGCGGTTCAAAACAGCCTCCTGCCCGGTGGCTCGTCCGCTCACAATCAAGGCATGGGAGAGCCTTGCGTTGTCATACGAAAGCTCTTCCTCAAACCAATGCCAGTCGGCATGCGCATGCCGGTCGTACAGCTCCATCAATCGAGCCGTCAGTGTCTCGCGTGCCTGGCTTACCTGGCTGTCGCCGCCCAACCGCCGCAGGTACTCGTGGATACCCAGGAGACCGAAGGCCCAGGCGCGGGGCGAGCTGAATTCGCTCAACGCTGGTAAGGCCCGCGCAAAGAGCTGGCCGGCCATCATCTGAAAAGTACGCAACTGTGACCGTCCTACGCCCACGCCCAGCGCCCAAAGCGCCCGGCCGTGGCTGTCCTCTGATCCTTGTTCGTCCAGCCAGCGGCGCTCGAAACTCATGTGGTTGTGGAATCGCCCGCTCGCGGGGTCGAATGCATGATGCAGAAAGGCCGCACTGGTGCTGGCCAGGCTCCGCTCAATCTCGGTATCGTCGGCAAGTTCTGCCATCAGCACAGCAAGAATGAAGGCACGGGCATTGTCGTCAGTGCAGTAACCCTCACTGAAATTGGGCACGCTGAAGATCGCATGCTGAAACACGCCGGTGGAATCCGTCATCCGGGAAAGGTGGGTCAGCTTCAGCTCGGGCAATTCCCGGTGTTTCTGGTCGAGGGTTTTGATCGCGAGAGACTTGCGTGGCATGGGCGCGGCTTCGAGGCGAGCCAGTTCGAAGCTGTGCATATAGATCTGGGCCACATTAGACCAGATCATCTCCCGCCCCAGCCGGTAAGCGTTCGTGCGCATGCCATTGCGCCGTGAGTCGTCGCGCAGCAGGCCAAGAATCTGCTCCGCCATGGCAGGCGAGTCAGCAAACGGCACCAGCGCGCCTCGGCCGTCGGACAGCAGATCTGCGGCATGCCAGTACGGGGTCGAAACCACAGCTTTGCCCGAACCGAAGGCAAACGAGAGCGTGCCCGAGGTGATCTGTGCTTCATTCAGGTAGGGCGTGATGTAGAGATCGGCGGCGCCCACGAACTCCGTCAGGTTTTGCGGATCCACGAACTGGTTGTAGAAGATAACGTGCTTTCCCAGTTTGTTCTTGGTGGCCAGAATTTCCAGGCTCAGGCGATAGGCTTCTCCATTCCTGCGCAATTCATTGGGATGGGTGGCGCCCAGCACGATGTACACCACATCGGGAAATTCCGCCAGAACTGCCGGCAGGGCATTGAGCACATATTCGATGCCCTTGTTCGGGGAGAGCAAGCCGAAGGTAAGCAACACGGTGCGGCCTTCCACCTGGAATTGGTCCTTGAAATAGGTGGGATCCACGAACGAGACATCGAGAATGCCATGGGGAATGAGATCGATTTTGCTGAGCGGCGCCTGGTAGATCTCGTGCAGCATCTGCCGTCCGCGATCGGCCATCACCACCAGCCGGGTAGAGAGCGCAATCAGCTCTTCGATCACGCGCCGCTGGTCTGGTTTGGGTTCGCGCAGGATGGTATGCAGGGTCGTGACCACGGGCATTTTCAACTCGCGCAGCATGGCCAGGATGTGGCCCCCAACCGGGCCGCCGAATATGCCGAACTCATGCTGCAGGCATACGATGTCCACATCGCTGATATTGAGAAAATCGGCAGCTCGCAGGTAAGACGGCAGATCCTGCTCTTCGATCTCGAAGCGAACTACCTCGGGATAGTCGTACCCACCCTCTATGTCGTTGACGGAAACGCAAAGGCACTGGCTTTGCGGATATTGGTTTTGGACGGCTGACAGTAAATCTGTGGTAAACGTGGCGATACCGCACTTACGCGGCAAGTGATCACCCACGAAGGCAATTTTGCGGATCTTTCCGGTCTCTTTTAAGAGGTTTCCGTTGGTCGCCATACTTCTGGACCTCTTCCGTCATTCGGTTGCCGGTACGCTGAAGTGCGTAGAGGGTACGCGGGAGAGAAAACGGCGCTCACGATCGTAGCCCGTGGGGCCGTTACCTTTATGATATCAGCCCAGGATGTCGGCGATGGATTCTAGTACCTTTGGAAACGATCGGAGTTTTTTGTCATGAAAGTAGCTGTCGTGACAGGGGCGGCCCAGGGTATCGGGCGCCGCACTGCTGAGATCCTTGCCGCCGCTGGTTATTCTTTGGCCTTGCTGGACCTGCAATCGTGCGCTTCCACGCTTGCCGCCGTCCGTGCAACCGGCGGTGAAGCTGCAGACTTTCCCGGTGACTTATCCGATGAATCGGTGGTGGAAGCCACGGCCGAAGCGATCCGCACACGATGGAACCGTGTCGACGTGCTGGTCAACAACGCCGGCATCAGCTCGATCGCGCCGGCGGAAACAATTGAAGTGCGGACCTTTCGCCGCGTGCTCGAAGTGAACCTGGTCGCGCCCTTTCTGCTGGCTCGCGCTTTTGGGAAGATGATGCTGCGGGAACGTGCAGGCAGCATCGTGAATGTGGCGTCCATTGCCGGGCTCGCCGGCATCGCTGACCGCGCTGCTTACAACGCATCCAAGCACGGACTGATCGGGCTTACGCGCACATTAGCTGCGGAGTGGGGAGGGCGCGGCGTGCGCTGCAATGCTGTTTGCCCCGGGTGGGTCAAGACGGAAATGGATGCTGCTGATCAGGCAAACGGCACTTACACCGATGAGGACATTGTGGGTGTGAACCCAATGGGCCGCTTCGCCTCGCCGGACGACATTGCACGGGCCATACTGTTTCTGGCCGACCCGGTGCAGAGCGGGTTCGTGAATGGCCACGCTTTGGTAGTTGATGGCGGCTGGACTACCGACGCCAGCTGGCAAAGCTTGCGGCTGAGTCATCGCTAGGCCTGAAAAGAACGGCAACCGAGTCCCGGAGGGACGGCCCTGAGCTTGTCGAACGGGGACGGCTACACTTAGCCCAGGACGCAGTCCACAAGCGCTAACTTGTTTGGGATGTCTTTCTTCAAAATTCCCACAAAATCGTCATCCTGAGCGGAGCGCCTCACAGATTTATCGCGTGACACAGTGCTTATAGCGCGGAGTCGAAGGACCCCGAGGGTGCTTATCTTACCTATGCCGCTCGGAGCTTTTCAACCACCGAAGCCCGCACTCGGGGGACCCGCCACGGTCTTTCCCTTGCCGAGAACAAGAACTGCTAGCATCTTGCTATGGTCGGCGACTGCATCTACATTCTCGGCAGCCATACAGGCACGCTTTACATTGGCGTCACTAGCAATCTGTATCTGCGCGTCATGCAGCCTGCATACCGCCGGAAGATCCTGTTCTCGGGCTTCGGCGGCCGAAAAGGCCTTGAACAGCATGGGCAAGATAAGCCCCTTCGGGGTCCTTCGACTCCGCGCCATAAGACTCTCTGTTTGCGATAGATCTGTGAGGCGCTCCGCTCAGGATGACGATTTTGTGGGAATTTCGACGAAAAACATCCTAATAAGTTAGCAGGGAATGAGGTTCTCACTCACCGTCTCACTCAACCAGCCGCAGCACTTTCTCGACTTGCTCCCTCAGCTGCGCAACTTCCTGTCGTAGTGCGGCGACCTCAGCTTCGAGATGGGACGTACCTCGTCCGGGCATCGGTGTCTCTATAGGAGCGGCCTCGATCACTTCGCCCGACAAGAGATGGGCATACCGAGCTTCCTTGGTGCCAGGCTGGCGGGGCAGCACCATGGCGAGCGGAGGTTCGCGCTGCATCAACCGCTGCAGTGTCGATTGCACATCACTCAGCTCCTCAAAGCGATGCATGCGTTCCGTCCTTCCCCGCAATTCTCCGGGTGTTTGCGGTCCGCGCAGCAACAAAACACACATCACAGCGATCTCCCCACGGGTGAAGTTGAACACCTCCTGCATGTGGTGCTCATACTTGGCCACGCGGCTTTCCGTGCCGCGAGCGGCACTTGCCAGGCCGTCGTCTTCCAGTCTGTGGAGTGCCTGCCGGATCTCACCTTCGTCGAGATTGGTCACCGGCTCGCGGTTATTTTTCTGGTTGCAGGCGTTCGCCAGGGCGTTCAGAGAAAGGGGATAATACTCGGGCGTGGTAATTTCTTTTTCCACCAACGAGCCGAGCACGCGAGCGGCAATAGGAGAAAGTTCAATCGTCACGGCATCCAGTCTACCTTGATGTAGTAAAGGTAAGCTAGTGTTTTTTGATGTTCCAGGAAATTCACTAGCGCCTTTATATATGAATGGTTTATGATGGTTTTGTGTACGCGAACGTCCAAAGAAGTTCACTGCGATCCTGACTGTTTTGTGTACGCCAGTGTGTACTCCGGGAAGGGAAGGGGGGCAATTGTGGAGCTTACGAATGTCGGCATAAAGGCGCTCGAGCCTAAGACTAAGCGGTACCTGGTCAAGGACGGAGAAGGGCTCTACCTCGAGGTTCTGCCCAGCGGGAAAAAGTCCTGGGTCTATCGCTTCCGGGTGAAGGGGAGGCCGGGGAAGGT
>Ga0302325_10009398_pt1 | contig 21350 bp, 25 predicted proteins | sample Palsa_T0_2_FD_201948 | JGI IMG/M metagenome (GOLD analysis project Ga0302325, IMG submission 201948) | Peat permafrost microbial communities from Stordalen Mire near Abisko, Sweden - Palsa_T0_2 | ecosystem: Environmental > Terrestrial > Soil > Palsa > Peat permafrost | place: Sweden: Abisko...
TCATCTTTAAAGCCGATAATGGTTTTCTATCTACGGTCTATGCCTCTTCAGGAGGTAGGCGAATAGTGCTGGTCGAGGGATAAATCATGCGCCCAGTCAGCTTTCCTCGTAGAAGGGTTCACCTAGCCACGAACCAAACCTACCAACGAACCACAGTTTTTGAGCATAATAATCAATTAAAAGCCAACCACAAAGTATTTTGCTTTAAAAACTTGATGCATTTATAAAGTCTAATTAATTTTTAAATAATAGCAAGGGCTTTTTCTTATAATTAGATTTTAAACTTGTAAAATATAAAATCTTAATATTAGCACTTTTAAAATAGCATTTTTAGAGATACTTTTACAGACGAAAAGGATTCGCATGACTAAGATCAAGTTAAAAATGCACTTTTTATTTAATTTTAAAGCGGTTGATTAGTTAAATTTTTTGTGTTCCGTACTTGGTTCTTCCTAAGTTTGGTTCGTAGCGAGGTGAACAAAAGAATCCGCCCTTCTCGCGTAACTACGATTCCTGCTTTGGAAAATGCCTCTGACATATCTAGGGCGGTGTTGAACTCATGCCTCATCTCCGGATCCAATTGAATTCGGCTGTAGACAATCTAATAACGAGCCTGCTTGATCGAGGCCTGGGTTGCAGTTCCAGCTCAGTCAAGCACAGCAATCCACCTCTAGACCATCTACATTGCAGATTTTTTGTAGAAAAGATCACACGCACTCAAGAAATTCATCATCTCGTTTTGGACGCCAAAAGCTACTCTCATCAGGGCTCGATTTCAGCTGCATTCAGTCCCTATCACGGCCCTGGGATGGAGCAGCAATCTCCTAGACTTCTATCACGGGTGAACGCGATAGCTTTTCTCGCCTTGGAGATCATTACTTTTTCCCAGTATCATCTTCAGCACAGTACATGGTGCTGCGGCCAACGGTTTGCCCCGCTCCTGTAGCAATTGCATGCCAGATTCCGGAGCCTCTTACTTTCACGTTGGCAAGCACTCAACTTGACCAGCAGACAATGGCTGGGCCAAACCATAGTCCTCTCGGCTCGTATGAATTCGACGTTTACTCATCAATGAATCTTGGTGGTTAGAAGCCCACCATGAAGACCCAGCGCTAGTCTCAAAGTGACAGGCTAGTTCAATAATCGGATTGAGAGCATCCGGCAAGAAGCTAAATTTTAGCGACTCGCCAAAAATCGATTGCGCCTGAAGTGCGGCCTGGCACGCGTTCTATTGCCAGGGTACATTAAAATTAGGTGCGATTGCCATAGAAACAGCATATACTTCGGCAATAGCCATAGTGTTAATTCGCATGCCCCGCGCAAGTCATGTGACTACGCGCGATACACGTGATTTGTATGTCTTAAACTAACCTTCGATTTTTTTTACGCTTCACCGCTCTTATACCTCTAAAACTATAGACAAAACCTATTGCACAGAGTTTGTATCACCTGTACACAATGCCTAGCATACCTACTCTTCTTCAAAACCCTCCTAATATCGCGCAAACGCGGAGAGATGTCTTTTCCTTTGAACGGGGGCCCCTTTCTCTCTTTGCAGCAAACTATGCTCGTATTTGGCCTTATATAAGCAATATCTACTCCAAGAGAAACACCGAAAAGCCAGGCCCGAATACACCTTAAAAGACGCATTATTATTAGTGTCGATTTTGCCGCTAACCCGATGCACTAAAAGCTTTATCGGCTAGAACCGACAATCGCAATGTGATAAGCCGAAAGCACAAAGCAACCAAATATGCTACTAAAATACGAATTTTGGAGTATCCGGATAGCGATTTTGAATACTAGCCTTATAATGGCTTTCCACATACGCATACCCTTAATAAAAGCGACATGTACAAGATCAATGAGGCAGTGAAGTGTACAGTCGAGGTTAAGCTAGAAAAGGGGCATTCGGCCAAAGTAGTCATAAATCTCTTTTTGTCTAGAGGCAAAAATGGTTACTATAAGGAGATAAAGGCCGCTAGAGGGAAGTATTTAGAGCGTTCCTTAGTCCAAACTTGGAAGCAAAAGCTTAAGACTAAAGCTTGCATTGTAAACCCTTACAAGACAAAATCATACCGGGACTAAGAGGACGAATTACACGAAGCTTAAGCATAGTGTTTGTCGAACAAGGTACGCTATAAGGCCTTCTATTCGAACAGCCAAGCAAGAGAGCTTGTGCCAGGAATCGTCTAAGCTTTAGACTATCGTCTTAAGACTCTTGCAAAGCGCGGCTACCTTACTCTATTCGATTTAACCCACAAAACAAATCAGAAGGAATAGAAGCTATTTACATAAATAGTACAAACAGAGGTCAATATCTACTTGCCTTGTGCTAGCGCTTTAATTCGGAACGAGGATAGCAATACAATTAGTAAAGCTATGTCGATTATACAAGACTAGACAAAGGAGGTCTCAAGTCGCGATTGGGCTATACAGTATTGCCTTACTAACGACTCTACTGCAAAGCAACGTGTAATACAAATTGCTTTTCTTGCAAATAATAGTATATATAAAGCTATATACCATCTCCACTGCAAGTAGCATTCCAAAATGACGCTCGATCGACAGCTTTCTAGTAAGCAATTGCATAAGGCGAATAAGCACCTTAAAGCGGCCTTATTTAGTCGTCGATTAGAAGCAGGTTGCGATTAGTCAATTTAAGCCGCCCTCGATTCGATCCTAGACGGCACAAAAATCACAAGGAGAAAGAAGCAATAGGATCCAAAAAAGTATATTCGAGAGGAGTAGCAGGCTACAAAGCAAAGCTAGGCGAACTATGCCCGCTAAGACGAGTATATCCTCCGACAGATTAGTATAACTAGTGCTAATAAAGGCTAGTATAATGCTATCAAGATAGCTATAAGATTGCATAAAAATGCAAATTCATACTATTCTCTTTTTAGCGTTATTTAAACCTTTAAAGACTATGCTCGAATTGTCGATAATCGGATTGAAAAAGACAAGAGAAACTAGAAGACTAAGTAGCTTTCGCTTTGCGCAAAATACGACTAGTTAAAGCTATTTCCATAGCTTGCATAGTGCATTTTAGCGGATAACCTCAAGCAGGCTAAATCAAGGCAAATGGAGGATAGCCAGCCAATTAGACCTCTCGATTAGATGGGCGAATGCGATTGCGTCGACTTCCGGAAGTGGAAGCTTCCTTGCTAGCATATGCTCGAGTTATAGATCTTTATTGGTATAGATGTCGAGCTTGATTGGGAACGGTATGCGTCTATATTCGACGATTCGATGTTCGACGTGTATAAGGGTTAGAAGGTTGAAATTGCTATGGTAGAAGCTAGAATGGACTCTTAAGGAGATCATGTTTTGAATAGGGTGCTAGCGTATAGCAAATTCGATTTGGATGAGATTGCGAATCGAATCAAGGATCGGCGATTTGCTTTAGAGGATAAGATGCGTTAGGCAAGTATACTAGTGGATAGTGTGGAGCGGATGATGAGGGCATTTAATAGAGCTTACGCTAGAGTAGTACGCCAATTGGAAGAGAAGAGCGTCGAGAAATAGCTAGAGGAGCTCCGACAAGAAGATGAGGATATAAGGAGGGCTTTAAAAGCTTTTGATGATGACTGCGCTTAGGATGACGAAAGCGATTTGTATATGGCAGATTAGAGTAGTGAAGCTTGGTGAATGTGAAGAAGAAGGCGTTGAGGATATACTTGGAACGCGATTATTATATGATTGTTTTGACAAGGCGCGTAGCATTTATAAACAATGATTTTAGGGCCAATTTCAGGCTTCTTGGATGCTAGGGGCCCTGGCCTAGAAATATCACTAAAAAATATTTGGCGAGTCGCTAAAGTTTAGCTTCTTGCCGGATGCTTCTCTTCGCAATAATCCTACATGAACCAATCTAGCCGATTACAGCAAACCATTTCAATCCAAATTTCGGGGTCGATTGGTCCTATCAAACAGCGATACGTAGCGTCCATCCCGAGCCAACCTTGATCGTCTCAACAATGATTCTTTCCATCGAGTGAATCTCCAAGAGGAGTATTACTCCCCTCCGATGTCATCTTATGTTTCCAACGTGGATGTCTTCTACCTGGAACCTGCAACCTCTATGCAAATGACATATTCTTGGAGCACTTGGTCTGAGCAACCTACCGTTACGTGGCGTCAGTCTTGAGCCATCCTTCTACACTTGAATAAGTCTGGTATTCCACCCTGATTGATCCGCTGTTCACCCCCTTTTTTTTTGATAAAGAGGTTTCAGGTTTTATCTGAGGTGCTTTGCAGCCGTTTTAATACAACGTTCCAAGTATGATAGCGATATTTGATGCTGATACCAATTATATTCTGAGCTCTGCTATCTCTTCTTTGTACCCTTTCTGGGCATGTTTGCCAGTTTATTATTGTCACCAGCGTCATGATACCGAGGCCATATCAAATAAAGACGTTTGCACGCCGTCAACAGTGCTAGGCCTTTTCATGGTGTGATCCTCTAGATTGAGTCATAGTATATGCCTATGAACTGAAATAAAACACTCGCTAAATGCTGCTCGATTTCATGCCAACTCTATCCAGAGGTTCGAATTCTCTGCCACAGTACTTAGGCATCGTTCGGCATAGAAATTACCCCCATTTACCATAAATTACCCCAAGTAGGAACGCCACCCAATTACTGTAGTCTAAATAGGGGTGTCACTTCTAAGTTCCATGCTGAACGACGCCTTGCTACAAGTTAGATCACTAAATTTGCAACGGACTCCGCTAGGAATTCCCGATGCCTCAACACGTCAACGCAGCAGCATACTTGAAATGAACGGTGCAGACTCACACAAACTACTATAGCGGACCGCAAAGTTTCAAGTTACCTTACTTGCTATAAGCCAGATTAATCAATCAGGGGAGATTCGAAGTATTTTATTTCATCGCGCACGAGGCTGGGATTTCGAGCAAAACTTCCAAGCTTTGAATCGGGCAAATTCGTACCCTGCCGAGTCTGCCTAGCTAACAGACGTAGTCGACCTGCTGTACTATCGCATTCTCTCAAGCGTGACGAGTGCTTCGGGGTGCAGACGCCACGATGTTCTGAGACGCGACGGAAACCAATCGCTATGCTGATGTCCTGCCGCGAAAGTTGGCCTCAAGGATTAGGTAGCAGGGCAAACTTTGAGTTGGGCAGATGTGGGTATATACATAACCTTGCTGCCCATCTGGTGCAAAGGATTGCCCTGCTTACGTCGTGGAATTGTTGCCGGTACACTGTGTCAGTGAGCTTTGTTGCAGAAGTTCGCAGAAACCGCCGGTGCAAACGATCAGAGGTACCTGATGAGGCGTGCTAAGATGAAAGAATCCAAGATAGGGTGTGTGAGGTGCTTGTTGCGAGATCTACCAGTCAGTGCACCGCCTATGAATGACTTCGAGACTCGAACGGAAAGCTGATCTGCAAATAGTGCTATACTGGGACCTTGACGGGGAATTGTATTTCATGTGGAACAACTTCGTTGACCGATGCTGCAATTCCTTTTGATGGGTTCTTCAATGATGGTGCACTGCCCCCTTTCCTGACCATTTTTCCCAACCACTCACCTGAAAGTAGACTTGGGTGCCCACATGCTATCCTTGGAACCAACGCCTGAACTTGCATGCCTCAGCCCTGATGAGGATATCTTCGAAATCAATATCGAAACCCCAAACCCATTGCCCAAAAGCCACAGACTTTACACGCAAGGTGGTTTCCTTCCTTCTAGCCCCCATTTAAAGTACCAAATGGATCAGATCGTCTGGTTGTGTTGCATTCCGAACATTCGATGCAGGTCGGCGGAGCCAAGTCTCATAACAAGTGCTTTGTTTGGTAGAGGCTATCTAGCAATTCTCTGTCCAAGCAATGTTGTAACAGAGACACTCCACCACCTCGTTCGTCTCTGCAGTCTTATTCTCATACGTCTTGATGAGAGTATCTTTGAAGTCGTGAGTGCTTTCAACAGAAAGAAGACAGAAGGTGATGAGAGATATTGGTCTGAAGCATCCGCTGCAGTTGCCATACTTTATCCTGGCCTAGTGCTTGCTCTGAAGGCGCTCAAGGAGTCAAAGTTCCAGCCACTTTGTGTAAGCTGTTTGCTCTTCTATTCAGATTATGAACCACACAGCTAACATCGTCAGGGTGGTGCCAAACTAGCAGGTCTTCTAGCCCAGCGCATCGAGTCCACGTTGGCCCATCTCACCCTCCTTCTTCGACATCCTGGCTTGGGCTGTAATCCTGAATGGACCTCTTTTCTCAGCGGTTCACTGAATGATCTGCGATCAAACGTGAAAATATCTTCATTGGATATCAGAGCATTGAAGCAGACGGACCTGATGAGTACGAGGTCTCTGTCGGCAACTAGCTCTGGATCGACATCGATCAGTACCAGCACCCCTCTTACTATTATTCATTCACCACCTATCGAAGAACCTGGTACGGGGAATTCTTTCACGTCGGTTAGCACTGGGTGGCTTGACACTGGTCCGATATTCTCATCGAGTCCTTCTGCGAAATTGTCTTGGTCGCCGTTCATTGAGTTCCAAGACTCAGACCTCTCCAATCCCATTCCGCCCTCACCGACCTACAGTGAGAAGCAGAACAACTTACCTACCTTTTCATACGGAAATACCTTCACCGTATCTGAACCTCCGCTGGTTCCAACAAATTACACATCACAGGGCAATTGCTACAGCGATTTTATGTCGCCGAATCTGTTGCCCAAGTTGCAAATCCTAGGAATGTCAAAATATATTCCTAGTGAAACAGAGCAGACCCCTTCTCACGTCTCAGGCCCATTGTCCGGTAACGGCACTAGGGAAGAAACCTCTGTGATGGCTTTCTCGCGACCTGTTTCTAGACTTGCAAGTCTATCTACGTCCTTCGGACGAGGAGGGGAACCTCGCCGAAGAGTTTGATTTACCCATAAGTGCAGAAAAATTTGACGGGATATAAAGTCCTTCCGCATAGTATTTCATTAGTTCATGGCGATTTTGGTAGTTTTTCGAATGATATTTTTTTCACTATAGAAATATATGCTCGTGAGAACCTTTTCAAGAAAAAACGTATGGCTGTAGAGTTATACCCCCTTGCCCACGCCTTGAGATCTTGCCAGGCCTGGTGCCCTGCAAATTGACTTCCTTCACCGGTCTGCCATTACACTCAGAATGGCGATTCAAAAATGAGTCAATCTTCTCCAACGAGCGGGTACTTCCTCCGTGGGGACATGTAAATCCAAGGTTCCTTTGTTGCAACGTTGAATCTTGAGGAAGTGACTCGTTACAAAACAGCGGCTTCCATGGAATTCTCACAAGGCCCATACTCCCTCAAACTCGGGCACAAGATCATGTATTCTATCATTCTGTAACTTGGCCTCTATGTAAAGATACGTGTACTTCTCGAGAACGAATCCCAGGAAATTGAGCATACGGCTGGGCTGGAAAATACCTGGCTGGGCATCAAAGTGGGGTGATCACGTGCTCCCAGACGAACGAGGCAAGCGTGGCAGCAGGGCTGAGATTTCTGTCGTGCCTCGCAGCTCAAACAGTTCGGAGCACTCACACTATCTTGCTGATTCAAGATGCAAAATGTACAAAAAGCCGAGGGGCTCGAATCGAACCCGATACGAGTCAGAAGATCCCTATGGCGACCGACGTCAGACCGAAGACGACGCCCAGCCGGGTCCCCAAGCAACAGCGTATTCTGCGACCATAAACCCCTATCAATATCCTCTCCAGGAGGCTTATGCTGCAGATGATAAGAGTTATAGCGAGGAACGCTATGGAGAACCAAGCTCCCGACGCTTTGAATATGATAGGCAGGGGAGGGGGGTACCTAGATATGAAGAAGAGGAGGTGGAGGAAGAATATTATGACAGCAGCCATAGCGCGCGGCAGGATAGGTCCCCAAAGAGATCTTCAACCTCTCATGCCCTCCGCTGCACTTGGCCAGATTGTTCAAGGACCTTCACGAGTATCTCACAGCGAGATCGCCATTATCGAACGATACATGCAAACAATGGCGAACGTCCATATGAATGCCGGGTGGCTGGATGCCCCGCGTCTGTTACGAGCTGGACGACGGCAGCAAAACTCAAGCAGCACAACAAGCAGTGGCACGGTCCTTACCATTGCCTCGAGGCTCGTTGCTCCCGTGGGATACCAAATGGTTTTGGTTCGCAAGAAGAATTAGATACACACATGAATGAAGTCCACTACGTATACGAGCAGCCGGGCTCTTCAATGTCCACCATCCAAGAACAGGCACCCGTTTATTTTGGGGTAAGTTCACAGTGGCGAGGAGGTGGACAATTCACCAGTGCGAGCAGTTCCGACCAAATCCCCGCCGCATATACTCTCAGCCAAGCAGGGGAAGACTACTCCTCGAAGTATTCTGCGACAGCTGCGACAGTTTCAATGGCAACGCCGCAAGGTAACATGAAGTCAGGTTATGGCAACCCAGACACATCCTATGCTAGCAATCCAGGTATTCCTGTTAGTAGACCTGAGATAGACTCCCTCACAGATAGGATGTCAAGGACTGCTATCAAAGAGAACGTAATTAATCGCAACCATGTCAACTCAAAAGATGATGATGCTCGTGAGTCAAACACGCATGCTATTTAGCTCACACTAATAAATGTCATAGGTTATAAATTGCAAATGCCGTCCTTTTTCAAGTTCGGCCGAGTTTTCAAGGTATCTTGGGGCGAGCCTGTTGGAAATGATGGCACCGATATTTCGGACCAAGAAAGCTATCGGAACAAAATCTTCTCCAAGATTCGACGTTTCATTGTCATTAAGTCAATGAAGGGCCATTGTCTATGTCTTCCCGTACTCACATACAGTGGCCGGGGCGTCACGAAACCTGGGGTCCATGCCCATGAGCATGCACCCTTATATATAGAAGGAAGGAGGCCACAGTTGTTGGATGAGGAGTGGGACCGCGGGTTGACTCGCAAAGCCATTGCTGTAGTCCCAGACCGCCGTTCTGATGAACTTCATCCGGTCTCGAGATTGAACTACGCCAAAGTTTATACGATTGAGTACAATGTCAAAGTTTGCTCAGTTGGGCAAGTATCGAAAAGAAGCGAGTGGGATCTGACCCAGGCCTACAATGAGATCCATCCACCCTTGGAAATGAGAGGGTCCCCTCCGCCACCGGCTGCATCGAGTTCGTACAGTGACAACTATCCCGCCGTTTCCACCAGTTTTTTCGACTCAGCCTTCCCTCTGCCACCGGCTGCATTGAGTTCCTACGGTGGCAACAATCCCGCCGTTTCCACCAGTTCTTTCAACTCAGCCTTCCATCTGCCACACGCTGCATTGCGTTCCTACGGTGGCAACAATCCCGCCGTTTCCACCAGTTCTTTCGACTCAGCCTTCCCTCTGCCACCGGCTGCATTGAGTTCCTACGGTGGCAACAATCCCGCCGTTTCCACCAATTCTTCCTACCCAGGCCCCCCTCCGGAACCATATTATACACCCGACGCAAGCAGTCAACTGTATTCGCAACAAGACGATAGATCCAGGTCATTCTCTGCTGACTATCCTCAGCAAAGTAGCGAAGTATATTCCGGATATACTGCGCAATCTCAGTACTCTCAGCCTTATACATCGCCTCCTCAGGTGTATGCCGACGAAATTATTATTCGAGAACCTAGAAAACGACGCCCAAACATTTTTGATCAACGCCCAGACATTTTTGATCGACGCCGCCGTTAGGTCTTCATCCCTCGGTGCTATCTTGTAACGCTGCGCTCTATCGGATCATGAAGAAGTTCGCCAATAACGATCTGGTTCGTCATGGGTCAAGTGCTTATCCTAATCATCAATCAGAAGGGTATAGGGCCCGAGAGGGGTAGACAATGCTTGCTCTCGTAGCTCTCGGTAAATTTGACGGATGTTTCAACGACATTTTTTACTGTCATCATCCATGGTGGATGTTGCAGTCGATATGGAGTGCTTGGAAAGCGACTCGCTGTCATCAAATCACAAATTATTAGATATATAGGTTCCGAATGCAACCAGGCATTGTATCTGATTGCTTGCAACGCAGTATATTGCGTGCGGTATATGAAAACCGGACCCTATCTCCACTATTTCAACTTTCCCCCTCCCATTATGCCCCCTCAAAAACCAAAATCTCAATAACACTAAACCACATACTGAGGATCAATACCCTTCCGATCCCCCTTCTTCACCTCAATACTCCCCCACTCCACCCCTTCAAAACACCTCAAGTTCACAGGCACCCAACTCTCCCACTCCTTCTGATCCTCATCTCCTCCCCTCCATTTCCTGAATTGCTCGGGTGAGATGGACAGTTTGCGGATGTAGATACTGATGCCGCAGATAGGGCAGAACTCGTGGGACTGCAGGGAGCGGCCGAAGGTGTAGGGCGTTAGGGGGGTGGTGGTGTGGAAGGAGAATTGGGTGCGGCGGGGGTAGACGAGGGTTGTGCCGTTCTGGGAAGTATCAGGCATTGTCTTAGGTTGGGGAAAGGAGGGAGGGGAAGGGAGGGGAAGGAGACGTACACGAGAGCAGATGCTGCAATTGCATTCTTGGATTCGCTCGTGGCTTTCACTAAGTGGAGCCTTGGTTTTCAGAGCCGTTGTCACGTTGCCGCAGTGGCAGGAGCCGGTGTAGAGTTTTGGGTTCTCGATTTCTGCGCTTGGAGGGGGGCCGCTGAAGGCGTGGGGGGTGTAGGCTGGAGTGAGGACTGCGCCGTCGTAGGTGGTGGTTTTGAGGGTCCAGAGGTCGATGTCGCGGAGGCATCTAGCCTGTATATTTTTTAGTTAGGTAGTTTAAGCTAGGGAGAGGAGGGGAGGCAGACGTTGACGCCAATGTCCATTCCGCTTGGCTGGCCGTGGCGCTTTGCCAGGACTCCTGTGCCGCAGGTTGGGCAGAACTTGGTTTCAATCAGCAAGAGTTCTAGATTTATAGTCTTAGGTGGTAGGGGGGGGTTACCTGGTGTGCCATTGACTTGGGTCCGAACTCATAGTCCTTCAATGTCCCTTCGCCCTTCTCGACGGTGAAGCAGCCTGCGCCTGGGAACACGAATTTGTAGTCTTTGCGGAAACAGATGCTGCAGTTGCAGTCCATGACGGAGGTTATCTCCACGAGCTTAACGGTGAACTTGAAGGCGCCGCAGTGGCAATTCCCGTGGTAGGTTTTGAGTTCTGGAGTTGGTTCTGCCATGGTAGAAACTAATTGGGGACTACTGATTGCTCAAGTTGTTGATTTTGGGTTGTGGGGATTTTTGGAAGAAGAAAGATTAAAAAGTTAGATGAGGCAGTTATTCACAACCTTTTACGTTCCTAGTAATTGGTGGCCGTCTTTGCATCGGAACCGAATTCCAAGCTGGGCAGTGCAATATACATATACCACACTCAAACGCCAACCCACGGACTCAATGCACCTCGTCGGCATAGAGATGACCCGTGTTGATTGTGATAAGTAGCACAAGGCGGGGTAGAGATGAGGATGTGGCGTATGTCGCCAATGGAATGAGCGCGATTTCCTTAGATCGACGCGTCGGCAAGGAGCGGTGACAACTTTGTCGAAGTGGGCAAAAGAAACGTCCCGTTCAGCTGGACGCCATGGCTGCAAACCGAGACTTGAGCTGTGCAGTATGACTCACGATGCAGGAATTTGTTGTCAAGGATTCCCAGACCTCCCATCCCACTTGCGATTGTTGTCTGTTGACAGGTGACCCGTTTTCCCACAGCGAAGGGCGTGGTGTCCAGGATCACGTTGGAATCGCGCGATCACGTGGTACAGTACTCTACGAGTACCTAGGTACTAGGTAGGTAGGTAGGTAGGTACTGTACTAAGCACTTCCATCCTTCTCTTCTGGTGCCTTCCACACCCCTCCTTATGCTGATAAGAGATGAACTATGATCTCCTTCGCTCTCCACCCAACAAGTCTTAGATCTCGATCAACCAATTCTGCTTCTGATCCAGTGCTTCAGTTGACTGAACCGTTGACTGTCGAGTCTTGTCTTGAAAATACCCGCGAGAGAGATTATAGATCACGCTGTTCGCTTTGGGATGAGGAGACCATTCAGCTCCTTCTGGTGCTTGATTGCTGAAGTCCGACTCTGCCTCTATCTTCACTTGGTAGTTCTACGTTGATCAGTTTCCCCGCTATTTCAGATCCCACCTTCCGCATCTGCAATTGAGCGGTTTCATCACCCAGATCTTCCCAACTTCCCTCTTTCCAACTTCGGGGACTGGCTCCAAACGTAGCAGTTGTTTTCCTAAACCGGATCCAGATTTTACCTTCTCCTCTTGCACGAATTTTTATGCAGGGTTCTGGTTTAGCGTGGAGAGCGAGAGGAGCAAATTCAAATCCCACCGTCTGACTCACCCAGCATCATCATCAAGATCTGCAGGTCAGGGATCTTAAGTATAAGAATCCGCAGCCTGAAAGTTCAGACTGCCATTCATTCATCCGCCAATCAACCACCAAAACGATCTCACACAACCCTAACTTAACACGACATGGCACGCATGACAATCAGAGACCTGGGATATTCTCCTGGCCAACTCCCAACAGGACCCAAGAATTCCATACTTGACGTAGAAGGTGAGTTCATGATCCTGTCATTGGCACTACTTTCAGTACTATTGCTGATATCGGGCAGGTGTCCGAGTCGGTCAAGTGACTGTTGGAGAAGATGGCGAGGACGTTCGCAAGGGTGTGACAGTCATCCTACCCCGAAGTCCTGATGAGATCCATATCCCCTGTTACGCTGGAATGCACACCCTCAATGGCAACGGAGAAGTCAGTGGATCATATCAAGTAACAGACTGGGGATATACTAATACTGTTCGTTCTCCTTCCTCGAACTTGATAAATATCAATTCATTACCCACAGCCACTTGCTTTGACCAATTCGGTGAGCCTCGGAATTGTGTTTCACACCATCTGGCAATGGACATTGAAGCAAGCGCGCGAAAATGGAACCTCTCTAGAGACTCTCGGCCATAATTATGGAACGCCAGTCGTGGGCGAGACAGCAGACTGGTTCTTGAACGATGTGCATAAGTCTGCGCTTGAGGCTGAGAACGTCTATCAAGCTTTCGCAAATGCTATGACCCAGGAAGAGGTCCAAGAAGGTCAGAATGGTGGCGGGGCCGGAATGACTTGCCATATGTTCCCTGGCGGCACAGGAACCAGTTCACGAGTTGTGAAAGGCAGTGGTGAAACCACGTACACAGTTGGTGTAATATGTCAGTCAAATTATGGACATACACACGATTTGCAAGTCGGTGGAGTTCCCATTGGCAAGCTCGTCTTGAAAGAGAAGGGGTCAACGGTGCACACGAAGACTGAGACCCCGATGACGGGGAAAGCAGATGATGGAAGTATCGTGATCTATCTCATGTAGGCGACTCCGTGGAACTCCAAGTCTCATCTGACGTTCATTCACAGCACCGATGCACCAATGCTTCCTCACCAATTGAACAGGCTCGCAAGGCATTGTGCCGTTGGTCTAACTCAAGTAGGCGGTCATGGGGTTGGACGCAATCACTCAGGAGACATCATCCTTGCACTTTCAACAGCCAACAAACCAGATGAGAGAGTCATGACTCCACAAGTCAATGGGGTTGGACCTGTCGAGGTTAACCAAATCGAAATCATCAAGAACGAAAGTATTGATGCTATGTTCAGAGCGGCCTCGGAAGTGACCGAAGAAGCAGTATTGAATTCTATGGTTGCGGGAAGAGCGGGCAGGACGGGATGTGAGGGGAGACGATTGGATGGCTTCCCAGTTGACGCTGTCAAAGAGATGTTGGCAAAGTACCGAGTGGATGTTTGATGTGTTCCCACTCGCCCGTTCTGGTTATCTGACACCTTTCTTTCTACAATGTCTTCAAAAGCCATTCTTGCCACCTTCCCTATTGGTGTGCTTTAATCCAACTAGGCAACCGCTATTTTGGCGAAATCGGAATACGTAGCGATGCTACCTCGGTGGGTCTTTCACACATCTGGAAAAGGCCCTTTGCTTAGCGGATCCATTCCTGCAGGCCCTCAACATCTCCAGCCTCGCGTTTCCCAAACTTTCTCATTATCAAAACTACCAACAAGTGTCGTCTAGCATCAAATTAGTGTATCAAGCGACACAATTTCCCAAGAATACGAGTGCCAGCCGCTCATAGAACCTGATAGTACTCGTTTGATGAAATTAAAGCCGTCTCTTGATCACACTGCCAAAGTTCGATGTAGCCTGATCCATACATTGCTTTCATCGGGCAAACATCAAAGATGTATTCAGTCACTATATTGCTCTATCATATGTCTAAGGATCTCCGCAGAAAGTCGAGACTATCCGGATTGACGAAAAACCTCTCAAGATCACGGCGAGTCCATTCTCGGCTCTTCGCGACTTGCGTGATGAGACGAGGCCCTTTTCTTATAGGCAAACGGGATTTGTATCAATCAAAACAACGACAGAGAAAAAGGGTTGCAAGTTCAGATGATGGGCCAAATCTATTCCGGGCCGGCAACTACAATCATTTACCTTTGACCTGCGGATGCCAATGGCAAGGAATGCCATTGCATATTTCAGACAGTCAAGGTCATGCGCCTACCGATGCAGTCGCGCTGGCTTCCATATTTCAAAACGAGTGGTTCACTAGAGTATGGGTGTTCCAGGAATTGGTATTGTCTTCAGATTCCTGTGTTCAGTATGGTGGAGCTAGGGCGAAGTGGAAGACGATGAACCGCAAATAAGATTTTGAAGGCCATTTATTCATCCGGTTTGTTAAGAAAATGCAGCAAGCTTGAAGCGTATTGGAAAGAGAATTGGACGTTGCGCCTGGCCGCTCTCGGGAGATTGTCCACGAAATGCATCATGCTTGGTTGAACCGCAACCTCTACCGCGAGGAAGCCGTCATAATTCAGTTGATACATCCAAGGAGGAGCCTGGGAGTCTCTGATCCGCGAGATATGGCCTTTGCTCGTATTGGATTTGCTGGCGGCGGGGAAAGAGAATAGTGAGAGAGAATCCAGCTGTGGATTATTCCAAGACAAGTGCACAGGTCTTTGCCGGTTTTTCGCTAGATATTGGAAGAGGTAACACTGTTACTTTACTGGATTTCGTGGGTGATAGCAAGTCTCAAATACGCATCTAGAATTTACCTTCGTATATACCAGATTTAACAGTTCCGATACTTACCAGACGATCTCTCATCCATTATAGCCCTTCCGCGGATGTGAGCGAGGACGGAGACCAACCCGAGATTTCGGATTTCGGACGCAACCTCCAAACTCCCACTTTTATCCTCAGGTTCTTCAGTACCATTCCCGCCACAACATCAGAGCTTTTTGCTTTGGCAGATTCCGATCGATGTGCGTCGAAGCATAGCTTCCAAACTAGTCAAAATACTTATGCTCAGGGATGGTGGATACGCCGGAGATGCATTGATTTATGTGAACCAGAAGGACATAGATTTGCTACGGGAAGTCTGGCGGGGGGTATATCAAACATGGAGAGACGTTTTGGGCAACGATGAAAATCTTATCGCTGGAGCTGTTGGGTTGGAGTTAAGATGGCATGATCGCAACATCTGCTTCTACCCTTCCGTTGCGATGTATCTTATCCTGGCTTTTGGCGCAGACCACAAATACAAACTATCTCAACGGCAAAGCCCTCGCCAGACTCACTTACGGAAAGCTAGCTCTAGTTCCAGTTTCTGCGCAGAGAGGAGATCTACTTGTCCCATTCACATCAGTGCGAAACTCAAAAGAATTCGTGTTTCGAACAGTTCCATCTATGGGCGATCGCGCGAGCGAGGATGCCGAAACCATAAAATGGGTCAAGCCGTCGCTCCCTGTCTGTGAGGGAGACTTTATAGGAGATGATTCTGTTCTGTATTGTGAGCTTGTTGGAGAGTGTCTTCGGGGGAACTTTTGGACTCGTGGGAAGGATTTCAAAGGTGCTTATGAGGAAAATTGAAGGTTTATTATGACTCTGCATAGGTAAAATGGGAGAGATTGAGCATGTGGGAAGGATGGGAATAGCACGCGATATCTAGCTCGACTATCCCGGGAAGTGATTTGACTCTCTAACCACTTCATCAAGCTCAGGGCCGAGATTCCTACCCGATAGTTTACCCAGCTAAAGTTTATTCTTCCCAAATGTCCTTGGTCTCTTTGCTCTTAACGGTAAAACACTCCAACCCCCAATTCCCCTGAATGATAATAGGGTAGTGCTAATTTTCTTCCATAGCAAAGCAATAGCAGACAGCAATTGACTCAAGTGCCTCTTGAGGTCGACTCTTTCGCGCTGTAGCTCAAATTCAAAACTCCCTACCCAAGAACTAGGCACTGGACAAAAGCTCTTGGACTAGGTTATGCATGCCGTATGTGCAATAGCTATTAATTGGCGAGTGGCATGAAATTACGCCAGGGTCAGGTGTAACACTCGTCTAATTCAGGGGGGACGAGACCAGACTTTTCAACCTCTAGTATTCCCTCTATCAGCATTAGTTCGCTGTGAACTATACGCTCTAAGAAGAAGCCGAGAAAACTCAAACTCAAACTATTTAATTACTAAACAAAATCCCCGACTTTGAAGGGAACGTCACGTGCCGAGCACCTACGCTTTCACATGCTTTCATTATTGGCTCACATGCAAGCGACAAGGATCATATTCGACGCCTATCCTCAACAACCTTCACCCCATTTTCTTATCGTCGTCCATGGATTTCCTCCGACAGTCTTTACTCCTTCATACCATTCTGACGTATGACATTTCGCAACCCAGATAGATCCATATAGACGTACAATGTTGTATATAGTCCTTCGTCATCCTGCTCACTGAGCTTTCAATTCTTCTCTGTTTTCAGGACCATTTCAATTTTTCCTCGCCGGCGATTGTTCCTTACGAATTACTTCCCACCCTTCCGTTCGGTTCTCAGAAACCCCTACAATTCAGTTGATAGATAAATCGCAAATGCGCCAGCAAAACCTTCCAGCCCCGATTCGAAATCGACCCCTCTCTGCCGACTTTGCACCCCGAACGAAAGAAGCTTCAATGCTATACTCCATGCTCCCATCCGCAGTCCAATCCCGATTACCCCGCCTTCCTTCACTCCGTCGCTCCGTCTCCATGTATAGGCTTGCGACAAGACGCAAGTCTGCAGACTCGAAGCCGACCTCCGGTACTCGAACGCCGGAATATGCGTCTGCGATGGTGTTGAGTGGGGGTGGGACCCTGAATGGCGAAGAAGATATTGCCGGGTATTTCGTGGAGAGCCTGTCGATTTCAAGTGATGAGGATATTCCGCAGACGAGTACAGGCAAAGGGAGGCGAACATCAGGAATGGAGTTGACCGAGAGCAGGAGCGGAATTGTATGGAAGTTCGCCAATCAAGGTAATCACCCTTCTCAAGTTCTTATAAGATTTGCTAATCAAGAATGTCAGGGCTCAATCTCCTCAGCCTAGCAATCGAAGAGTCCTCGACCATATCCCAAAACCCAAGATTCGGGAACGCGAGTTTTGCGAGACAGGTCTACGTCCATGCCCTTACGTACCTTCTTCGAGCATTGCCCTCCGATATGACTACGGAAGAACAACTGAGCATTCGAGGTGCCCTGCCGCCTGGCGTGGTAGAGCCTTTACGTCTGGATATCAACTCGGGGTACAAGCACATGAACGCTTCCAGCACAAGTGACCAGCCATCACTCCTCCACCGGACCCTAGCATCCACAATAATCCAACTCTTCATCCTCTTCCAATTCATCCTCCCGTACCTAAAGTACCTACTCAGTGCCGCATATCAATATGATCGCGAACACAAGATCTCCGAGAAAGTACTCAGTCAAGGAATAGAAACGATAGATTCTCTGGGAAAGAGGGGGTTGAATTTCACGACTGCTTTGTATGGGATGGGTGATGGGAAGGTGGGACAGATGATTACGCGGACGGCGGCGTGGTTCGTGGAGGGTGTTACGGGGGGCATCCATGAGGGTGTTGGGGAGGGGATGGTTATTATGGGGGCTGCTCGGCCGAGGAGATCGCAGGGTGTGGAGAGGAGGTGAAATCTGGAGTGCATTGAATTAGATGACTGAATGATGATGGAGATGAGCGATGATTTACGGGACAATGAGATGAGAGTAGTACTTTTGCTTGATGATACCCAATGCATGATGCTTTATGGAGTTTATAGAATTAGTTCAGGGATTATAAATATAGATTTGGGATCTAGAATAAATGGATATCTTTAGAAAACCAGGGAACTATCAACTGCTGCATGAAAGCGAGAGACTAGGACATATTTGTTTCACAACATCGGCTTCATATCACTTAACATCTCGTTCGAACGACCATGCCTCAAGAGATGAGCTTTGCTATTTATTTGCAATACGACCAAGCGAGCTCAGGAAATTTAACCAGAGGAGACTCCTCGAGCAATGTGTATAGTAGGAAATGTTGTGGCCCACTGTGTCGCAGGGCTACTTCTCATCGCAAATGTGAGAGGTGTGGCTCAAGACACTCGTCCTAATATAATTGTACAAGATGTGGTTCTTATCCTTAAGGGGCTTCATAGAATATCGACTGCCTTGCAATCAGCTCTCAAGTCACTTCCTTCCATAAGCAGTCATAGTCACATCGTAAAATTATCTCAGGAAAATCCACCAATTGTTCTCAATAGGGGTTCTAGGATCACGTGCGATCGTATTTTGTCTAGCCGTATGTTGACTAGCCTCACGTCCAAAAAAAAAGTCCGTATCGAAATCTGATGAGAATTTCAGCGAACAGCTCACGATCTTCATCACCACTCCTTCTGGCGTTGATTCTACTCTTCAATCTTGTCCAATTTAGTTATTTGTTTTAATTGGACTGCTTTGTCGTTTGGAATCGACGATGTTCAACATCTGCAGAAGAGGCCCTGCCTCAATATCGAAAGCTTTTCGCGCTGCAGCTTCTCTAACTCGAATACCGTCCACGAGACCTTCCACACTCTCTTTATCAAGCCAGACCACTGCGACACCAGCTCTTGAAGCAAGATGGCTTCATGTGTCGTCTCGATTGATGAACGAGGCAGTCGCCCGGAGAAGTGCACAACGATTCGCGGAAGATGGTTCGATCGAGCAGCCGGCAGAATTCAAGGAGTTCACCAAATTTCAGGAATTGATGGAACAGGATATGGTACATCCAAACGTCATAGAAGAGATTACGAAGGGCATGGGCCACCACACCATGACGGAGGTGCAGACAATGACTATCAATCAAGGCTTACAAGGTACCGATATGTAAGTCCACGTCTTCGCAGATGGTCAATTATCCATTCTGATTTCACTTAGTGTTGCGCAAGCACGAACCGGTACTGGTAAGACCCTTGGCTTCCTCATTCCGACTATCCAGAACATCCTTCGCAAGAACCCTGATCTTGCCGTACGAAAGCGATATTCGAAAGCAAGAGCGTCTGATATTCGAGCAATCATCATTTCTCCCACCCGTGAATTGGCTGAACAAATTGCCGTGGAGGCAAGCAAACTCACTCGTACTACGGATTTGAGGGTCCAGGTTGCGGTCGGTGGTAATAGCAAGAGAGAAATGCTGCGGAAGACTCAGTACGAGGGATGTCATCTCCTGGTGGCAACTCCCGGTAGATTGCACGACCTCTTGTCGGACGAATATAGTGGTGTTAGAGCGCCTGCTTTGACGACTTTGGTCCTCGATGAGGCCGACAGGCTTCTAGACGACGGATTTGCGAAGGACATCGAGGCAATTATCGATTTATTACCCAATCGAGACCACGTTGATCGTCAAACGCTTCTCTTCTCAGCGACCATTCCTAGGGAAGTTATGCATCTAGTTCGAAGCACATTGAAGCCCAACTTCCACTTCGTTCAAACGGTGAAGGAAGGCGATCTTGCGACACACGAGAAAGTTCCCCAGAAGATCGCGACAGTTCTAGGGCTCGAAAACTACATGCCAACTCTTCTCGAATTAGCCAAGCGTGAGGTTGCGAAGGCGGCGAATGACGCCGAGGCATTGGGTGCGGGGGCCAAGCCATTCAAAGCTATCGTCTACTTGCAAGCAACAACACAAGTTCAACTTGCCTACCGAATCTTTAATAATCTGAAAAGTGAAGGGGGTAGCATGTGGGGAAAGCACCCCTTATGGCCAGCCGAGATTTTGTGCATGCACGGTCAACTCGATCAGAGAGAGCGTACTCGAGTATCTGAACGTTTCCGAAGAGCTAAATCCGCGATGCTCTTCTCGACCGACGTGACTGCTCGTGGGATGGATTTCCCCAATGTCACTCACGTAATCCAAATAGGGTTGCCTCCTAACAAGGAGCAGTACATCCATCGGATCGGTCGAACAGGACGAGGAGATAAGGCAGGAGAAGGATGGCTCATACTGAGCCAGAATGAGTTGCCAGAAGGACGCAAGAGACTGCGTGGTCTGCCAATTTCTCCCGACAAGAGCTTGGAAGCTAGTCAGCTCGACATGACGCAGGACGCGGAGTTGCCTAAATCATTAGCGGCGACCTTAAGTCAAATTGCTGATGCAACCAAGATGGTCGATCGCAGAACGAAGGAGGCTGCTTATATGGGCTCTTTAGGACACATGGCTAGCAATGCGTCTCTATTGCAAGCTCTTAATCAGTGGACTAGATACGGTTGGGGCTACGAGAAGCCTCCGTTGGTCTCTCCGGCTCTAGTACAGAGGCTGGGAATATCTCGCGTTGAAGGGATGAACATTGGGCATCATGAACGACCCCATGATGGTTTTGGAGATGACTCGTTTGGTGATGGAAAGGGCGGTGGCTTTAATGGGCGAAGTTCGGGCGGATTCAATGACCGAGGCGGTGGCTTTGGGGGACGAAGCTCAGGCGGATTCGATGACCGAGGCGGTGGCTTTGGGGGACGAAGCTCAGGCGGGTTCAACGATCGGGGCGGCAGAGGGGGAGGCTTTGGAGATCGTGGCCGAAGAGGAGGTGGATTTGGCGGTGATAGACAAGGAGGTAAACGAGGAGGGTTCGGCGGAGGGCGTGGGGGCGGACGCGGTGGAGGCGGGTACGGAGGAGGCTCCAGATACGAAGAGGCGAGCTTTTAACGGAATCCTTTCACTACTTGTGTACATTAGACGGCTGGCTTGGGTTGGCTCTGTTCCATATTTTTCTTTGTAGTTAGGTGTGTCAAACGAGCAAGGTATGTTGTATGAATAGTCAGATGGCGTTCAGGCCTCTGGCATCGGTTGGGTAGATCATTGCAGAGCGTTTTGGGACATAGGGCTATTTGGTTCCGGGTAGGGACCACTAGATGTCCTTTGTCAGAACTAGCCAATCAGTAATTCAACTCTACTTCCTCTAAGGTCTCTTCGACCAAGTCGCAT
>Ga0302325_10009400_pt1 | contig 21344 bp, 20 predicted proteins | sample Palsa_T0_2_FD_201948 | JGI IMG/M metagenome (GOLD analysis project Ga0302325, IMG submission 201948) | Peat permafrost microbial communities from Stordalen Mire near Abisko, Sweden - Palsa_T0_2 | ecosystem: Environmental > Terrestrial > Soil > Palsa > Peat permafrost | place: Sweden: Abisko...
CGGCCAATCCAATCGCTCCTGTTGCACCGACGTTACCGATGACTCCCTGTGGTCCACTCGCGCCTATGGGCCCTGTGACTCCCGTCGCCCCCGTTAAGCCGGTTGGACCGGCGACGGTCGATGCCGCGCCCGCAAGTCCCGTGGCGCCAGTATCCCCAATCGGCCCCTGAGGTCCCGTCTGGCCCCCAACGGTGCTGACCTGAACGTAGTAGCCGTTCATGTCGATCACCAAGTCGCCATCATTGGTGGTCAGGATCTGGATTCCCCCGTCACTCCCTGCTGTCACGACGGACGGGTTGTCCACGATGCCACCCAACTGTGCATTTAGGACCACGGTCCCGGGCCATGGGATATCATCCTGCCAAGCCGCGATCCAGCCCACCGGCTGTCCCACCGGGGTGACCGAGACAAAGTTCATCGAGTAAGCGGCCGATGCAGGCACCCCGCAGTCGGAAGAGGGAACGGGAATCACGCGCGTCAGGCCGGCAACGAGTGAAGGAGGGCCGAACGCGCCCGTCTTACCCGAACCACCCTGACTGCGCGTATCCATTACGCGGCAGGGCATGCTGGCGATGAACAGCAATCCCCCGTTGCTGCCTCCCACCGTGTTGCTAACCACTTTGTCGCTCGATGTGCGCATCTGCCAGTTTTTCAGCACGATGGCATTGGTGGGCTGTCCAAAGGCCTCCGGCATTAAAGCCGCCAGGGTCAGCATCAACCCAACGCTGCGAACTAGAACGTCACTTGGTCTTGGTGATATAGATGGCGGGCATTCCAATAAAGAATCTCGCTTGAGATCCTGTTCGCTGGAGTACGCGGAAACGGGCATGGTTCACTCTTCTCTGTCGGAGAAAGGGGTGGGGCCCACTTAAATGGGACCCACTTCCTTAAATGGACTGTTATTTAGTGCGGAAATCCAACGTTATCACGCCAAATAACGCGATGCACCGAGGAGATGGCTTGACTGGCCAAGTAACTAACCTTAGCCGGAATATCGTCCGGTCCCGATTTTGATCTCGCGTGGCCTGCAGTGCCCGTTTCGGGGGCGCCGACGCGGTGCCAGCAGCAAGTCGTCCCTAGGGACGATTCGCTAATCCATTTTGGGGTTGCCGGGCCGTTCCCTTTTTATGGACCCGACAAAGCTCCTCTGAAGGCAGAGGTTACGCTCTCTTGGTTTGGCGACGCGTGGCCTACCTTCCTAGCGTTGCTTCGAACAGCGAAAGCATTGACTGCCAGTGGCGCTCTGCCGCGGAGGCGTCATAGACAGGTGTGTCGCGAAACACCCAACCGTGCTTGGCTTGATAGGTCTCGATTTTATGGTCAACGCCCGCCTCGGTCAGTGCCGTCTCAAGGCGCACCTTCATGTCATCAGGAAACGATTGGTCCTCGATCGCCCCTGCGACATAGACGCGAGCCTTGATTCTCGGCGCTAGCAAGTGCGGGCTGTCCGGCTCGTCAGTTGCGAGCCGGCCGCCATGATATGACGCGGCGGCTACGATCCGATCAGGGTAAGTTCCAGCCGCAGTCAGCGACATCAATCCGCCCATACAGTAGCCGGTCGTGCCGATTCCTCCGGGCTTTACTTCGTTCTGTGCAGCGATGAAGTTGAGGAATGCGCTGGTGTCGGACATAATGTTGGCCGGCGTAGCCAGCGCAAAGAACTTCTCCATCAGAATCTTTCGCTTTTCCGGGTCCGTGAACACGATGTGGGGGTCCATGGGCTCATAGGGCCCGGACCGGTAGTACAAATCAGGCAGTAGCACGAAGTATCGATTCGTAGCCAGCCGCTCAGCGAGCTCAAGCATCGCTGGGCGGATGCCAAGTCCATCCATGAAGACGAGAACGGCTGGCCAGAACCGACCTTCTTTGGGATGAAATACATAACTCGGACACTTCCCGTCTCGCGTTGCGATCTCGATCTTGGCCATGAGCGCAGTCTAACAACAATCGCTTGCAAGCCGACATGTCGGATCCTTCTCCGGTTCTCAGCTTTCCGCCACTTCGGCATATCTGCCGTTTTACGTTCATGTGGAGCCGTCTATTTGCCCCGATCAAAGTGATGAATGTCACGATCGCGAAAGCACACCGCGCATTTTGCGGGTTGTCGGCACCCCAGACTTGTGCCGTCGCGTTCCTTCGAGGGGAAGCTACCGATAATACGTCTTAACTGGCACTTCTACGATTAGGCCGTAATGCGTCAAGGTGCCGGATAGGTGGCGACAAGCCGACTTTTGGTTACCTATCGATTTCAGATGGCCGACATGCCACCGTCGACCGACAACTCCGCCCTATTCACCTAGCTCGAATGGTCCGAAGCAAGAAACAGCGCGGCCGTCACAATTTCCTCAGGACGATCCATCGTTCCCCGTGGGACACACCCGGTCGAAGATTGGCGTTTTCAAAGAGGTTGAAGGGCTGGAAGTCTTTGAAAGGTTTGGCTCCTCAGGTAGGACTCGAACCTACAACCCTTCGGTTAACAGCCGAATGCTCTACCATTGAGCTACTGAGGAGCAAGGCGGGCAGGCTAGCTTCGACCTCATTACATCAGACCTCGCGTACCCTGTCAAATCGTTCCTGCCTGCTGTCAAGGCAAAGTAGAAATGTCGCCTTTGGCCTGGGCATCTCGGGAATGCATGTTAATCTGCGTCTGCCGGTGGAGCGGAGACGGGCAATGCTCGCGAGCAACCCGATCAAGGAATAACCGGCCGGAACTCATCTGCGGACGACGAGAAGGAGCGTGATCCTCCCGGCGCGCTCTTTTTGCCTGGGTGCGTGGCCGACCAGCGGGAGTCAGTATGGTCTGCCCGCCAAAACAGGAGCGGGAAGCAAGTGGCGGTGAAGGGACCGTCGCAAACTCTCTTTGGCGAGGGAAGATCCCGGCTTACCTGTCGGCCGTGCGGAGAGTTTCCCGGTACAGGGCCGCGCCGCCCAATCCCGGGAAAGGCCGATTCCCCTTTGGCGCGCCACTCACCGCGCCAACGCTCCAGTAGATGGGGCTCAACTGATGTTTGCGCGCAATCTCCCCGGTTCTAGCGCCGGCTTCCAGCGCGCGCATTGCGGCGATGTTCAGATCGCGACCGTAAACATCTCGGAACAAATCCATTCCTCACTCCGTTCAATGTATTTGTTCCCCTAGCTCGCTGCCTCACTTTTGAGGTTCACTCCACAGCAGCCGCTGCACCTGCCATATGCTCAACTCCAATTCGTCGGCAGCCTCACGCTGCGTGATCAGGTTCTTCTTGGCTTTCTTCAGTGCCACCAGCCGGTCTCGATCGGATCGAGTCGTCTTCTAGTCGTCCTTCTTCCTGCATCCCCAAAGCTTGGGGCTGTCAAATCGTTCCTGCGTGCTGGTCCTGCTTGCTAAACTGTTAGCCTCTCCATGGAGTTGGAAAAAAGCCGCCAACGCTTGGCTCCGCGAGTTTCCTGCCTCAAGCGCCAGATCGCATCCCGCCGCGGTCGAATGCGTCCCTCAACCGTACTGTTGATCGCCTTGCTCCTGCCGCCGCTGACTAGATGCTTGCAGGCTCAAGGCAGCTACGAAATTCAAGTCTATGGTTCCGATTTAGTCGCGCCCGGCGCCACGATGGTGGAGCTTCACAGCAACTTCACATTCGAAGGCTCCAAAACGGTGGTGGATGGCATGTATCCCACCGAGCATCAATTGCACGAAACGCTGGAAATCACGCGTGGCGTTGCGGATTGGTTCGAGCTCGGCTTCTACGTCTTTACCAGCGCGGATACCCGCGTCGGCTGGCAGTGGGTGGGTGATCACTTGCGGCCCAGAGTCCGAGCTCCTGAATCCTGGGGATGGCCGGTCGGCGTTAGTTTGTCGGCCGAGATCGGCTATCAGCGCGCGGTCTATTCGCCGGACACCTGGACCATCGAATTGCGGCCCATTGTCGACAAGACCATCGGCCGGCTGTATCTCTGTTTCAATCCCACGCTCGACCGCTCGTTTCACGGCCCGTCCGTGAGGGAAGGCGTTGTGTTCTCGCCCAACGTGAAGGTGGGTTACGACATCACCAAGGTCATCAACGGCGGATTCGAGTATTACGGCGCGCTCGGTCCCGTCACCGGTTTCGATCCGTTGCGGCAACAACAGCAGCAGGTCTTCGCCGTTACGGATCTGAATCTCAGCCCGAATTGGGAATTCAACTTCGGCGTGGGAGTGGGCCTAACCGGCGGCTCGGATCACTTGCTGGTGAAAATGATCATTGGCCGGCGTTTCGGCGGAAAGAAGATTTAACCGCCAGCCTCGCTTCCCGATTGCCCTTGACAACCGGCCGAACCTGCGCCAAACTGTCTCTGGAAGGTTCCACTAGATTGCCAAGTGAAGAAAAACCCCAGATCCAAGTACTGCAAGGCACGCTCGATCTGATCGTCCTCCGCACTCTGGCCAACCTGGGGCCGCAACATGCTTACGGCATCGCCGCGCGTCTCCAGCAAGTCTCCGAGGACCTGCTTCGTCTGAACCAGGGAACTCTCTACCCGGCGTTGGTTCGCCTGGAGCAGCAAGGCTGGATCAAAGGCAAGTGGGACAAAACCGAGCACGGCCGGGAAGCCAAGTATTACGCCATCACCAAAACTGGGTTGAAAGCGCTCGCCGCGGAGACCGAGCGTTGGCGCCGGCTCTCCGGTTTGGTAGAGAAGCTGCTCGGCGAGGAGGCTTGAACAAATGCGACATTGGACCCGTCTGTTGGCCAAGCTGAGTAATCTCTTCCATGGCGAACGCGCCGAGCGCGATTTGAATCGTGAGATCGAGACTCACCTTGCGCTGCTCCAAGATGAATATCAACGCCGCGGTATGAATCCTCAGGACGCGCGGTTCGCGGCGCGGCGCGCATACGGCGGTATCGAGCAAGCTAAACAACTGCACCGCGAGGAACGCTCCGTGCTCTGGCTGGAACAGGCGCTGCAGGATATGCGCTATGCCTGCCGAAGCCTCTTGAAGAGTCCGGGATTTGCGGCCGTCGCGGCGCTCACGCTGGCGCTCGGCATCGGCGCGAACGTCGCGATCTTCACGGTGGTAAACGCCGTGCTCTTGCAGCCGCTTCCATTTCAGCAGCCCGAGCGCTTGGTTCGCGTCTTCGACGACCTGAACGGCGCGGGCGCAAAGGACGTCGGCCTGTCGGTGCCGGAACTTCAGGACCTGCACGATCGATCCGGTGTCTTCGAGCAGCTCGCCGCCATCTGGCCGGGGAGCACCGCGCTGAGCGGGGGAGATCACGCCGAGCGTATCGAGATGCTCGGCACCGGCTTCGACTACTTTCAGATCCTCGGCGTGAAGGCCGCGCTGGGGCGAACGTACGGACCCGAGGATGCTGTGCCCGGCTACGCCGAAGCCGTGGTGATCAGCGATGGACTCTGGAAGCGCCAATTTGGCGGCGACCCCCATGTGCTAGGCCGAAGAATTCGAGTGGACGAAGACGGCTACACGATTGTCGGAGTGATGCCGCCCGATTTCCGGCACCCGGGCCAGACCATGGTCGGCGATGTGGATCTCTGGGCGGCCGCCGGCTTGACCGCGGCTCCGATGCCTTTGCCGCTCGTGCGCGCTCAGCGCCTTCTTCCAAGCGCCATCGGGAGGTTGAAACCAGGCTTGACTATTCAGCAGGCCCAACAACGGTTGGACGCGCTGGTGGCACAGCTGACTCAGACGTATCCGAAGGATTACCCGGCCGCAACCAGATGGGTGCTGCGGCTCGAACCAGCGCAGGAAAGTTTGACTGCCGGCGTGCGCCCGACCCTGGTCGTGCTTCTAGCCGCGGTCGCATTCGTGTTGCTGATTGTTTCAGTCAACATGGCCAGTTTGCTGGTGGCGCGCTCCTCGTCGCGAATGAGGGAATTGGCCATTCGTCAGGCTCTGGGAGCGTCACGCGCCAGGGTGGTGCGGCAATTATTGACGGAAAGCGTACTCTTGTCGCTGGCCGGAGGCCTGGCTGCGATGGCGGCTTTATCGCTAACCAGAGGATCGCTGCTCGCGTTGGTGCCGGCCGATCTGCCGCGTCTCAATGAAGTGCACTTCGACGCCCGTATCGTTGGCCTTGCGTTCCTGCTCTCGCTCGGAACCGGAATTCTGTTCGGCTTGACCCCAGCTTGGCACGCTTCCCACACCGATCCGAATCGGGATTTGAAGGAGGGTGGGCGGAGTGGGAGTCCGAGCGCGCGGCAGAAACGCTTTCGAGGAGCGCTGGTAGCGGCAGAGATCGCGCTTTCGGTGGTGTTGCTCAGCGCAGCCGGAATATTGGTGCACAGCTTTTGGAACATGCTGCGAGTGAATCCCGGCATGGATGCGAATCGTCTGATGGTGGCTCGAATCTGGGTTCCGGTTCCGAATAACCCGGCACTGGACCGGTATGCGACGGCGCCTCCGGTCGCCGCTTTCAGCCGGGAGGTGTTGCGGCGGGTGAGGATGCTTCCCGGTATCGAGGATGCCGCGATGGGAGGCACGAACAGCGTTCCGTTGGTGCATAATAGCTTTGCTCAACGCTCATTCTCATTGCCTGACGAGCACGATTCCAGCCAGAAACAGCGCTCCGCCGAGTACGCTTCGGTTAGCCCCGAATTCTTCCGGGTCGTGCGGACGCCTTTGCTGCGCGGGCGCACCTTCACCGAAGCGGATTCGGACAAGACTAAGCCCGTGGTTTTGGTAAATGAATCCTTCGCAAAGCTGTATTTGTCGGGTCACGATATCGGAAAACGACTAAACTTCTCCGGCAAGGATTGGGAGATCGCAGGCGTAGTGGGAGATGTGCGCGATGATGGCCTGGATACGCCGGTTGCGCCGCGCTTCTACCTCGCGCTCTATCAACAGTCCGACAACGAGATGGCGGTTTTCTTGCGCGGCGCCTCGGCCACGGCGGGACTGAGAGAGGCGGTGACGCGCATCGTGCACCAGGTGGATCCAGAACTGCCGGTCTACGGAGTTCGAAGCATGCGGGAAATGATGTCGGCTTCGATGGCGCGCCGGCGCTTTTCGCTCCGCTTGATGGCCGGGTTCGCCGCGCTCGCGCTACTCCTGGCCTCCATAGGAATCTACGGCGTCATGGCCTATGCAGTCAGCCAGCGCACTTCGGAATTCGGTATCCGGATGGCGCTCGGCGCTCAGCCGCGCGATATCATGCTGCTCGCGTTCCGGCCTGGCGTCATCCTTACGCTCGCTGGCGTCGTAGCGGGATTGATCGGCGCGCTGGGCGCGACGCATGGCATGAGCAGCCTCCTGTTTGGAGTTTCGCCGAACGATCCGGTCACCTTCCTGGGCGTTCCAGTTGTGCTCGCGATCGCCGCCTTGCTGGCGTGTTGGATTCCAGCCCGGCGCGCCGTTCGCATTCCACCGGTAATAGCGCTCCGGTCTTAGCAAACTCAGCAATGCTTATGCTCCGAAAATTCTTTCTACTGTTCTCGCTTCTTGCCGCCTGTGCCTTTGCGCAGTCACGCGTTTATGAGCTCCGAACCTACACTTGCTATGCGGGCAAGCTCGAGGCTCTCAAAGCCAATTTCCGCGACCATAACATCGAACTCCTTAAACGTCACGGCATTGACAGTATCGGTTATTGGGTTCCGGAAGATCCGGAACTCGCCAAAAATACGCTGATCTACGTTGTCGTTCATCCCAGCCGCGCCGCCGCCGAAAAGAACTGGGCCGAGTTCCGCAAAGACCCCGAATTCATAAAGGTCGCAGCGGAATCGGCGAAAGCAAATGGCGACATCGTCCAAAAAGTCGACTCGCTATTTCTCGATCCGGCGGATTTTTCGCCCTTGAAGTAGCGGATCCGCGCAAATCGCGCGGCCGATTCACCCCCGCCTGCTAAACTGGTAATCTCCCATGGAGTTGGAAAAAACCTACGAGCCGCAGCGCTTCGAACCCCATTGGGCCGAATGGTGGGTGGAGACCAAAATCTTCAACGCCGACGCCAAAGCGCCCGGCCCCCGGTTCTCGCTCGTGGTGCCCCCGCCCAATGTCACCGGATCGTTGCACATGGGGCACATGCTCGAGCACTCGCTTATCGATACCGCCATCCGCTGGCGTCGCATGCGCGGCTATAACACGCTCTTCCTTCCGGGCGTCGATCACGCCGGCATCGCAACGCAGTTGTTGGTCGAGCGCAGCCTGACCGCCGAAGGTCTCACGCGGCAGCAGCTGGGGCGCGAAGAATTCGTCCGAAGAGTTTGGGAGTGGAAGGAAAAATACGGCGCTCGCATCACCGGGCAAATGAAGCGCATCGGCGATAGTTGCGACTGGAGCCGCGAGCGTTTCACACTCAGTCCCCAACTCTCGCGCGCCGTCACGGAAGCGTTCGTGCGTCTCTATGAGCGCGGCTTGATCTACCGCGGCACTTATATGGTCAACTGGTGCCCGCGCTGCCACACCGCGATTTCCGATCTCGAGGTGAAGCACGAGGATCTCGAAGGCTCCCTCTGGCACATTCGCTATCCGCTGGCGGACGGCTCGCGCAACCTGGTGGTCGCCACCACGCGCCCGGAAACCATGCTGGGCGACACCGCCGTGGCAGTGAATCCCAGCGATGCGCGCTATCGCGGCCTCGCCGGCAAAGCCGTCATTCTGCCGCTGATGGATCGCGAGATTCCAGTCGTCTTCGACGAAATGGCCGATCCGAAGTTCGGCACCGGCGTCGTGAAGATAACTCCGGCGCACGATCCCAACGATCTGGAAACCGGCAGGCGCCACAATCTTCCGCAGATCAAAGTCATCGACGAAGACGGGCGCATGACCGCCGAAGCCGGACCCTACGCCGGATTGGATCGCTTCGAGGCGCGCAAGCGAGTGCTTGCCGATCTCGAGCGACTTGATCTGCTGGAAAAGACCGAGGCTTACGCGATCGCCATCAGCAAATGCGATCGTTGCGCCACCATCGTGGAGCCGCTCGTCTCCACGCAATGGTTCGTGAAGACCAAGCCGCTGGCCGCCAAGGTTCTCGACGCCGTGAACACCGGCCGGATCGAGTTCGTCCCGGACAATTGGAATAAGATTTTCTTCAATTGGATGGACAACATCCGCGACTGGTGCATCTCGCGCCAGCTCTGGTGGGGCCATCGCATTCCAGCCTGGCACTGCGCCGATTGTAACCAGATCACCGTGGCCCGCCAGCCTCCGGTCAAGTGCGCGCACTGCTCATCGCCGCGCCTGGAACAAGACCCCGACGTGCTCGACACCTGGTTCAGCTCGGGCCTGTGGCCGTTCTCTACATTGGGCTGGCCGGACACCACCGAGGACCTCCGAACCTACTATCCGACTTCGTTGCTGATCACCGGCTACGACATTCTGTTCTTCTGGGCTGCGCGCATGATGATGCTCGGCCTGGAACTGACCAACGACGTCCCGTTCCGCCAAGTGCACCTGCACACGCTGGTGCGCGATCCACAGCGCCAGAAAATGTCGAAGACCAAGGGCAACGTAATCGATCCGCTCGACATCAACGACCGTTATGGCACCGACGCAGTCCGGCTTTCGCTGATGAGGGCAGCAGCGCCCGGCACCGACATCACCTATTCGGAGGAACGCGCGGCCGCCGCCCGGCAGTTCGCCAATAAGATGTGGAACGCCTCGCGGCTCATCCTGATGAATATGGAAGCCGCTGGAATCGAGCCCATGATTCCGGAGCGAGGCCAGCCTGAAACCTTGGAGGATCGCTGGATCTTCAGCCGCTTGAACCGCGCTGCCGAAGCGGTCAATCGAGCGCTCGAGCAGCATCGCTATCACGAGGTCGCCGAAGAGCTATGGCAATTCTTCTGGCACGATTTTTGCGATTGGTACCTGGAGATTAAGAAGCTGCGGCTGGCGCCGGGATCGGGGCTGACCAACGATTGGCACAATCTGTTGAGCGTGTTCGGCGCTTTCTTGCGCCTGCAACATCCCGTCACGCCGTTCATCACCGAGGAACTGTGGCATCGCTTCGGACAAGCTGAGTCTATCGCGCTGGCCGCTTATCCCCAAGCGGGGATCATCGACCAGCCGGCGGAGCATGACATGGCGATCATGCAGGACATGATTACGGCGGCGCGGAAGCTGCGCGCCGATCACGGAATCGACAAGAAGCTGCTGCTGGAGGGAGTGCTGTATTGCCGCAACGGCGCAAGCAAGGTGGAACTGCCGGTCATTGAGAAACTCGCGGCGGTGAAGCTGGACGTTCGCACCGGCATCGCGCCCAGTCTCAACGGCGCGGTGCGTTCGACGCCCGATTTCGACCTTCTGCTCCAGCTTCCCGAGGTGGATGTGGGCGCGCAACGCGGGCGCTTGTCGAAGGAGATCGACGAACTGCGCAAGCTCATCGCCGATAAAGACCGGCAGCTCGCCAGCGAAAAATTTATGAGCGGCGCTCCGGCCCATGTGGTGGAGTCGCTTCGCGCCAAGCGCGGCGAGTATCTGGCGCAGCTCGAAAAGAGCCAGGCAGCCTTGAACGATCTGCGATGAAAGCGCCGGAGATCGATCTCTCCCTGGTCCGATCCGAACTTCCGGGCCGTCGCATTCATTGGCGACGAACCGTCGGTTCCACCATGACCGAAGCCAGCCGCCTGGCCGCCGAAGGCTGTGAATCGGGCACGTTGGTGGGCGCCGAGGAGCAAACCGCGGGCCAAGGCCGATACGGCCGCGCGTGGCATTCCGAAGCCGGATCGGGACTCTATGTCTGCATCGTTCTGCGGCATTCGTTTTCATCCAGCTCGCTACCGCTGGTGACGCTCGCGCTGGGGTTGGCCGCAATGGATGCGATCACGAAGGCTGCCGGCATCGCTTGCGACATCCGCTGGCCCAACGATGTCCTGATCCACTCGAAGAAGTGCGGCGGAATTCTGGCGCAGTTGGAGGGGTCGGCCATCATCGCCGGCATCGGCATCAACGTGAACCAGGCGGAATTTCCCGGCGAGTTGCGAAACATCGCCACCTCGTTGCGGATCGCGGGAGGTCGCGTTTACTCTCGCGAACGTTTGCTGGTGGAACTCGCCTCCAGCGTCGATGGCTTCTGTGGTTTGCTGGAACGAGAAGGTCCCGATCCGATCCTGGCAATGTTCTCGCGCGCCTCCAGTTTCGTGCACGGACGCCGCGTGCAAGTGGATTTGGGCGGGTCGAGCTTGTGCGGCACCACGGCGGGCTTGAACGGCTCGGGCTTTCTGATTCTCCGGGGCGATGACGGACGAGAAAACGTCGTCATGGCGGGAGGCGTGCGCCCATGCTCTTAGCGTTAGACGCCGGAAACAGCAACATCACCATCGGCGCGTTTGACGGGACTAAATTGATCGGACGCTGGCGTCTTCGCACCATCCACGAACAAACCGCGGACGAGTGGGGAGTGCTGATGCGCAACTTGTTCGCGCTCTCGTCGCTCGAACTGGGACATGTCGACGGCATCATCATTGCCAGCGTGGTTCCGACGCTGGACGAGCCGCTGACGGCCATGGCGCATCGCTACTTCCGCACCGCTCCGTTGTTCGTCACCCCCGATACAGACATCGGTATCAAGGTGCTGTACGACAATCCGAGGGAAGTGGGAGCCGATCGTGTGGTGAACGGCGTTGCGGCGTTTCATCTCTACGGCGGCCCGGCGGTGGTGGTGGACCTCGGCACCACCATCAACTTCGACGTCGTCTCAGCTCAAGGCGAGTATCTCGGCGGAATGATTTGTCCGGGCATCGGAATGTCGATCAGCGGGCTGTTCGCGAAAACCGCGCGGCTTCCCATGGTCGATTTTCGGGAGCCCGCTCGTCTGATCGGCAAGAACACGGTGAACAGCATCCAATCCGGGCTGTACTACGGCTTCGTAGGCATGATCGATGGGATTGCCGAGCGCGTGGTCGCGGAATTGGGTGATAGAACCACCGTGATCGCCACCGGCGGACAGGCGCGGCTGGTGGCGGCTGCCTCGCGCGTAGTAAAGGAAACCAACGAAGATCTGACGCTGCAAGGTCTGGAAATTATATGGCGGCGGAATCGGAAGACCTAACCTGGCCCGCGAATTACTTTAACTACTTCACCGAAGTTGAAGAGCACTTCCAGAAAGCCCGCGCGACGGGCTTGTTTCTGATGTCGCCGCTCGATTGGGCGCTGGTCGAAGCGTGGAAGAATGCCGGCGTTCCCCTCGAAGCGGTGTTGCGCGGCATCGACATCGCATTCGAAAAGTGGCGCGCCAAAAAGAGCCGCATCCAGATGGTGAATTCGGTGGCTTACTGCACGCAGGCTGTTCTGGCCGAAGCTCAGATCATGGCCGGCGTATCACGGCCCGCCGCGTCCGCTTCGTCCGCGCCGTTCAGTCTCGCGGATCTGGAAGGCTACTTGCGAACCAACGCGGCGGCCATTCAGAAGCAGCCGGGTTATGAAGAGATCGCGGCAGCGCTGGACCGCCTGACGGTCACGCTCGATCAGGCGTATCGCGACCTCGAAGATCTGGAACGGCGGTTGACGGCGCTCGAAGACAAAATGATCGCGATCGCTCGAACGCGCCAGACCGAAGAGGATTTGCTGCAGGCGCGCCGTTCGCTCGACTCCGAGCTTCGGCCATACCGCGGCAAGATGACCGCCGAACAGTTAACGATGTTGGAGAAGCAATACCTGGAGCGGCAATTGCTCGAGGCCGCTGGGTTACCGCGCCTGAGCTTGTTTTACTTGCGATGAACAAACCGCGCGCATAGGCTAAGATTGAAGAATTGGATTCACGCCGCAAATTTATCGGTACCATGGCGACCGGTCTCGCGTCGACGCTCGCGTCATCGAAAGGCGTACTGGGCTCGAACGAGCGCGTCCGAATCGGGTTGATCGGAGCGGGGGCGCGCGGCACGGAGCTGGTCCGCCAGGCATCGTCCTGTTCCAACGTCGAGATCGCGGCTTTTGCTGATATTTACACTAAGCGCCTGGAAGACGCCGGCAAGCTCGTTCCCGACGCCCCGAGTTATCTCGATCACCGGCGCTTGCTCGACGACAAAAACATCGACGCCATCATCATCGCCACGCCGCAGCACTTGCACTCGGAACATTTCGTCGACTCCATCCAAGCCGGCAAGCACGTTTATCTCGAAAAGGCGATGGCCTTCACGCTCGACCACGCCAAGCGCATGCGCGCGGCGCATCGCAACGCGCCCTATCAAACCGTGCAGATCGGTCATCAGTCCTGTTCCTCCGGACAGCTGGCCGACGCGCTGCGATTTCTGGCCCCCGGTTGCGTCGGCAGGATCACCGCTCTCGACATGCACATGTACCGGAACACTCCGCACGGCAAGCCGCAGTGGGCGCGGCCTGTTTATCCCGACATGACGGCTCGGAATATTCAGTGGCGTGCGTTCCTCGGCGATGCGCCCGAGCGCGATTTCGATGCCAATCGCTATATCAATTGGCGCATGTTCCAGGATTATTCCGGCGGCAATGTTTATGAGAACATGAGCCAGCAGCTCGCTTTCTGGTACAAGGCTCTCAAACTGAAGATCCCGGACGCCGCCACCATGACGGGCGGTCTTTATCTTTGGAAGGACGGCCGCGACGTTCCCGACACGATGAACGTAACGCTCGCGCAGCCGGAGGAAATGCTCATCAACTGGCATTCGGGCTTCGGCAACAATCAGCTCGGAATCGCGGAAGAAGTTCTGGGCACGGACGGGACCGTCTCCAGAGGCCAGACGGTCCGTTATGCGCCCCAAAAAGTGAATCGCCCCGATGGCGTCGAACTGCTGGGCAGTGCCACGACACGTCCGACGGCGCACTTCGAAAATTTTCTGGATTGCATTCGTTCCGGGCGGGAACCGAACTGTCCGTTGGAACTGGGCTATCGCGTTTCGATCGCTTGCCACATGGCGGTGGAAAGCCATCGGCAAGGCAGGACAGTGCGCTGGGACAAAAATCGGGAAGCGATCGTCTAAGTCCGGGTTACGTTCCCGGCGTCTTATCGAGCTGCTGCTTGGCCCACACTCGGTCGGGATTTAGTTCCAGCGCCTTGGCGATCGCCTTGCGCGCTTCTTCCGGCTGATTGGAACGGCGCAACGTGATCCCAAGCCAGAGCCAGGCGTCCCCGTTCTTGGGATTCAGCTCGATGGCTTTGCGAAAATCCTTGATGGCCTGATCGAAGCCGCCGCCGAAAGCGGGCGGCATATAGTAGTTGCCGACGCCGTGACTGACGTAGTTGAGAGACGACTTCGGATCCAGCTCGATGGCCTTGTTCACGGCATCCAATGCGCATCTTCCGTACTTCAACGCGGACATCGAATTGCCCGAGATGATCTGTCCGCACAATGTTCCCAAGATGCGCTGATACTCGGCGACTTCCGGCTTGAGCGCCACCGCCCGCTCGGCGGCGTCGATGCCCGCTTGCGCCGCATTCTTCGCGGCCGGTTTGTCGCGCAGTTCGATGGATACTTCCGCCGTGTAGGATTCGGCCAAGGCCAGGCGGTACTGCGCCGTGGCGTCTTTAGGGTCTTTGTCGGCGGCCGATCGAACGTCGTTGACGACGTTTTGAAGAGCGGAACGGTCCTGCCGGTCGCGGGCTTTGACGAGGTCCGATTCGTTCCACGCCGCCGCGGCGAAGAGAGCGAAACCGACGATTAGGGTAGGGAACTTCATGCTCTTACAATTTTACTAGACGCTTCCGCGAAGCTAAAGAGTTCCAACTTTTCGATTAATCACCAGGAAGTAGAATCCGAGGCAGGCCAATAGGACGCCGTTGCACGCCACCACCTTGGGCGCCGAGAACTGGCGCACCAGCGCTCCCATCAGCAAGCTTCCAAAGGGCGACCCGCCGCGAAATGCGACATTGTAGACGCTCATCACCCGGCCGCGCATTTGATCGGCTGTGATCATCTGAACTAGCGAGCTTACGGTGGTGAAGACCGACAATAGCGCTCCGCCGCAGAGAAAGAGAAGGACGCAACTCAAGGCCAGGGAACGCGAGAGCGCGAAACCGGTGATCGCCGCACCGAGCGCCATCAGCATGAGCAGGGCGGCGCGGCCCTGGTGCCGGTACTTGCCTAGGCCCGCCACGATCAGCGCGCCGCAGATGGATCCGACGCCGAGGGAAACCAGAAGGAGCGAGTAGGTCTGCGGTCCGGCATGAAAGACGTCCTTCGCGAAGACCGGCAGAAAGACTACTAAGGGGAAGGCCAGCAACGTCATCGAGAATGCCAAGACGATCAGCGCCACCATCGCGCTTTGCTTGCGGATGAACTGGAATCCCTGCCGCATGCTGGCGAGAACCGACTCGCCCGTGCGGGTGGGCACGAAATGAGGGTGAATGATCAGGAGCGTGATGATCACCGCGATGAACGAAATGCCGTTCAGTGTAAAACACCACGCCGCGCCGATGGCCAGAGCCAGCGCGCCCAGCACCGGCCCGATTACGCGCGCCAGATTGAACTGAATGGAATTGAGCGCGATGGCGTTGGGGAGGTCCTCCGGTTTCACGAGCGAGGGAATGAGTGCGGAGTAAGCCGGGCCACCGAAAGACTGCGCGGTTCCGACGACGAAAGAAAGCGCCAAGATGTGCCAAACGTGCACGACGCCGGTTGCAAACAAGGTGGCGAGAAAAAACGCGCACGTCATTTGGACCACTTGCGAACCGAGCAGCAAGGTTTGGCGCGCGGTTCGGTCCGCCAGGACGCCGCCGACCAGGGAAAACAAAACGATGGGGATGGTGCCGAGAAAGGAATCCAGTCCCAACAGGAAGGACGAGCCGGAGAGCTGCAACACCAGCCAACTTTGCGCTAGCACCTGCATCTGCGTGCCGACTTGCGAAGTGCAGGCGCCGATCCACATGATGCGGAAATCGCGATAGGAGAAGCCCTTGAATACTCGGCTTGGCAGCAAGCGGCTCCGATCAAGGGAGCGGCCGATCGCGCTTAATCAAGTGCAGGATGTTACCGTCGCCGTCGCTGAAAAACACCAGCCGGTTGCCCTGATTCTGGAACGGTTCGCCGAGAAACGAGACCTTCCGTTTGTGTAATTCCTCGAGCGCGGCGTCGAAATCCTCGACGGTGATCGCCAGGTGCCGGATGCCGGGGTCCTTCATTTGCGACGGAATGCGCTCGCCGGCGGAGGGAATAATTTCGAGCATCGATCCATCCTGGGCGCGCACGAAGTAGTTGCCGTCATAGGTGTGGTTGATGCGGAAATCGAGGTGGCTGACGTACCATTCGGCCAGCTTGCCGGGGTCCGGCGACGCAATGGCGGTGTGCTCCAATCCACGAAACATAAAGGAGGATTGTATCAAGTCTGTCAGGAGGGCGTGCCGAGCGCGGCCGTGATATCATGGCCCAGTCCCCACATTTGAGCTACCGCAGGAGAACACGGATGAAAAGAACGATGTTGCGAACATCTTTATTGATCGGTTGTCTGGCGCTGGTGACCGCCGCGCTTCAAGCCGCCGACGTGACGGGAAAATGGAGCGGCGACATTTCGACGCCCGACGGCAGTTCAATTGCTCTCACGCTGAATTTGAAAGCGGACGGCGCCAAGGTTACCGGCACTGTAACCGGCCCCACCGGCGACGTCGAAATTGCCGACGGCAAGATGGATGGAGAAACGCTTCAGTTCGTACTCAACGTGGATGCGGGCGGACAGCAAATATCGTTCAAGTGCTCCGGTACACTGAAAAGCGCCGATGAGCTGAACATCAAGATGGACGGCGGCGGCGATCTGGCGTTCGAATTCACGGCGAAGCGTTCGACTTCCTAGATCTGGCCGTTCTACGGAATGAAGGTGCGCGTGACGCGATTGATCACAAACTCGCCATTAGCGTTCTTCACGTGGTAGTAGAGCGAGAGGCCATCGGGTGAAATCGAGGGCGCCTCAGCGAATCCTGTGATCGCGTCGATTTTCCGCGGCTCGCTGAACGGCTGCGACTTCAATTCGCGAAGGGCTCTATAGATAGCTGGTCCCACGTTGGTATCCGTTCGCGTGAAGAACAACTCAAGCTCGTCGGCGGACGTGTCCGGAGCGTAGTTGAGGTACTGGCCGTTAATCGTCTTCATGATATTGGCACTGTTGGAGTCGATCATGAAGTTGCCGTCCTGGCGCGTTGCGATCAGCATCGCGGTGCTCGTCAGAGCGCCGGTTGAAAAAGTCCCTTGCGTGAAGTAAAGCGCATTGCCGTCGGCGCTGATTTCGGAGTCGAAGTTGACTAGCCCCAGCGTCGGCGCCGCGACACCCGCAAGGGGATTCACTGGTGTGACCGCGCCATTCTTGAACGGACCCGCATATATAGTTGATAGATTGCTTTGGTAGCTTCTGGTGGTGGTAAAGAAAAAGTTGCCATTTAGATCCATCGACGCGACCGCATCCAGCGGGCCGCCGCTATTCACTTCGCCTCCGAGTTGGCCCTGGTACTGGAACGTTACGTCATCGATGCGAGTGGCCCAGAACAGCTGGGTGGTGGGAGCGGAGTTGGAGTTGTTGAAGAACAGGAAATTCCCGTCGCGGCTGATGAACGGTTCCATGGCGTTGTCGTCGTAACCGAGGATTTGTACCATCTCCGGATTGCGGAATTCGGTGAGCCCAGGCGGCGGGATTCGCTTTCCGCTCGAGGCGTCAGGCGAAATGGCCTGGGACCAGCCCGCGCTCCACAAAATTAGGACGATGATGGTTTCCACTTTGGGGAAGTATACATCGACCGCGCGAATCGACACGCTTTCTGGACGCTGGGGGGCATGTGGAAGCGGACGTGTTCGATGTGACGCGACTCATTGCGCTCGCTATGGGGAAGGGAATCGAGATTCCGGCCACGGCTATATTGCCGCGGCGAACAGCCCATGATCCGCTTGAAGGCGGTGCTGAAGGCGCTCTCGGATTCGTAGCCGAGCGACAGGGCGATGACGGAAATGGGATCGCCGGAATTCGCCAGCCTGTCCCCGGCCAGCAGCATTCGCCAGCGCGTCAGGTATTCCAGGGGTGACTCCCCAACCGTCTGTTTGAATTTCAGGGCAAAAGTGGATCGCGACATGGCGGCGCGCTCGGCCAGCTCCTGCAAGGTCCAGCGATGCGCCGGATCGTCGTGCATGGAGTTGATGGCCGCGCTCATCTGTTTATCCGCCAGGGCGAAGAGCCACCCAACGCCCCCTGTCAATCCCTCCGCCAGATGCAGCCGGAGGGCCTGAACCAGCATCAAGTGGGCCAGGTGTTGAGCGACCAGAAAACCGCCCGGCTGCGGCTCGCGCAACTCCTGCATCATCCGTTCCAGAGACCAGCGCATCGCCGCTTTGTCCGATTCTTTCCGGATATGCACAATGGGCGGCAACTCGCCCAACAGGATGCCCGCATGATTGCCGGTAAAGGTGAAGTACCCGCCGACGCCAAAGCAATCCCCGCCGCCATTCCATGAGCCGATGCCGCCATTCAGCGGGCTCGGAAAAACCGTCTTAAAATCGACGGGCGTCAAAGTGAGATCGCTTGCAAGACAGAAAGGCCGGCCGTTGGGCAGCAGGAAACAGTCGCCCGCGTTTAGGAGCACCGCGTCGGGAACGCCCTCCACGGACAGCCAGCACTGGCCGGAAACTACCGCGTAGCATTTGATACCTTCGTGTTGGGGAAACTGGATGGACCAATCTCCACCCGCATCGAAGCCACCGCACATATAATTGCGCGGCTTCAGCAGCGACAGAACATCGGAAAGCGGATCCATGGACATGCCGGACGATTGCGAAGATAATACGGATTCTACAGCATAGATCGCATCTCCTCAATAACCTAATCTTGATAGTAGCGGCGCTGCGAATGCAGTCCCGCCAGAATAACAACGCAGCCTATGGAACAAATTTTAGTCATCGGAGCATCGGGATTTGTCGGGAGGCATGTCGCTCAAGGGCTGCTTGCGGATGGATACGCAGTCCGCTGTTTGGCGCGCAACCCGGCTCGGGTTCAGGAATTGGCCACGGCCGGCTGCGAGATTGTACAAGGCGACATTTCAGATCTGGCGTCGATGCAGAATGCCCTGGAATCCGTCCAGGCGGCCTACATCTCCATACATACGCTCGGGCCTCAGCATGCCAATACAGCGGGTCAAGGCTTTATGGAAATAGAGATGAATGGATTGCGGAACATCGTGAAAGCTTGCCAAGCGCGCGGGGTGCGCAGGCTGATTTACGTTACCGCTCTGGGGATTTCACAGGATTCATCGAACACGTGGGCGCGCGAGCGTTGGAAGACGGAACAGTTCCTGCTCAATAGCGGGCTGGATGTGACCGTCATACGGCCCGGCCAGATCGTCGGCGTGGGCGGACTTGGTTTCAACACGATGGTGAGCCAAGCCAAGAGGCCGGTGAGCCTGAACCTCTTCGGCAGCGGCCGGCTAAAGATGCGGAACATCGCCGTCGACGACTTGGTGTACTATCTGGTCGGCGTGCTCAAGGATCCACGCGCGTATGGCCAGTGTTACGCGGTGGGCTGCGATGAACTGCTAACACAAAACCAAATGACCGATATTGCGGCAGAGGTCCTGGGCCGAAAGCATCCCTTCAAGCTGGATTTTCCGCGGCCGCTTCTGCAGGCGCTGGCGCCGCTCATCGAACGCGCGGGTAAGTCGCCGAAAGGCGCGATCCGAGGCGTTCTGGATGGCCTGGAGATTGATTTGGATGGCGATCCCATGCCGATACGCGCAATCTTGCCTCGGCCGCCTCTGACCTATCGCCAGGCTGTCGCGCAGGCGTTGACTGGCCAGCATTAGAGTGGAGGGAATATGTCAAAGACCATCGTCGTCATCGGATTCGGACCGGGAACCTCGAACGCCGTGGCCGAGAAGTTCGGCGCGGAGGGTTTCTCGGTGGCGCTAGTCGCGCGAAACAAGGAACGTCTGGCCTCCGGCATCGACGCGCTGAAGGCGAAAGGGATCGAGTCGGCCGCATTTCCTGCCGATGCGGGGGATCCGGCGGCCATTCGCGCGGCCATCGCAAAGGCGCGTGCGGAGCTCGGCCCCATCACCGTCATCCATTGGAACGCCTTCGGGGGCGGTGACGTAAGAGATCTCGTTACCGCCGACCCGGCCGCCGTGCGGGGAATCTTCGACGTCGCCATCGTCGGACTCCTGGGGGCTGTCCAGGAATCGCTCGCCGATCTTAGGAACACGAAAGAAGGAGCCGTTCTGGTGACGAACGGCGCGTTCGGGGAGATGAGTGCGCAAATGGACGCGTATGCCGTCAGCATGAAGTCCATGGGCGTCGCGCTGGCCAATGCGGCGAAAAACAAGCTGGTCGGTTTGCTCGCGGAGCGGCTGAAGGGCGACGGTATCTATGTGGGCCAGGTGATGATTGCCGGCACCATCAAGGGCACAGCCTGGAGCAACGCGGACTCCATCGATCCCGCGATCGTCGCAGACAAGTTCTGGGAGCTCTACCAAGCTCGCGGCGAGATCCGCGTCCGAGTTCCCTAAGTAGTGCCCAGCAGGAATTCACGACTAAAAAGGAGAAATTGCGATGCGCGTTTTTTTAACCGGCGCCACAGGCTTTATCGGTTCCGCTGTTGTTCAGGAGCTTGTTAACGCGGGCCATCAGGTGCTCGGTCTCTCTCGTTCGGACGGGGGCGCCAAGTCGCTTCTCGCCGCCGGCGCACAAGTGCATCGAGGCGACCTTGAAGACCTGGAAAGCCTGCGCAGCGGCGCCGCGCTGTCGGATGGCGTGATTCACACCGCTTTTATCCACGACTTCTCGAAATACCAGGAGAACTGTGAGATCGATAGGCGCGCCATCGAGGCGCTCGGCGCCGCGCTCGCCGGTTCCGACCGGCCCTTGATCGTCACCTCCGGGACCGCTCTGCTTACACACGGCCTTCTTGCGACCGAAGACAGTGAGCCTCCTCCCGACTCCCCGTTTCCGCGCGTGTCGGAACAGGCAGCGCTGGCGTTGCAAGGTGTGCGCGCGTCTGCGGTGCGCCTACCGCCGTCGGTCCACGGCGACGGCGACCACGGCTTCGTTCCGATGCTGATCGGCATCGCACGCGAAAAGGGCGTTTCGGCGTATGTGGGCGAGGGTCTCAACCGTTGGCCCGCCGTGCATCGGCTCGATAGCGCGCATCTCTACAGGCTGGTGCTTGAGGAGGGTGCCGCGGGCGCCAGGTATCACGGGATCGCCGACGAGGGCGTGCCGTTCCGAGACATCGCCGGCGTGATTGGGCGCCGCCTGAACGTGCCGGTGGTGAGCAAGTCTCCCGAAGAGGCAGCCGAACACTTTGGCTGGTTCGCGAACTTCGCGGCAATCGACAGCCCGGCCTCGAGCAAGCTAACTCAGGAGCGGCTGGGATGGCGTCCCGTGCAGCCCTCCCTCCTGACGGACCTTGAACGAGGGAGGTATTTCGAAGCCTGAATGCATGGACCGAGTTCTTTTCCGGCTACTGGTCCGGGGTTCGGCCGATGGTTTGTTCCAACTCGGCA
>Ga0302325_10009401_pt1 | contig 21344 bp, 13 predicted proteins | sample Palsa_T0_2_FD_201948 | JGI IMG/M metagenome (GOLD analysis project Ga0302325, IMG submission 201948) | Peat permafrost microbial communities from Stordalen Mire near Abisko, Sweden - Palsa_T0_2 | ecosystem: Environmental > Terrestrial > Soil > Palsa > Peat permafrost | place: Sweden: Abisko...
CCGGTGCGGAGATCTTCGCCACGGCCGGTAGCCCGAAGCGTCGAGAATTGCTGCATAGCATGGGCATTGACCATGTCTACGACTCGCGCAGCACCGACTTCGCCGAGCTGATCCGTCGCGACACCGATGGATACGGCGTCGACATCGTGCTCAACTCCCTGACCGGCGCGGCCCAACGCGCCGGATTCGAATTGCTGGCCGACGGAGGACGATTCGTCGAGATCGGCAAACGGGACGTCTATGCGAACGCGCGCCTGGGGATGTACCCGTTCCGGCGCAACCTCACGTTCCACTATGTCGATCTGGCGTTGATGTCGGAGAGTCACCCGCAGCGGATCGGGCAACTGTTGGGCACGGTCTTCCACCGTGTTGCCGACGGCGACTTGCCGCCCGCCGAGTACACCCTCCACCCGTTCACCGAGGCGACCACGGCCATCCGGGTGATGAGCGCGGCCGAGCACACTGGCAAACTCATTCTCGACGTTCCGCGGACGGGCGCCAGCACTGTGGTGGTACCGCAGGAGGCGGCCCGCGCCTTCCGCAACGACGGCGCGTATCTGATCACCGGCGGACTGGGTGGCCTCGGGCTCTTCTTGGCTGAGAAGATGGCCGCAGCGGGCTGCGGCCGGATTGTGCTTACCTCTCGCTCACAGCCAGACTCGTTGGTGCAGGCCAGTATCGAGCGCATCCGTGCCACGGGGGCCGACATCGCGGTGGAATGCGGGGACGTAGCAGCCTGCGAAACGGCGGACCGCCTGGTGGCAGCCGCCACGGCCACCGGGCTCCCGGTGCGCGGAGTGCTGCACGCCGCCGCGGTGGTCGAGGATGCCACGCTGAGCAACATCACCGATGACCTCATCGACCGCGACTGGGCGCCAAAGGTTTACGGCGCCTGGAATCTGCACCACGCAACGACCGACCAGCCGCTGGATTGGTTCTGCTCGTTCTCGTCGGCGGCCGCGCTGCTCGGCTCGCGCGGGCAGGGTGCCTACGCCGCCGCCAACAGCTGGCTGGACGGCTTCACGCACTGGCGACGCGCGCAGGGCCTACCGGCCTCCGCGATCGCATGGGGCGCATGGGACAAGATCGGCCGCGGCGCCGGGCTGGCCGAAGGGGGCGAAACGACAATGATCGCACCAGACGACGGTGCGTATGCCTTCCAGGCGTTGCTGCGTCACGACCGCGCCCACGCGGGCTACATATCGATCACCGGAACACCGTGGCTGACAGCCCTCGCGCAACGCAGCCGGTTCGCCGAAGCGCTCCAATCAACGGGCCAAAGTGCCACGGAGGCCGGTAAATTCCGCGAAGAGCTCAAGGAACTACCGACGGACGAGTGGCCGAACAGGCTCCGCCGATTGGTCTCGGAGCAGGTCAGCCTGATCTTGCGCCGCAGCGTCGATCCGAATCGGTCACTCGCGGAATACGGCTTGGATTCGTTGGGCAACCTCGAACTTCGCACCCGGATCGAGACGGAAACAGGCATCCGAATCAGCTCGTACCACATTACGACCGTTCGCGGACTCGGCGGTCACCTGTGCCACGAATTGGCAGACCTCGAGGCGGTGCCGGTGTGATGGCCTGCTGATAAACGTTTTTCGATTAGCTCACAACGGACTGGGGAGGTGAACGTGCTCGAAGTAGGGAAAGTAACAGTAAAAAGCGTGTACGACTGGGTTCCGGAACCTGGTTCGGTCGTGTCGTGGGGTCCGACGCCGGCAACACTTGCCAAAGCTGAGCAGGCGCCTGCTCATCCGACGCCCGCCAGCTATATGCAAGCCGAACACCTACGTAGCTGGATGGATTTCGCGGGCAAAGGCGTCGACATGTCTCGACTGTGCATAGCCACGTGGGAGATTCCCGGCCAGTGCGACATTCGTGCCATGACGTACGTCATCAACGCGCACCTTCGCCGCCACGACACGTTTCACAGCTGGTTCGAGTACGTCGACGACGCGAACATCGTCAGGCGGACCATCGACAATCCCGCCGCCATCAAGTTCGTTCCCACCAAGCATGGCGAGATGACGCCGGCTGACTTGCAGAACCTGGCAATGGGTACGCCGGATCCGTTGCAGTGGGACAGCTTCCGTTTCATGATCATCCAACATCCCAACCAGTTCACGTTCTGCATATCGATCGATCACATCAACATCGATGCGACCTACCCGAGCGTGTTGCTGCCGGAAATACAGATGCAATACGCCGCCCTGGCCGGTGGCGGAGCGCCCATCGCGTTGCCAAAGGCAGGCAGTTACCTCGATTATTGCGACCGTCAGCACCAATATCTTTCGTCTCTCACTGCGGAGTCTCCCGAGGTGAGGGCTTGGATCGACTACTTCGAAAGCAACTCCGGGACCCTTCCGGACTGCCCGGTATCGTTGGGTGACGGATCCGGAATCTGCGACCTGATGAGCCTCACGCTGCTCGACCAGAGGCAAACCGCCGCATTCGAATCCGTCTGCGTATCCGCGGGCGCCCGATTCAGCGGTGGCGTCTTCGCCTGCGCTGGCTTTGCGGAGCGTGAACTGACCGGAGCCGACACGTACTACGGATACGTTGTCACTGACATCCGGACTACACCGGAAGATTTCATGACATCGGGTTGGATCACCGGCTTCGTCCCGATCACCGTGCCCGTCGACCCGTCGTCGTTCGACGATACTGTGCGCGCCGCGCAGGCGTCCTTCGACTCGGGGCGGGAGTTGGCCAAAGTTCCCTTCGGTCGGGTGTTGGAGTTGGCGCCGTGGTTGCAGCGGCCTGACCGGCGCGTGCCGCTGTTGTTCCATATCGACCTTGGCATTCCGCCATTTTCCGCTCTCGTCACCGAGAAGTTGGAGGGCCTGAATGCTCGGGTTTTCCAGGACGGTGGGGCTCCGGCTCAGTTCGACATCCGGGTGACTCGACTCGAGAACGAAACTCGCGCGGTCGTGCTATTCCCGGACAACCCGGTTGCACGCGAATCGGTCACGGAATTTCTTGCGGCGTTGAAGTCGGTGTATGTGCGCGTGGCCGAGCGTCGCTACTCAGCGGCGCCGGTGCGCGAAGTCGCCCTTAGGCAGTCGGCTTAAGTGAGAAGGAGTCATTCGACATGTGTGGTCTGTAACCCGTGGATCCACACGCCTTCGCGGTTGTAGCCTCAGCCAACGTCACGGCGGACAGACGTGACTGATACGACCACGCGAACGGGCGTCTACCCAAGGCTCGGCAAGCTCGTCACGCGCCAGCCGATAGTTGTCATCGGTTTCTGGATAGTGCTGGCGGCAGTGCTGTCGTTGGCACTGCCACCGCTGGCCGTCGTCATCGGACAAAAGCAAGCGGCCATCATGCCGGACGACGCCCCGGTGATGGTGGCAACCCGCCAGATGATTGAGGCATTCCACGACAAGGGAACAGACAACGTCGTCCTAGTGGTGCTGACCGACGACAAAGGTTTGAGCCCAGCCGACGAGAACACCTACCGCACGCTGGTCGACAAACTCCACCACGACTCTGCAAACGTCGTGTCGTTGCAAGATTTCCTCAGCTCGCCAGAAGTCCGAAAAGTGTTGTCCAGCCAAGACAACAAGGCTTGGTACCTGCCGATCAGCCTCGCCGGCCACGCGGGCTCGGCTGAAGGTGCAGTGGCTTTCGCGAACGCCGCCAAGTTGATCAAGCAGACGGTTTCGGGTTCGACGCTGACTGCCCACCTGGCAGGACCGGCGGCCACCGCCGCGGACCTCACCGCTATCAGTGAGCGGGATCTGCATGTGATCGAGGCCGGCACCGGGATCATGGTGCTGCTGATCTTGCTGATCGTGTACCGAAACCTGGTCACCATGATGATGCCGCTGATAACAATCGGCGTTTCGCTGGCGACAGCGCAGGGCATTCTGGCGGGACTGGCCGAACTGGGACTAGGCGTATCGAGCCAGACCATGGTGTTCATGAGTGGCGTGATGTTCGGCGCAGGAACAGATTACGCCGTCTTTCTGATCAGCCGCTACCACGATTTTGTGCGGCTGGGTGCAGACTCGGACCAAGCGGTGAAGCGCGCCCTGGCATCGATCGGGAAAGTCATCGCCGCCTCCGCGGCCACTGTCGCGGTCACCTTTCTCGCGATGGTCTTCACCACACTGCCGGTTTTCTCGACAGTTGGCCCGGCCCTGGCGATTGCCGTCAGCGTGGCGTTCGTCGCGTCGGTCACCATGCTGCCGGCGATCATGGTGCTCGCTGGGCGCCGAGGTTGGATCAAGCCGCGCCGGGACCTCACCACGCGATTCTGGCGACGGTCGGGTGTGCGGATCGTGCGCCGACCCAAGATTCACTTGGTCGCAAGCCTGATGATCCTGGTCGGTCTTGCCGGCTGCTCGGCCTTGGCGCACTACAACTACGACGATCGCAAGACTCTGCCGAGTTCGGTCGAGAGCACCGCGGGATACGAGGTGATGGCGCAACACTTCCCGCTGGATACGATCATTCCGCAGTACCTCTTCATCCAGTCGCCAAACGACTTGCGGAACCCGAAAGCTCTAGCCGACATGGAGCAGCTGGCATCGCGAGTGAGCCAGCTGCCCAACGTCTCGATGGTGCGAGGCATTACGCGGCCATCGGGCGAATCGCTGGAGCAAGCCAGGTTGGCCTGGCAGGCCGGCGAAGTGGGCAACAAGCTCGGCGATGCCTCGCAACAGATCAACGGCCACACTAATGACCTCGACACAATGAGCGACGGCGCCAACCAATTAGCGGATGCCCTCGGCGATTTACGTAATCAAGTCGATCAGGCCCTCCCCACCATCAGCGGTCTGGTCGATGCTCTCTCGACTTTTCAGAAGGGTTTCGGCGGACAGGCCACCCTCGATCAGATCGACAACGCCGGCAAGTTGATCACCAATATGCATTCGTTGGGCCAGAACCTGGGTGTGAACATTGCTGATGTCGACAACCTTGCCGGCCTTGCGAGACCGATCTTGAACGCTCTTGACGCTACCCCGATCTGCTCCGCCGACCCGAACTGCGTGAACTCTCGCGACCAGTTAGAGCGCATTGCCGACGCGCATGAGAGCGGGGCACTGAACGATCTCTCGAATCTGTCTCAGCAACTGCAAGCCACGCAAGGCACACAGAGCCTTGAGGGGACAACGGACAAGTTGAAGGGAATGCTCACCAAGGTCAACGGCTCTTTGCAGTTGCTGGGTGGGGGCGGTCTATCCTCGAAGCTGGCGACGCTGCAAAACGGCGCCCAGCAACTCGCCGAAGGCAGTCGGAAGTTGGCTGACGCAGTCGAACTGCTCGTCGGTCAGACAAAGAAAATGGGCGCGGGCCTGAACGATGCCTCAGGTTTCCTGATGGCCATGAAGAACGGCGCATCTGCCCCACCGATGGCGGGCTTCTTCATTCCGCCGCAAGTCCTGACCCGAGACGACTTCAAGAAAGCGGCGGGCATCTTCGTGTCGCCTGACGGGCGCGCTGCGCGGTATTTGGTGCAGACCAAGCTGAATCCGTTCAGCATCGCCGCCATGGACCAGGTGAACTCGATTCTCGACACCGCTCGGCAAGCTCAACCGAATACGACGTTGGCTGACGCCAAAGTATCGATGGCCGGAATCTCGGTGGGGCTTCGGGATACCCGCGATTACTATAACAAGGACTTCAACTTCATCATCGCCGCGACGGTCATCATCGTTTTTCTGATTTTGATCGGTTTGTTGCAAGCGATCGTCGCGCCGTTGTACCTGATTTGCTCAGTGATTGTGTCGTATCTGTCAGCGCTCGGCATTGGAACGATAGTGTTCCAATTTATTCTTGGTCAAGAATTACATTGGACCGTTCCCGGGCTCACCTTCATCATCTTGGTGGCAGTGGGTGCTGATTACAATTTGTTGCTCATTTCGCGAATACGCGACGAGTCACCGCACGGTGTGCGTGTTGGTGTGATCCGCACGGTCGGGTCGACCGGTGGCGTGATCACCGCGGCGGGTCTCATCTTCGCCGCATCCATGTTCGGGCTCTTGTTCGCAAGTATCACCATGATGGTTCAGGCCGGCTTCGTTCTCGGCATGGGAATTCTGCTGGACACCTTCCTAGTGCGCACCGTGACGGTGCCGGCAATCGCCGCTCTGGTTGGCCGAGGCAACTGGTGGCCATCACGACCGGAACAACACAAGTCCGGTGGCCGGCGGACCCGTAGCCGCCTGGCGCAGATACGAAAGGCCGTGACGCCGAAGTTCGTCGCCAGGCGCCGGCTGGCAGCACAGCCCACCGGGGCTGCGCCGGAATCAGCGTCAGACGACACAACACCCCCTGACGGCGTCGAAGCATCCCCACCGAATGGCGAACGACCACTCGAAACCGACGACCAGCGACCGGCCGAACGAGAACCGGCACTGGCAGTTACCCGGGAGCCCCCTGCCGGAGGGAGGCTCGATCGATGAAGTTTGCTCTGGGTATCCATGGAAGTCGCGGCGACGTCGAACCCTTCGCCGCAGTCGGCCTGGAACTCCAGCGCCGAGGTCACGAAGTACGAATGGCAGTCCCGCCCAACATGCTTGGCTTCGTCGACTCAGCCGGGCTTGACGCTGTTGGCTACGGACCGAGTTCTCAGGCGGTAAACGAAGAGGATTTCGTCCGCAACTTCTGGAACATCTCGACTCCGGTCAAAGTGGTGCGCGCAGGCAAGTACTACCTGGGCGAGGTCTGGGCGGAGATGGGCACGACGCTGACGTCACTGGCCGACGGAACCGATCTGTTGCTGACGGGCATGGTCCAGCAGGGGCTCGCTATCAATGTCGCGGAATACCACCGGATTCCGCTGGCGGAATTGCACTGCTTCCCGGTGCGAGTCAATAGTCAAATCTTTCCGGTCCTGCCATCACCGCTGATCCGGTCGGGCATCTCTGCGCTGTGGTGGGCGCACTGGCGTATGACAAAAAGAGCCGAAGACCACCAACGCCGAAGACTAGGCCTGCCAAACGCATCCGGACCCTCGACACGGCGCATCATGGAACGCGGCTCACTCGAGATCCAGGCTTACGACGAGTTGTTCTTTCCCGGCCTGGCAGCCGAATGGACGCAGTGGAATGGGCAGCGGCCCTTCGTGGGAGCGTTGACGATGGAGATGCCAACAGCTTCCGATGACGAGGTGTCGGCGTGGTGCGCTGCTGGAACGCCGCCAATCTACTTCGGCTTCGGGAGCATGCCGGTCCGGTCGTTCGGCGCGACGGTGGAAATGATCAGCGCGGCCTGTGCGGAATTAGGCGAGCGCGCATTGATTTGCGCCGGCACCCACGACATCGACGCCAATCTGCGTTCTGATCGCGTCATGATTGCGGGCGCGATGAACCACGCGGCGATCTTCCCCGCGTGCCGCGCTGTGGTCCATCACGGTGGTGCCGGCACCACGGCAGCCGGCATGCGTGCCGGGGTTCCGACGCTGATCCTGTGGGTCACTGCCGACCAGCCCATCTGGGCAGCTCAGGTCAAACGACTCAAAGTCGGCTCATCTCGGCGCTTTTCGGGCACCACCAAGGAGTCCTTAGTTGCCGAGCTGCGCGGCATCTTAAACCCGCACTATGTCGCCCGAGCGCGGCAAGTTGCCAGCCAGATGACCGAGCCCGCCGAAAGCATCACCGCAACTGCGGATCTCCTGGAAAAGAGCGCCAGCAAGAGGCGGTTCCGCTGATGGGTGCCGTGTTTGTCCTAGCGCTGGCAATGGCGACCGATCCGATGCGTCTCGGCGTCACTCTGCTTCTGATTCGCCGCCCACGGCCTATTCTCAATCTGTTGGTGTATTGGCTCGGCGTCATGTTCGTGGGGGTTACCTCCGGCGTCGTCGTGCTGACGATGATGCGTGACTTCGCGCCCGCGCTTTTACGGAATCTGAGCTCTATTGCTGGAAATCCGAAAGTCCGGCACACCCAGGTCATCGGCGGCTTACTCGCTCTCATTCTCGCCGCGCTGATCACCACCGGTTTACCGACACGACAGCGGCTTGGGCTGCGGTTACCGATACCGATACCGGTGCCGGTCGAGGTGCCCGTGCCGGTCGGCAAGGCTGGCGATCCATCGTCACTGTTGCTGCAGCCAAGCGTGCCGATCGGGGTCTCGCAATGGCAATGGCTAAGCCGCGCAAAGGGAATGCTGAAAGGCGAATCTTTGTGGGTCGCGCTTGCAGCCGGCTTGGGCCAAGGTCCCGCACCGCCGGAATACCTGGTCGCGCTCGTAGCCATCCTGGCCTCCGGAGGCCGAATCATCACGCAGATCAGCCTCGCCGTGATGTTCAACATCGTCATGCTCGCCGTCTGCGAGATCACGCTCATCAGCTACCTTGCGATGCCCGGGAAAACACAGGCGATCATCGGACGTTTGAACACCTGGGTGGGAGCTCATCGCCGGCAAATCGTCTCCGTCATTGTCGGCGTGCTGGGAGTCTGCTTGGTCGTCAACGGCAGCAGCTGAGGTCGAAATTCACGCGCGGTCAATCTCATATCAGTGCCGGCTCAACCAACGGATCAGCTAGCTGGCGGCCGCGACCAGACTGGCAGAATTATCGACTGATAACGCGCCGGAGAGACGCTGCGGGCCAACAGGCGCATCGGCACCCTGGCCAACCGGTCGGAAAGCGGCATGAGGCGCCGCAACTTTTTGATTGCCGCGTCGCTCGGAAACCTGACGGTGGTATCGCCGCTTTTCGCGCCCACGAAGTAGAGGTCGAAATGAGTTGGCAGATACCAGAACTGCCACCGGCTGAAGATCGAGGGCAACTCTAATCCGTGAAAATCGGCGGCGGTTAGGTTGCGGTAGTAGTCCAGCCCTAGCGACTGAGTGCCGGGTGAATCAGTCTTGTAGGTGCGCGTGGTTCCGTGCTCCGGTCGGCCCAGCGACGCGCAGCTGAATGCCACCAGGCCGCCGGGGCGCGTCATGCGCGCCATATTGATGAAGGTGTCCTGCCAGTGTGGGTCGTGCTCCAAGCACTCACCGGAGATTGTGATGTCGTAGCTTCCGTCGGCATAGTCGATCTCGTGGCCGAAGCTGACGAGGTCGACCCCCGGGCCTTCCTTCAAGTCCACACCCGTGTACTCACCAGCCATCGCGAACAGACTGCGTAAGTTGCCGTTCACGTCATAGGAGCCAATCTCCAATATCTTCGCGCCGGAGATCAGGGAGCGATTAGCCGCGGCAACGGCCGCGAAAAATCCACGCTGCTCGGGGTGGCTCATCAAACAGATTTTACCGCAACGGCTCGCAAAAGTACCCGAGATGACCTTTCGATACACTCTGTTGACACGACACCATTGGTGAACGTAATGACCCCAACGATTGTTGCTAAACGTATGTTTCGGCGTGCACGGTCGTTTCTTCCTGCGGGTCATTCTCAAGCTCGTCGAAGAGTCCGCCACTCGCAACCCTTAACGTAGGATGTCTCTGAACACGTGAGCGGCGAATGCGCACCGAGGTAACCCGAAAAGCGGACGGAATGATGTTCATTGTGAGAACGAGGATCGTATGAGCTGAGATGCGAGGAGCAATGGTCACTCCTGATCAGAAAGCTAAGATTTTTAGTCCGATTCACATCGTTGACTGGGATATCTTGGAGCCAGTTCCGGCCCTTCCCCCGAGTGACACCGGGTATAAGCACAGTGTTCCGGTCCATGTGCTAGTGCGGCTTGGAACAGAGCCGCTCGGATGGGTCGACCTCGAAGTCGAAGAGGTAGCAGCGTTCCCGCGCGCCGCGGCCGCTTCGGCGTTGCACGCGTTCAAGTCCCAAATCGACGCCGGTCTAGCCAGAAGCAATCTACCAACCATCGACGAAATACCCGTTACTGGACTGCAATTCGAGGCAAACCAGCTGGCATTCGTGGCGGAACGCGAGCAACTGCTCGAAAAAGCTCCCAAAATATCCGTGGTTCTGTGCACTAGAGACCGTCCGAAGCGAGTCGCTGACTGCGTCCGCGAGGTCGTCCGCCAAAAATATCGGGCATACGAAATTGTTGTTGTCGACAACGCGCCGGCAGACCCCGGCGCTGTACCAGCTGTGCTGGAAGAAATCGACGCACCCGTACCGGTGCGCTACGTGTTGGAACCGCGCGGCGGCCTGTCGTGGGCTCGAAATGCCGGTTGGAACGCTGCGACTGCCGACATCATCGCGTTCCTGGACGACGACGAGATACCCGACGAGCATTGGCTGGCGGAACTGGCGCGCGGCTTCTCGGCGAGGGCAGATGTCGGATGCGTCACCGGAATGGTGCTTCCGGCCGAACTGAGAACCGAACCGCAACAATGGTTTGAAGGGCTCGGAGGGTTCAGGCAGGGACGCGGCTTCGCTCAAGAAATCTTTGGGCCGGGGCATGCGCAAAGCCCGATCTATCCATTTCCGCCGTTCGGTGCCGGCGCCAACATGGCATTCCGGCGCGGTGTGCTGGCTGATATCGACGGCTTCAATGTAGCCCTAGGCGCGGGTACACCGGCGAAAGCGTCAGAAGAAACACTTGCCTTCGCCCGCACGCGACTGGCTGAGCACACGATTGTGTATCAGCCGACAGCCCTGGTCTCCCACTATCACCGAGAGACCTTGGCGGAATTGAAGATACAGCTGCACAATTACAGTATCGGCACGACCGCCCACTACACTGCGCTCGTCATGTGGAAGCCGCAGTTACTGCTCAGCATTCTGCGTTTGGTCCCGCGCGCCATTAAAGACAACTTGCCTTGGAAAGATCCCGATCGGGCGGCGACGATGCGTAGCTCACCCGCGATCCTCGTGATCACACAACTCATCGGAATGCTGAAAGGTCCGATCGCTTACGTCAAGAGCTCTCGCCTGCAACGCCGGCTCAGCAATCCGTGAGCCAGGCCGGTGCGTTGCCGTCACGACTGTAGATCGATGCGCCGAGACTACGGGACGAAAGAATTCAGAATCGTGTCGCCCGCGGTGAAGAGCACATCGGTTTCGTAGTTGGCCAGATAGATGCCGAGTCCCAAGTCGGCCGCGATCGGCAAACCAATCGCATCGATTGGATTGGAGGCTATGTTGTCCTCGAAGAGGGTGGCGTCGTACGCCGGCAGGCTGGTCAACAGCGAGCTCAAAATATCTTCCGTCGGGAGCAGTGTGCTGTCCGCGGTCTGGAGATCAGTCGAGATCGTCGTTGCGAAGTCGGTCAGCGCCCCTGAGGGATTGCTGGCGAGGCTTTCCAAAACGGTCTCAAGGTCAGTCAATGCGCTCGTCGCCGTTCCCGACGTCGAATCCGTGGTCGAGGTCAGCGAATCGAGCGAGAGGTCGACGGGGTTCGGCCCGGTGCCGGCGAAATCCCCGATGAAGTCTTCGATGCCCTGTTCGGCGCCACTGATCAGCAGACCAGGCATCATCTCGATATCGCTGAGGTCTGGGAACAAGCCAAATGTGGTGGCTTCATTGGCCGCATCGGTCGAGTAACCGTATAGCGGGTCGCCGTAGCCCAGGTTCACCAGGTAGGTCAGATCTGGCTGTAGCAGGTCGGCAATCGGATTGCCGATAATCGGGATATCGCGGACGGGGTCCAGCAGCGGCAGGTCGTCAACAGGTATCAGGTAGTAGGTGGTGTCGGTGGCGCCCGACGTTGGCAGTTCGATCGCCGTTGCAAGCTGCGCCGCCGTGAGGTCGTCGTAGTCACCGTGGACGACGTTGATGCCCTCAACGGCGTTGAGGTCGGAAAAGATATCAAGCGGGTACTGCGGAAAATCCGCGTAGCCGTCGTACTCAAGCGTGTAGATCGTGGTGGTGAAGTCATCGGCCGGCGTGGCACCGTAGAAATCAATTCCGAGGCTCGAAAGGTCTAGGCCGTCGAAGCGCTCGAATATCCCCCCGTTGGGATTCATCAGATCCCCGATGAGTACAAAAGTTGCTGGAGCCGAGGGATCCGTCGCCTCCAATTGCTCCATCTCCAACGAGGCGATAACGGCGCTTTGCGAGGCACCGAAGACGTCGACGGGGTCGCCGGCGCTGAGCTGCGGCGCGATCTCGTCGTCCAGGATTTGCAATCCTTGCGACACCGAGGTAGCCAGCGTTTCCTGATCGTCGCCCGTTACGGGAAAGAATTGCTCAGGTGTCGTCAGTGCAACCGGATCGACATTCGAGAATGTCGGCTGCCCTGCGAAGTTCGCTTCGGACGGAAAATAGAGCGCTTGAAACGTGTCGATGAGCTCTTGTGAGGGCGTCGGTAAGCCGCTGCCGCCGAGCACGTAAAAGGGCACCTCGTCCGTGTCCCCATGCGCGATCGCTGTAACCATCATCGAGGGTAACGACAACAGTCCTACACTTGTACCGGCGAACAGCGCGAGACCCAACCATCGGAAGCTAAAGCTCGTCATCGCGACCCCCGAAGATATTGTCCCTGAATCGATTACAGGCTACAACAGGACTTAACTTGCTGCGTGGTTTGTGCGCACTCTGAGCGCATCCAAGGACGGATAGTCGCGTAGATCCACTGATCAAGCCGGACCGTTGAGCTCGTTGGTTACTCGAACTGGTAAGCCGCGAAAGTCTTATTCGCATCTACGTTGCCTAAAATTGGCTGCGCCCAGGATCCTCGGGGAAATCGCGTGCGCCACTTACGACCATGCACTTGGCGTAAGCCGCGCACCTTTTCGAAGTTGGCTTGCCACTCGTAGCGGCGCCTGCCGAAGTTGGCGACGGCGGTCTTGTGCCCGAAGTGGTTGATGTAAGCCATTTCGGTGATGTACAAGCCGAATCCCGCGTCGCGGGCACGCAGCGCAAGATCCAGGTCAACGCCCCATCCGTATCGCCGGAACGACTGCAAGTCCAGTCCGCCGATCATCTGCCAGCACTCGCGCGACAACGCAAGGGCCGTCCCCTCGATGACCGGAACTGCTCGATAGCGTTGGTTCGGGGTGTAATTCGCGGCTTGCGGCTTCTCGTCTGACTCCGCCGATGGGAAACCATGGTCGATGACGGGACCGGTGATGCCAGCATCGTCGGGAAGCCGTCGGTCGACCAATGCATCGACGAAACCCTTGGAAATACGCGTGTCATTGTTCAGCGTCATCGCGTGGGAATAGCCTTCGGAGAACGCGATTCGAAAACCGAGATCACTGCCACCCGCCCAACCCAGATTTCTTGCGGGCGTCACAACCCGTTCGCTGCCCAGTGGGGCGTAATCTCCACCGTTGTCAACAATCAGGTAGTCCGCGCCTTCACGCTCCAGGTCGTGCACGAGAGCATGGGTGTACTCATGCTGTCCGTAGACTGGCACTGTAATCAACAGTGAAACAAGCTGATTGTGCATCTGCTCCCTTACTCCACTGGCGGTCTCGCACACCTTCGGCGACATCTAGGGAATTGATCTGGTAAGTCCAGGCCGAACTCTCTTCCTGGTGATTCGGGATTTCAACCTCATCGCAGGTCTCTCCACGACAAACCAGCTCATTGCGGCAAATGGCAAGGTCGCGGCGGTAGCAACGTTGGCAAACACAAGTGGATTCACAGCGCCAAGCCCAGCGATGACGAGGACTTGTTGAATGGGGCACGCGTAAATGTACGTGCCATAGGAGAGGTCTGTTCGTAAATTCAGCCGCCGGTTATGTATCAGGGCACCGGAAACGATGACCGCGTACGCCAGCGGAATAGCACCAACCACACGGTAATCGGGTAACAGGTTCGCCGCCAGCACGACGGCCACGCTCACCGCGACAAGCGACCACCGCGCGGGAATCACGTCGCGGAAACGGTGCATCAACGCGCCGGCCGCGAACATGACAGCCAGACGGGCAGTTCTCTGCGCCACGGTGCCTCCGTCGAGCGGGCATGAATCCAACACCGACCACACCAATGCCAGCGCGAAGGCCACCGGGAAGAGCCACCGGCGACCGAGAAGTCCGAGCAGACCAAGAACGGCGACCGCAACGTAAAGGAGCACTTCGTACTGGAGGGTCCAGAGAGAACCGTTCCACATGCCCGGAAAGGGGACCCCGCTTGGTGATCCCCCGATATCGAATTGCACGTACGCGACCGCGCTGTTTCTTAGGACAAAACGGAGCGGGCCGCCGGACGTCAACAGCTTGGCGGCTGAACCACCTTGAATCGCAACCCCGATCGGCGCGATGACGAATGCGGTGACGAACAGGCAGACCCACATTCCGGGCAGGATGCGAAGACCGCGAGAGAGCACGTAGTCCCGCAGACGCGGGTTGCCGAGCCAACTGGCCGGGATCAGAAATCCTGAGATCGCGAAGAATCCGTCAACGAAGTCCTGGGTCGCAAACTGGTGAAGAGCGAACGGGGGCAGAGGCCGGCCAGTGAGTACCGACGAGTGCCAGACGATGACCGCCAGCGCCAGCCCTAATCGCCATGCATTGAGGGCGTTGGCTCGCGGATCGAATACTTGCCCAAGTGTCCTACGCAGCCCGACGTCGGGCGGGTCAACGTCTGACAATGTCGTTGACCCGCCGGGGATTTCGGGGCTCCCACTCATGACAGGTGTTCTCTAGGCATCCAGGCGAACAAACTGATCCTGCTGAAATAGCTCGACGCAGGCCCTGCGCCTTACCTTCCCGCTGGTAGTGATGGGAATCGACCCCGGCGGCACCAAAACGAGATCCGCGATACTCAAACCATGCGAGGTTGAGATCGCGGAGGTGACTTCATTTTTGACGTTGGCCAGCTTGTGTAGCGCATCCTCGTCGGCCTCGCTGAGGTTCTTGAGTTCGGCGATGGCGACCAGCTTCTCGGTACCGTCATCGGGGACCGATATCGCCACACAGCGACCGCGGGTGATCAGCTGGATCGTTGCCTCGATGTCGTCCGGAGAGTGGTTGCGTCCGTAGACAATCAAAAGGTCCTTGATGCGGCCGATGATGAACAATTCGCCTTCGTAGAAGAAGCCCAGGTCTCCGGTTCTCAACCACGGGCCCTCGGGTGTGCCAGGCGAAGGGTTCGACAGCTGTGCGCCGAAAGTCTGCTCGGTCTCTTGCGGTTTCCGCCAGTAGCCGCTGGCGATGTTGTCGCCGTGGGCCCAGATCTCACCGATGGTGTCCGCCTGGCATTCGACGTGAGTGTCGGGATCGACGATCTTCAGGATCGGTGATCGCGGCACTCCGTAGCTGACAAGCGCTGTGCCGTCAGGGCTCTCGGACGGCTTCGCCTGGCCGGCAGCGAGGCGACCGGAATCGAAATGAACGACGCGTGGCGGCTCACCAGCTTTTCGGGCCACCAGATACACCGTGGCCTCGGCCATTCCGTAGGAGGGCCGCAGCGCTTTGGCGGGAAGGTGATAAGGGGCGAACCGCTCGGTGAAGCGCTTCAGCGTTGCGGGCTGCACCCGCTCACTGCCGTTGATAATGCCGATGACGTTGCCGAGATCGAAGCCGGCCATCTCCTCGTCGGACGTCTTTCGCGCCGCCACCTCGAACGCGAAATTCGGCCCTGCTGAAAAGGCGTGGGAATTACTCGCAAGCAACTGCAACCACCGCGCTGGTCGCGCCAGGAACGACACCGGACTAGTGAGCACGGCATGCACGCCAGCCAGAAGCGGCACGCAAACTCCTACCAGCAAACCCATATCGTGATAGAACGGCAGCCACGATACGAATGTGGTGTCCGGCGGAGTGACGTTTCCGAATTCCGAAAAATAATCGGACATCATCTGCTCGAAATTAGCCATCAGGTTCCGATAGGTGATCGCGACACCGGCCGGTGCGCGGGTCGATCCCGACGTGTACTGCAGATAGGCGGTGTCGGAGCGGTTGTCGCCACGCACCCGAGACCCATTCCGAGAATCCAGGTCCACCAAGTCGACCTCGACCACATAGGGAACAGGCCCGTCGGGCTGCGACTTGATATGTTCTACCACGTCGGCGGCCACCTCGGACGTCGTCAGAACTACAGAAGGTGCCGCATCGCGCAGTACCGAGTCAACCCGCTCGTCGACCACACCACCCAACGGGACCGACAGCGGTACTGGTATCAGCCCCGCTTGCAGCGCCCCAAAAAAAGCGTCGATGTAATTAATTCCCTGCGGCGCCAAAATGACTGCACGATCGCCCGTCGACCCGTGAAGTCGCAATGCATGCGCAACATTCAGCGAGCGCCGATACAGCTGCGACCACGTGATGGTCTCCGCAACGCCGTCCCAATCCCGCTCGTAGTCAATGTAGGTGAACGCCTTGCCATTGGGCTGCAGGCTGGCGCGCTCACGCAAAACACTGGGGATGGACGGTTCGGCCACAATCGTCACCTTACCGCCGCACGCAGCACGCGCAATCGCTTAGCAGAATCGAAATACCTTGTCCGCCAATGACTGACGTATCAATCAGTTAGCGACTCACCCAAGCAAGACGGCGGTTGACCGTCCGGCGGCCAGCTCGCCACACCGTCCTCCAACGGCACCTGCAAACTGTGCAGGATCGACGCGATCATCCGCCACGCGCTGATCGCAGTGACGAGTTCGACAAGCGTTGCCGGGTTGGCTCCGAACTCATGTTGACAGGCCACCCAGCTCTCCGCGCTCACCGCGCCGTCACGCACCACATCGTCGGTGGCCGCAAGTACCGCGCGCTCCGCCGAACCGAATCCGCTGTAGGACTGCCAATCCCGGACACCGAGCAAGTCATCGGCGCTCACCCCCAGTCCCTGTGCGACGCGCCAGTGCTGGGTCCACTCGTAATCGGAGGCGGTGAGCCAGCCGATACGCATGATCGCCAACTCGCGTAGCCGCGACTCCAGCATTCCGTGCCACAGCATGAGGGCCAGCAGGTCGTTGAGTGCGCTGGCCAGCTTGGGATGGTTCAGCAGCACCTGGAAGATGGCGAGCTCGGCCATGTAATCGGGCACACCAGCTTCATCGGCGGCGGCCTTGGCCTGATCCTCCGGTAAACGGGGAACGCGGGGTTCTCTGGTCGGGGTCACGCGAGTTCAGTGAATCCGTTAGCCGGCAACGGCTCCCCGCTCGGAGGAGGTCGACCCGAAATCGGCTATTCGCTCGTAACCGTGTTTGCGCGCCTCGGCCACGCCGCGCCGGAGCAAGGCGCTGGTCGCGACGAAACCGGCGTGGTCGATGACCACAAACGGCGACAGCAGCCGGTTGTGCACGAATCCGACCGCCAGGCCGCTGTCCGGATCGGCCCACCCGAGCGAGCCGCCCAGGCCGACATGTCCGAAGCCGGGTATCGCGTCGAACGGCAGACGGTGATAGCCGAGGTGGAATGCGAGCGGTATCAACAAGTTGCCGTCGGGTCGCAGGCTGCGCGGGCCGCTGAGGCCCGCAACCAGTTCTCGGGACAGGAATTGGGTGCCGCCGATTCGGCCGCCGTTGGCGATCGCACCGTACATCCGCGCCAGCCCGCGCGCCGTCGCCACGCCGTTAGCCGCCGGAATCTCCGCGTCCATCAAAGGAATATCGCCTTGTGCAACAGCTTTCACACCGGGGAAATACAGGGAGCCGAATCCGGCGGACAGCCGCAGCGCGGCGATTTTCGGCGCCACCGCGTTGAACAAGGGATTCTGGATGGCGCTCTGCGGCATGATGATCTGGGCGGGCCGGGTCGGTGAATCGGCGGGCGGCCGGCCCAGATGCAAGCCGTCGACGCCGAGCGGCTCCGCCAGCTCCCGGCGGATCAACTCCCGCATGCCCTTACCGGTGACTGCCCGGACCAGCCCAGACAGCAGCCAACCGTAGGTCAGCGCGTGATACGCGGATCTGCCGAACGAGTAACCCGGGCGCGCAGCCGCCAGGCGCTCTTCCATCAGTTCGTGATTCAGCAGGTCGTCCTTGCTGGCGCCGTGCAGCGCCGAGAGACCTGCCTGGTGCCGCATCACCTGGCGAACGGTGATGGCCGACTTGCCGTTCGCGCCGAACGCCGGCCAATACCGGGCAACCGGTGCGTCGTAGTCGATCAGGCCGCGGTCGACGAGCCGGTGGATGACCGTGGAAGCCATGCCCTTGGTCGCCGAAAACACCATGGTTGCGGTATCCGCCGTCCACGGCACCCGTCCGCGCCGATCCGACCAGCCGGTCCACACGTCCACGACAGGTTCCCCGTCGAGGTAGACGGCCAGCGCCCCGCCGCCGAATCGGCGGCCTGGGAACATGCTGGCGAAGCTGCGCACCGCGCAGGCAAAGTGTGGATCGGCTGCGCCGTGAACACCGCGCGGCAGCACAGACCGGCGATTACCCGCCACTTCGAGGGTCATGCCATCGAATCTACCGTTACACCTTGCAAAGAACTTGAAATTTACCCTTCCGTTATTGACGCGAGCTTCAATATTTGCTGAGCGGCCAGAGCCGGGGTCAATTCCCCAGTGAGAACCTGGCGTTCCACGTCTGCGCGGCCTTTGCGCACCGCAGGGTTGGACAGCACCCGGTCCAACACGGTGTCCCGGACCATCTGCCACGTCCAGTCGACCTGTTGGGCTCGCCGTCGTGCCTCGAAGTCCCCTGCATCGCTGAGCACTTGACGATGCCGCTCGACGGTCTCCCACAATTCCTGCAGTCCCGTCCCTTCCAACGCACTCATGGTGAGAACCGGCGGACGCCAGAGGGTTTCGCGCGGATAGATCAACCGGATCGCCCCGGACAGCTCGCGTGCGGCTTTGCGGGCCTCGTTCAGATGCTCCCCGTCGGCTTTGTTGACCACCACGATGTCGGCGAGCTCCAGCACACCTTTCTTGATGCCTTGAAGCTGATCGCCGGTACGAGCGAGGGTCAAGAAGACGAAGGTGTCGACCATGTTGGACACCGCGACCTCGGACTGGCCGACACCCACGGTCTCCACCAGGATCACGTCGAACCCGGCGGCCTCCAGCAGCACAATGGTTTCCCGGGTGGCCCTGGCCACGCCGCCGAGGGTGCCCGATGTCGGCGAAGGGCGGATGTAGGCGTCCGGATGCGCTGCTAACTCCGGCATCCTGGTCTTGTCGCCGAGAATCGATCCGCCGGTGCGGGTCGATGACGGGTCGACGGCAAGTACTGCCACCCGATGGCCGCGCTCGATCAGGCGCATTCCGAGCACCTCGATGGTGGTTGATTTACCGACGCCCGGGACCCCGGTGATGCCCACATGAAGCCCGCTGCCAGCCGCCGGCATCAGCGCCAGCAGCAACTGCTGGGCGCGGTCGCGATGGTCGGCACGGGTGGACTCGACCAAGGTGATCGCCCGCGGCAGCGCCGCGCGGTCGCCGCCGCGTACCGCCGCGGCGAGTTCGTCTGTGCCGTCGCCGTTCTCAGTTGCCATCTGGCTAGAGGGTGTAACCGAGACGTTCGGCCAGCTTGTTCAGCAAATCGATCGCGGCGTCCGCGATGACGGTGCCCGGCGGGAAGATGGCCGTGGCTCCGGCCGCGTATAACTCCTCGAAGTCCCCCGGGGGAATGACCCCGCCGACGACGATCATGATGTCGGACCGGCCCACCTCGGCGAGCGCGTCCCGCAGCGCGGGCACCAGGGTCAAGTGGCCCGCCGCCAGCGACGACACCCCGACCACGTGGACGTCGTTGTCGGCGGCCTGGCGCGCCACCTCGTCCGGTGTGGAAAACAACGACCCGACGTCGACGTCGAATCCGATGTCGGCGAATGCCGTTGCGATGACCTTCTGCCCGCGATCGTGGCCGTCTTGGCCCATCTTGGCCACCAGAATCCGCGGCCGCCGACCGTCGGCCTCGGCGAACTTCTCGACGAGCCCGGTGGCGTCGGAGAAGGAAGTCATGTTTCCGCCTCCTGATGCTTCGTCACGGTAGACCCCGGCGATCGTACGGATCTCCGCTTTATGACGGCCGTAGACCTTCTCCAGCGCATCGGAGATCTCGCCGACCGTGGCCTTGGTCCGAGCCGCGGCGATGGCGAGTGCCATCAGGTTATTGCCCAGTCCGTCTTCACCTGCCCGGCCGTGCGCGGCAGCGGCACGGGACAACTCGGCCAGGGCGGCATCGACGGCGGCCTGATCGCGTTGCGCTCTCAGGTCTTCGAGTTTGGCCAGCTGCTCGGTTCGCACCCGGCTGTTCTCGACCTTGAGAACCTCGACCTCTTGGTCCTCTACGACCTGATATTTGTTGATCCCGATGACCGGTTGGATACCTGAGTCGATGCGGGCCTGGGTGCGCGCCGCCGCTTCCTCGATGCGCAGCTTGGGGATGCCCTCGCTGATCGCCTGCGCCATACCGCCGTGCTCGGCGACCTCGGCGATGTGGGCACGCGCCCGCTGGGCGAGTTGGTAGGTCAGCCATTCCACATAATATGAGCCCGCCCACGGGTCGATCGGCCTGGTGGTTCCCGATTCCTGCTGCAGCAGCAGCTGGGTGTTGCGGGCGATGCGGGCCGAGAAGTCGGTGGGCAACGCCAGCGCCTCGTCGAGCGCGTTGGTGTGCAGCGACTGGGTGTGGCCCTGGGTTGCGGCCATCGCCTCGATGCAGGTGCGCGCGACGTTGTTGAAGGCGTCCTGGGCGGTCAGTGACCAGCCGGACGTCTGCGAATGTGTGCGCAGTGACAACGATTTGGAGCTCTTTGGGTTGAACTCCGCGACCAGCTCGCTCCACAGCAGCCGGCCGGCCCGCAGTTTGGCTATCTCCATGAAGAAGTTCATTCCGATGCCCCAGAAGAAGGACAATCGGGGAGCGAACTTGTCGATGTCCAGCTCGGCGTCCAGGCCGGCCTTGATGTAGTCGACACCGTCGGCAAGGGTGTATGCAAGCTCCAAATCCGCTGTCGCACCGGCCTCTTGGATGTGGTAACCGGAAATCGAGATGGAGTTGAACTTCGGCATCTTGGCGCTGGTGTAGGCGAAGATGTCTGAGATGATGCGCATCGACGGCTTCGGCGGATAGATGTAGGTGTTGCGGACCATGAATTCTTTGAGGATGTCGTTCTGGATGGTTCCGGCCAGCTTCTCCGGCGGCACCCCCTGCTCCTCTGCGGCTACTACATACAGCGCCAGAATCGGCAGCACCGCGCCGTTCATGGTCATCGACACCGACACCGACGACAAGTCGATGCCGTCGAACAGCTGCCGCATGTCAAGAATGGAATCGATTGCCACACCGGCCATTCCGACGTCACCCTGAACCCGCGGATGGTCTGAGTCGTAGCCACGGTGGGTGGCAAGATCAAAGGCCACCGACAGACCTTTTTGTCCGGCGGCGAGGTTACGCCGGTAGAACGCATTGGACTCCGCGGCGGTGGAGAACCCGGCGTACTGGCGGATGGTCCACGGTTGGTTGACGTACATCGTCGGGTAGGGGCCGCGGACAAAGGGCGGCTCGCCCGGAAAGCTGTTCAGCGGGTAGCCGTCGGCCGCGGCGGCGGCGCGGTCGGCGGCGATGTACACCGGTTTGTCGTCGATGTCTTCCGGGGTGTGCCACACCAGTTCGTCGGGGTCATACCAGTGG
>Ga0302325_10009403_pt1 | contig 21335 bp, 19 predicted proteins | sample Palsa_T0_2_FD_201948 | JGI IMG/M metagenome (GOLD analysis project Ga0302325, IMG submission 201948) | Peat permafrost microbial communities from Stordalen Mire near Abisko, Sweden - Palsa_T0_2 | ecosystem: Environmental > Terrestrial > Soil > Palsa > Peat permafrost | place: Sweden: Abisko...
GCCTCGACGGCGTCCTTCTCAGCCTTCACGTGCGGTCGACGCTTCGCCCAAGCGCCTTGCCGCGACCGTCAGCCTGCCCGTCAGATCGTCGAGCGAAGCGCTCGTTCCAGCCTGCCTGGTTCGCGTTCGTAGAGCATACCTTTCCGAAATATCCCGCAGCCGGATGATGGCGCGGAAGCGGGCCGCCCGGTCGGCCTGCGCAGCGCGGTAAACCCGCGATGCCCGGTCGAAGATGGTTCGTTCTTCCGCACTGTAGGCCTCGTTCTCGACGACCAGCGGAAGCTCGGCCGCAAGCGCAGCCCGGAACGCGTGGACAACGTCGTCGACGGGGATCGCTTCCACGCAGTACGCGTGATCGAACGCACAGTCCCAACGGCATCCAAAGCACGGAATTGGCGCGACCACGCCGGCCGACCGCGTTGCCCACGGCGCGTACGCAGGCCAGTGTCCGCCGCCGTAGATGGTCACGCCGGGGACCCCATACGCTGCGGCAAGATGCGCAAGACCGGTGTCGACGCCGAGGTAGCCGGCGGCGTTCGCCAGCACGTCCGCGATCCGTACAACGTCGCGTGCGCCGCCCGTGGTCACACCGAAGTTTCGAGCGAGCTCGGCCTGGGCGAAGCCCTCGAGTTCGGGCCGCTCCGCATCGCTGCCGACTAAGATCAGCGCCCGCTCGGCCGCCGGGAAGAGCGCCGCGCAGGCGTCGGAAAAGCGCTCGAACGGCCAGCGTTTGAGTTCCGTCGAGCCCAGCGGGAACACGACGATCGGGCGTTCGTCCTCGTCCGTCGTGCGGCGCAGGGGACGCAGCCGCGGGATGCGGCGCGTGCCGTTGACGATTCGCGCATATCGATCGAGTTCGTGCTCGTTCGCCACCCGCGGAAGGCGCCGAACGTGCGGATACAACTGAAGGTCCAGCATTCGCACGACGATGCGCGCCGTTCCGCGATCGAGCGTCGAAGGATCGGCAAAGATCGCCTCGGACGGCACCAGCGCCGCGGCGAGGATTTCGCTCATCCACGTGGCTTGGAGTTCGGCCGAAACGAACAGGTCGACGACTCCCGGAGTGAACGTCGCTAGGAAGCGCGCGCTCGGCTCGCTCGCCTCTGCAGGCGTCGCCCATAGATAGGGATTGAAATCGAATGCATGCACGGCATCCGGCGGGTCCGCATACAGTGCAGCCGTCTCAGCGACATCGGCGCGGCACACGAGCTCGACGCGCGCTTCCGGATGCCGTTCGCGCAGCCCGGCGAGCAAAGTCTCCACCAGCACGAGATCGCCGAGACCGCCTGCGTGAAGGACCGCGATTCTCATTCGAGACCGTTCATGATGCGCGCTAGCACCTCAAGGTATATTTGGTCCACGCGATGCCAGCTATACTCCTTGTGCACGTACTGCCGTCCGCTTTCGCCGAGCCGGGCGCGCGTCGGGGCGTCAAGCAGTTCGAGCCCGACGGCGAACTCGTCGGCATTCGAATACCAGAGGCCGCCGCCCGCGCGCCGGCATTGACCGACCAGCGTTTCAGAACGTCCGTTGACCAGCACGGGGCGCCCCTGCGTCCATGCTTCGAGCACGGCAATCGAAAGGCTCTCGTGCGGCGAAGGCATCACGAAGACATCGCACGCAGCGAGGGCATCCCATTTCGTTTGTTCGTCGACCGGTCCGAGGACGATGACGTTCGGATCTGTATCGACCTGCATATGCCGTTCGCCGGCGAGTACCAGCCACGGCGGTAAGCTGCATGTCGCGCGGAAGCGCGCGAAATCCGTCAGTAATTCGTCGCATCCCTTGGCGGGGTCGATCCGGCCGAGATACAGCACAAATCCCTTGCGAACGCCGCTGCGCGCCCGAAAGCGCGCCGCATCGACGTCGGGCGGCGGCGTGATGCCGATTCCGGCGACGGGTCCCTCGACGAAGAGCGATGCGAAGCGCTGACGGACGAACGCGCGCTCTTCGTCGCTTGCGTAGATGAAGGCACGCGGGCGCGCGAAGAAACGATCCCACAGCGAGAAGGCGATCGGCCATTCGTCGTGGGCGAGCGGGGCGAGAACGGCGCGGTCTTCGACGATAGGTAGACCGAAATACGTCGTGGCGTAGAGGTAGCTGAAGAAGATGACCGCAGCGTAGCGCGTCCCGAACGTTTCGAGATACTCGAGCAGCGCCGATGAATATGGACCTTGGGCGCGCATCCAGCGCTCCTGTTCGTCCAGCGACGCGTCGGCGTCGTAGATCAGCGTACGCGAAAGGCGTTGGAACAACGCGTTATCGCGCGGACGGTCGACCGGAAAGCGCCGAACGTGCAGGCCATCGATACGCTCGTGACCCGCAGGAACCGCATTCGCCCACGTTTCGTAGTCGAGGGCGCACGTGGTCAATACCTCGACCTCGAAGTGCTGCTCGAGCTGCGATGCGACCGCGAGCGCGAGCGTCGATGCGCCGCCGTAGATCGTCCGCCCGCAGTACGGGACGACGACCGCGATGCGACGGCGCGACGGGAGGATTTCAGCCGGCGAGGTGAAGTTCTCCGGCCCGGCAGAGCGACTCGAACCGCCGGCGTTGACCGTCGATCAGCGTGTCCGCCAACGATCGATCGGTCAGGATCAGCGTGGCGACGCCGGCGAGCGCGTTCGGATCCCGCTTGTCGTTGAACAGTAAACCGGCTGAGGCCAGAACGCCGCGTGCGCTTTCATTGGCGAAAGCGAAAACGGGGACGCCGTATCCGAACGCGTCGACGAGCTCGGCCACCGGACCATCCTCGGCCATCGACCAGAAGAGGTCCGCGCTGCGGTAGCACGCGGCGACGATCTCGGGATGGGATGTCTCGAAGACAAGGACACGGTCGGCAAGCCCCGCTTCGGCGACCTGCTCGAAGAAACGCTCGGACAGGGATTCATCGGGATCGAATACGCCCACCAGGGTGAGCCGCGCGTCGATGCCGAGCGCGAGCACGTGGGCAAAGCCCATCAACAGTTGTTCCACGCAGGACGTTTCGACCAGCGGCCCCGCAAAGAGAATCGAGGGGCGGCCGTCGCTGAGACGCCGCACGAGCGCCGGCTCCGGCGGCGTGTCGAATCGCGTAGGCTGGCGACGGCCGCGCACCACGCGAATCGCTTCCTCGAGCCGATCCAGCACGTGGTCGCGCGCTGTTTGTTCCTCGACGTAGCGCCGGCCGAGCTCGCCGGCCGTCTTACGCTCGCTCTCCGTCATTCGGTCGAGATCATGAAAGAGCGCAGACCATTGCGCTTTGGTAGCGGCGGCCCATCCGCCGTGCGCCTCACCAACGACCTCCGCGGTCGCGTCGCAGCGCGCGTTCACTGCGACGGGGGTCGCGACCGCCCAAGCCTCCATGACGACGCGCGAAAAGCTTTCGTTCACGCTGGGCTGGGCCAGAGCCCAGGCGTCTTCGAGAAGCGCGTGCTTGTGCGCGTCGTCGACTTCTCCCAGGTCGATAATCCCATGTCGCGGATCGGCATACGAACGGCGCCCCGGGCCGATCAGGACGAGCTCCAGACCCGACATCCGTTCGCGGCGCCGGAAGGTGGCAAAGCTCTCGACGAGCATGTCGACGTTTTTCGTCTCATCGCGCCGCCCGGCGTACAGAACGTAGCGATGCGCTCGGGCGGCGAAACCATTCACGCGGCCGCGCGGCCGAGCTCTCTGATCGGCGTCGACCCATTGTCCGACAACGGTCGACTTCAACGCGATCGCCGGGCCAAACATCCGATACGCGAGCCGCCGTTCCCCGACGGTGTTGAAACCGAGCAGGGCAGCGGCGCGAAAGGTGCTCTCGACGGCCGGCAGATACGCGTAGGTTTCGTCGTGCAGGCACGGCACCAGGATCGTGCGCTCGCCGGCCGCAGCGACCGCGTTCAGGCAGAGCCCGTACGGATACGGAAGAACTATCACGGCATCGAAGCGTTCTGCCTGCGTGCGGAGCGCCGAGATGAGAGCGCCTGAGTTGATGCTGTGCTGGACAAAGCTCTGCGCGGTATCGTCGCCGATTAGGTGGGCATGTCGCGCGTAAAAGGCCGGCGATTGGCTGAGCAGCACTTCGTTCGCGCGGTCGAAGGCGTCGCGATCGCGCGCGTCGACCGCAAACCGTTGAACGGTAATGCCATCCTCGCGATACGCGCCGTCGCGGTGTGCAGCGACTCCCCAATCGCTCGCGAAGGTACCCGCGCACGTCGTGAGCACGGTCACATCGTGTTCGCGTTCGGCAAGTCCGTGCGCCATCTGCCACGCGGTACGCTCGGCGCCGCCGGTCAGCTCCGCTCCGTACCAGGGAGTGACGATCGCAACGGTCAGCGCAGAGTCATTCACGGTGCTCAAGCCGCTGGATGCGCGCATCAAGTTCACGGAGCGACGCGTGTAGGCGAGCGTTGACCGTCAGCATTTCGCGCAGGGCTTGGACGATCGCCGCATTGTATGCGTGTTGATCGCGAAAGAGCCAGGCGAGCACTCGTAAGCTAAAGCGCTGGAGAGGCTTCAAGTTGAAGGGGAAAAAGTTCAGCCGGGCCGGCCAGCGGTTACGCGGCGACGCGCGCTGCGATGCCGCGGCGATCAGGCCTTCGACTGCGCCGATGTCGATCGTGCCAAGCACATTGGCGGGCACTGCCGGCTCGCCGAATTGACGGCGTAGGACTTCGTGCTGTACCCGTGCCATGAGCGCGTCGACATCGATATCGGGATTGTTTTCTTCAAGCATTGATCGCGGTGAATCCGCGTTCGACTAGGGCACGCCAAACACTTTCGACCCGCTTTCACGCGATCTTAACGCGAGGCGCGCACAGGCCGCTGTTAGGCTGGCCAGGTGGCAGAAGGTTCGCCCCCAGCCCTGCTCCAAAGCGCCTGGAGATTGCCTGGCCCACTGCCATTCCACGGAGCTCGCTATGTCGACCAGTCTCGATCTTCGCAGCAAACGCGTCATCGTCACGGGCGGAGCCGGGTTCCTCGGTCAGTCGGTGGTCGAGCGCTTGCGCGCGCGCGGTTGCACGGAGATCTTCGTCCCGCGCAGCCGCGAATTCGACCTGACGCAGGCCGATGCGATCGAAGCCCTTTTCAGCCGGTACCGTCCGCAGGTTGTCTTCCACCTTGCCGCGGTCGTCGGCGGGATCGGCGCGAATCGCGAGAATCCCGGCCGCTTCTTCTACGAGAACGCGATCATGGGGATTCAGCTGATCGAGGCTGCCCGGCGTCATGCCGTGGAGAAGCTGATCGTCGCCGGTACCGTCTGCGCGTATCCGAAGTTCGCACCGGTGCCGTTCAACGAGGACTCGCTCTGGGATGGCTATCCCGAAGAAACGAACGCGCCTTACGGCATCGCGAAGAAGGCACTACTCGTGCAGTGTCAGGCGTACCGACAGCAGTACGGCCTCAACGCGATCTACCTGTTGCCGGTTAACCTATACGGTCCGCGCGACAACTTCGATCCGCATTCATCACACGTTATACCGGCCCTCATTCGCAAGGCGATCGAAGCGCGCGACAGCGACGCCGACGAAATCGTCGTTTGGGGAGACGGTTCGGCGACGCGCGAATTCTTATACGTCGACGACGCCGCGGAGGGCCTCGTGTCTGCAGGCGAACGCTATGATGGAGCCGATCCGGTCAACCTCGGGAGCGGCGAAGAGATTCCGATCCGAGAGCTCGTTGACCTCATCGCCGGACTCTGTGGCTTCGAGGGGCGCATCACGTGGGATACGAGCAAACCAAATGGCCAGCCGCGGCGCAAGCTTGACACGTCGCGGGCCCAGCGCGAATTCAGTTTCGAAGCCGGCACGCCGCTACACGAAGGCCTGCGGCGCACGATCGCGTGGTACGAGTCGGCGACGCATCCTCTCATCACGGTTTCGACGACCTAATTCGCGTTGACGCTGAACACCCGGAAGTCGAGGATCCGCGGATCGCTCGCGATGTGACTTCCGCCGTTATCGACGCGAAGGCGCAGGACGGTCGAATGACCTTTTGGTAACGGAATTGTGACTCGCTCATATCTGGAAATGCTCAAAGCAGCAACGGGCCGGCCCTGATCATCGGAGACATCGAAGTGCATCGGCAGCTGCGGCACGGCAGGCCCCGGCTCGAGTGTGAGCGTCACACCGCGAATCGCAGTCCCGACGTGGAGCGTCACCTGGCCCGCACACCAGCGAAACACCTGTCCGGCATAGTGCTCGGGCACGCCCCACTCAGGGCCGAGCTTGATCTGACGTGGCACATGGATGTCGTTCGCCGGTAGAGCAGCGGCGCCGAGAAAGCCAGTTTCCGCCTTCCCACGGGTGAATCCGTATCTGGACAGCAGCCCAACGACGAGGCGTCTGTCGCCATGCGGGAGTGCTTGTTCGCGGGAAAACTGCACGGAAAGGCGATGTCGGCCAGGGGCGATATCCCCAGCCGAGAGCGCGAAAGCTCCCGGCCCCAAGGACTCATGGTCGATCTCTTGACCGTCGACGCGCACGCGAACCTCGGTACGAAAGCCGGGATCGTTGATCTCGGGAACTACGCCCGCTACGTCGACGTGGCTTCGGCCGCGCGCTCGCAAAATGGCATAGGAAGTCTTCGAGACCCAGCCGTCGTCGTAGATGCCCGAGTATTCGAGAGCCTCGTTGTTGACGTCACGCGGGAAGGAGGCGAGCACCGGCGGCTCGACCTTGCTCCGGTATTCGTCCTCGCTGATCGCGGAGATATTGCGTGCGAATCCGACGATGCGCCGTAGATCGCCCCCGTAATTGAGGCCATAGAGGCGCATCAATCCCGTCTTTCGATTCGGATATCTGGACCCATCCTTCCCCATGTCGATCGCGGCATAGGCGTTCCCGCGCAGCATCTGCGGCGAGAGGGGAGGGGAGAACAGCCGCGCAGACCCGCGACCCACCGAATCGAAGCGCACTCTATTGCTACCAACCGCAGCTGCCGGCGGGAGCGCGTTTACTCCGTCGGCATTGAGCGATGCGGTCAGGTCCAAGACAAAGCGGAACGATTTCGTGGGATTGATGATGTAAAAAAGCAAATAGCGCCCGACTCCTGAGAATGTTTGGCCACCATTGAAGAAGTCGTCTTGCACGCGGTAAAGAGCCGCGTTTCGATTGAGTGCGTTGCCCTCATTCGATCCGAGGGTAGCATTTAGAAGAATTAAGTGATTTGATATGCGTTCTCGCGGCATAAGAACGGCGTCGCTCCGCTGATCCTGCGCATGCGAACGGTTTAAAACAGTCTGCCGGGAGGTCGTTGTAAGGATCATCGTAGGTTCGCTGCGAGCCGGTAGAACGTCGTGTATGCGATACCACTCAAACGCATCAATTGTTCCTTTTGGCCTATGCGGTTCGAGAGCGAATGGCGTATTTGTGAACAGTCCGCCCATTCGCGCTAGATTCTCCGCCGCGCGAGGATCCCAACGTATCAGACCAAGTGCCGCGTTGTTCCCTACATACTTCACGTACGCCTGATCGAGTTTGATGCGAGGGAGGCTAGGTTCGAAGTTCGGCCGACCATAGAGATAGAAGCCTTCGTACGCTCCGAGACTTGGAGAGTCAGTGTCCATAACGACGGCCTCAGAGTCCAAGTTCCTCCGAATATCCCGGAGTTGAGAGAGAAGACCCGTGCTCGACGCGTGCGGAAGGGCGACGAATGACTGGTCGCCGCTCCCTGGCGGGTCTTCACTCCGTGAAATATAGAACTGTTGCGCGTTTAACGCCACCACCCCGAGTAACACAAGTGGCGATGCCGCGAGCGCCAACTGCTGCCTGCGTGTGCATGTCTGCCACGCTGGAAAGGCTCGAATAAAAGTGAAGCACGCTGCGCTCGCGGTCGCCCAAAGGAATGGCTCGATGTACATGGAGAGCTTGAAAAGTGCGAAGCCGTTCTGCGTTAAGGCAGCGATGGAGAACATCCCGAACATCACGGCCGCAGCAATTGCTGCACCAAGACCCCGCCACGCGAGCCAGAAGGCGGCGAGCACCGCAGAGAGCAGCAAGAGGCCGCCGAGAGCAATGCCCAACGAAAGGAGCGGCTCCGCCGGTGGGTGCGCCATGGGATACAGTCCCCAAAAGTTGGCGAGCCCACTCGGCACGAGGTAAAATGGAAATGCATTGGCGCTCAGCATCTGTCGTCCGCTGCCAAAACTGAGGCCGAACAGCACACTGCTCTTTACAGCCTCGCTATTAACGTTTGTGAACACGCCGGTAAAGAGCACGACAACCGCGGTGAGCCGAAGCGCATCCATCCATCGTATCTCGCGACGTACGACGCGCAAAATGAGAAAGGCCAGTAACACCGGTGGAAGCACGAAATGGAAGGCGCTATAGGTTGTGTTTAACCCGGCAAGGGCGAGACCCGCAAGAGCGGCGTAGCCGATGAGTGCCCAACCTTCTAGTGCGTACGCGCTGGCATTAGTCAAGAGCGCGATGCTCGCGACAAACATCGTTAGACCCAGCTCCTGGGGACCCAATTGATAGACGTACCCGAGAGTTGCTTGTGACGAAAAACCCGCTGCAAGACAGGCGACGATCGGCGCGCTGCGCGGGACGCCGCGATACAGGAGCAGGGTGCCGGTTGCACTCGTCAGTGAAACCAGCCCTGCCCCCATCACCGGCATGTAAACTTGATAGGGATTCAAGCCGGTCAGCTGGGAAACGGTGGCCAGCACGACGTCGAAGCCGTGGTAGAAACCACCCGGAAACTGGCAATAGTGATAATACATGAGTGAAGACGGGATACTATTCAGGAGCAAATCAGAAGCGGGCGGTAACGACCAATAGCCGTAATGCATCAGCCGGTACGCGTTCAGAGCATACGTTGTCGCGTCTCCATTGCTGAAGGAAACCCAATTAAATCCGAACAGCACGAACGGGATACTGTTGAGCAGGAAAGCGACGGCCAGAATCGCCGCGTATGGAGCGTATTGCCGCCATGGGAACGTCGGCCGGAAGACCCAAAGTGAGACGACCGAGAGCACCCCAAATATTAAGACGAGTGGGACGGCCAGGTCTTCGATCGGAAGCCCAAGGTAATTGGCGGAAACGATCGTTGTAATAACGGCACTGAAGCCGATCGACGGGGCGAGCAGCAACGTTTGCAGCAGCCAACGCCGCCGCACGCATGCAAAGCCGATCGAGGCTCCGACGAGCCAAAGGTAGCCAAAAATGCTTATCGTGAGGAGAACAGCAAGCACCGGTTCACTCGGTTAAGAGGCAGGCGGAGAAGTACGACGGAGTTTTGCAGCCCCCGCTGCGCGGCGGCGATCGATGCTCGGTGCCGAACCGTTCGAACGCCTCCGTTACGTTCGTCGCAAACGAAAGCCGGCGCACACGTTCAGTTCGGCACCGGGCAGCACGCCGGGGAAATAGCGCGAGGATTCCACGTTGAACGCACCCACGAGCAGTGTTCGCACTTCGTCGAAGGTGTTCACGTGCTCGCTGCGGATGATGGGGGTGTAGTCGGAGTGAAAGCGCTGGCGGAACATCCGTTCGGCAGAGATCTTTCGCGCGATCTCGTAGGCGAGCCCACCCTCGGTCGGGAGCACGACGTCGAACACGCCGCCGGGTCGCAGCAAGCGCCTCACTTCGTCGATGGCGCGAGGCAGGTCCCGTAGATGTTCAAGCACGTGGATCGCGATGATGCGATCGAACGACCCGTCGGGCAGCGGTACACGCTCCTCGATGCTCCCGCAAAGCACGTGCGCCGGCGGAAGCAGGAGCTCAAGGCGGTGGCAGAATTCTTCACGGAACTCCAGGACGTAGTAGTCCTGTGCAGTCAGATCCTCAAACGGCAGGTGTGCGCCGATACCGGCTCCGATCTCGAGCGTGCGCGTGCCCGGTGGAGTGCCGAGCTTGGCGACATAGCCCTGGTTGAATGCCTCGACGAAAGCATAGCGGCGCGGCAGTGTTTCATGCCACGCCAGCATGAACGCCTCGCGGTCACGCTCTTGGTCGTCTGTTAGCGCGCCCGGCCGTTTCGGCCAGCGATGATCACCCTGTCGCACGAGTTACGACTCTTCGCGCGCTCCCGACGAGCGGTCCTCCGCGAGACCCACACCGACATAGCGAACATTACGAATACCACGCAATTGTGCTTCGAGATGGCGCTTCGGGTCGATCACGAGCCGCCGCCGCATCATGCGGAAATCCTTCGGCCGCAGTTCTTGAAACTGCGGCCATTCGGTGCCGACGACGAGCGCGTCGGCGTCGCGCAGCGCATCGTGTATCGAATCGGTTAGCTCAATCGATGCGGCAATCTGCGGCGGCAGCACCCGGACGGCAGGGTCGAAGGCGCGCACCTCGGCACCCCGCGCCGCCAGCCGCTCTCCGAGTTCGACGGCAGACGAGCGGCGCAGCGTATCGGTTCCGGGCTTGTAGGTGAGGCCGAGGATGGCGACCCGCAGCCCTCGCAGCTCGCCGAGCTCGCGCTGGAGGATACGTTCAGCCCAGCGCTGCTGAACGCGATTTGTCGCGATCACACCGGCGAGGACGGCATGCGGTGTTTCGGCTGCCGTCGCCGCCGACACGAGTGCGCGCACATCACGCGCCAGCGTTCCGCCGGCAAAGCCGTCACCCGCAGTGAGGTAAGCGAGGGGGCCGATCCGGCGGTCGCTCTTCAGACCGCGTTCGATGTCTTTGACGTCAGCGCCGACGGCTTCGCAGATCCCCGCGATCTCGTTGATGAATGTCACCGATGTGGCGAGGAAGCCGTTGAGGGCGTGCTTCGTCATCTCGGCGGATTCCGGGCTCATCCAGAGGATGTTCTGCGTGAAGGGTCGCAACAGCGCGGCGATCCGCGACTTGTCACCCTCGGAACGGACGCCGGCCACGACGCGGTCCGGGCTACGGAACACCTCCAGCGCTTGACCGAGTCGTAAGTTTTCCGGCACATACGCGAAGTCGAGACGCAGCGCCGATTGCCGCGCGTGTTCTTCGAGCCGCTTGGTAAATCCGACGGGGACTTGCGATGAGACGATCACCAAGGCTCCAGGCGTGGCAAAGGGCAGTAGCGCGGCAGTGTTGCGAAAGACAAACTCGACATCGGCGCGGTCGGAAGCGTCGACGGGTGTGTCGTACGCGATCCAAATCACTTCAGCGAACGCTGCAGCTTCCGGCTGCGATGAAAAGGTCAGCCGCTTCGACGCGATGCCTGCCTCGAGCAGCTGCTTCAGGCCGGGTTCCTGAATCGGGGGAATCCCTGCGGAAAGTGCCGCGATGAGTTCCGTATCGGGATCGTGGGCCGTAACGTCGTCGTGCTCGGCTAAGCACGCAGCGGTTACGCAGCCTAAATGCCAGAGCCCGCTTACCGCGATGCGCACGCGGGTGTGTCGTCCCCCGCGCATGTGAAGTCCTGCGGGACCGCGCGAGGCATCACGGCGAAGAGCACCGCGATGCGGGTACGAAGCACCGATCTGCGCGGGAAGTCGATCTTGATCACCGGCGGCAGTATGGGAATCGGCTTCGAATCCGCGCGCCGCTGCATCGCGTACGGCGCGAACGTCATGATCTGCGCGCGCGGCGCCGCCGCCCTGGATGACGCGGTCGCGAAGTTGGCCGCCGAAAACTCCGCGAGCGACGTCGCTGGGGCCAGCGTCGACGTCGGCGACGAGGGCGCAGTCGACGAACTCTTCGCTGACTTCACGGAGCGTTTCGGCCGCTGCGATGGCCTGATCCACGCCGCCGGCGTCTATGGCCCAATCGCACCCATCACGGACGTCGAGCCCGTCGCCTGGTGGGATGCGCTGCGTATCAATCTGTTCGGGACGTTTTTGGTCGCGCGTGCGGCGGCGAAGCGGATGCGGCCGCACGGAGGTGGTCGGATAGTGCTCTTCGCGGGCGGCGGCGCGTCGACGCCGTTTCCTAATTACACGGCCTACGCGAGCAGCAAAGTCGCCGTCGTTCGATTTGCCGAAACAATCGCTGAAGAGTTAGCGCCCACGATCGAAGTAAACGCCGTCGGCCCGGGCTTCGTCGCGACCCGGCTTCACGAGCAGACGCTTGCGGCCGGCGATGTGGCCGGCGCTTTTCTTGAAAAGACGAAAGCCTTGCTCGAATCGGGCGGCGTGTCAGCGACGGTCGGTGCCGAAGCGGCCGCGTTCTTGGTTTCCGATGCCGCGAAAGGCATCACCGGACGATTTGTTGCGGCGCAGTACGACGACTATCGCGCGTGGCCGGAACACCTAGAGGAGTTGAAAGGCAGCGAGCTGTTCACGCTCCGCCGCGTCCTTCCGCGAGAGCGCGGCCGGGACTGGCAATGACGCGTTCCTTGATGTAGGAGATCGAGCGCCGCAGCCCTTCGTCGAGGTCGACGCGGGGCTGCCAACCGATGCTGCGCGCCTTGCTGATGTCGGCATGAGTCGTCTGCGCCTCGCCGGCGAGGTCGGGCAGATGGCGCGGACGAATGTCGGAGCCGAGCTGCGCGGCGATACGCGCGTAGATCTCGTTGACGGAATACGGTGTCCCGAAGCCAAGATTGTAGGTCTCGCCGATCGTGCGCGCGTCCACAAGACACTGCAAGTGAAAATCGTTGACGTCGTCGACGTAGATGAAGTCGCGACGCTTCTCGCCGGATCCGTAGATGACCGGCTGCTGCCCTTTTAAGAGCGCCAGGATGAACGCACTCATCACCGGCGGGATCGTGCGCCGATAATCTTGACGTGGCCCGTAGACGCCGAAGTATCTTAGCGCTGTGAGCTGTACGCCTCCGAAGCGCGCGAACGCCTCCGCGAACGCCCCGGCCGCCTGTTTGCTGACCGCGTAGAAGCTTTTCGGTGCCATCACGCTTTCCGGTGTCGGAAGAAACGGGGAGCCCTCGTACACCGCCGACGACTCAGCAAGAATGACACGCTGGACGCCCGCAGCTCGCGCTGCTTGCAATACGTTGATTGTGCCCGTGACGTTGATGTCGGCCGTCTCGAGCGGATCGTCCTGGCAATCGGCGATGCAGTTTTTCGCGGCGAGGTGAAAGATCGCGTCGCAGCTCTTGAAGTGCTGCGCGAGGCCGGGATCACGGATATCCGCAACGCGAAAATCTACCCTTGCGGGTACCTGTTCGCGCGGCCCGAAGGCGAGGTTGTCGATTCCGACGACGGCGTGCCCCTCGGCGATGAGCCGGTCGGCGAGGTTGCTGCCGATGAACCCGGCGACGCCGGTAACCGCGAGCTTCACGCTTCGCGCTCGACGACCGCCGACTCCAGCGGCACCTGTGCCTTGTTGCGAAGGCCTTTGCGGATCACGAGCAGTTCGCGCAGCAGGCGGAAGGAACCCGTGCGTGGGTTGAAGCGTGTGTCGGCGTCGTTTTCCCACACGACCGGAAATTCGAGGATCGTGTAGCCCTCGCTGAGCGCACGTAGGATGATCTCGGTGTCGAACATGAACCCGTCAGTAAACGCTTCGCCGTATAGCCGCTGTGCGACGTCAAGACGGTACGCCTTGAAGCCGCACTGCGTATCGGAGATGTAGAGCGGGATGCCCATGAAGCCATGGACGACGATTCCGAAGATCCGGGAGCCGATTTGACGGTATAGGGGCTGCGATCGCTTCACGCTGCCGCGCATCCGTCGCGATCCGTGCGCGACGTCGCACATCCGCATATCGAGCATCGCAAGCGCGATCTTCGCGATGCGGTACGGAACGCAGAGGCCGGCATCCGCGAACAAGACGTTGCGGCCGCGGGCACGGGCGATGCCGTATCTCAGCGCATGACCCTTCCCGCGATTCGGGGTGTAACTGAGCACTCGGAAGCCGAGACGCGAGGTCGTCGCGCGCGCGACTGCCGCCGTCTCGTCAGGCGAGCCGTCGTCGACGACGATCACCTCGCCGTGAATGCGCTCGGAGTCGAGAAACTCGAACGCCGCTTCGACGTCGCGGGAGATTTTGGCGGCTTCCTTGTACGCTGGGATGACGATGCTAAGGTCGTACGCGGATGTGTCGGAGGATTCGGTCACTTCACCGCTTTCCGAAACCGCAGGACGCGAGGGACGATCCCGACGCCGAACGTGAGATAGCGGTTCGCGATGAAGCCGAGCGGAAGGTTTACGGCGATGGCGACGATCCGGGCCACAGTCGGATAGAGTCCGTGCGCGACGAGCGCGCTGATGACGGCCAGAGTGATCAGCCACTGCACGAAAATGATGAAGGCGAACGTGCGAGCCTGATCGTGGATGGCGCGGTCGAAGCGACGGAAGTTCGCGTAGCGATTCAGCAGAAAGTGCGTCGTCGTGCCCGTAAAAAATGCCGTCGTCGAGGCGAGGGGTAAGAACATGTGGTGCGCGACGCAGAACGCAAACGTGCTGACGTCAATGCAGAAGACGGTGCCGCCGATGACGAGATAGGTCGCGAACTGCCTCTGGACGAGCCGGTCCGACACGAACTCTCTAAGCAAAGACTTCCGGACCTTTGCTGGTCAGCGGAGCTTCCGCCGGGGCTGAGGAGTGAAAGTCGATCGAACGGGAGGCCATGAGGTTGGTCACGACCTTGCTGCCTTCGAATTCGGCCCCGTAGGTCAGGCGTTCCATCCCCTGCTCGGCCATGAACTCCGTGAGGCGCGCGCCGTCGCGCGGGCAGTACAGCATCAGAAATCCGCCGCCGCCTGCGCCGGCGACTTTTCCGCCTAGAACGCCGTAGTCGCGGCGCACGACGTCGTAGAGCGCTTCGACCGCCGGTAAACTGACTTTGTTGGAGAGCCTCTTCTTGGCGAGCCAGTGGGCGTGCATCAAACGGCCAAACTCGTCGAAATCGAGCGCGCGCATTGCTGCGCCGATCCGACGCCCAATCTCGAGGATTTCCACCAGTGCGTCCTCGACGCCGTCGGTTCCGGCTTTGAGGGACGTCATCTGCTCGCCGAGGATCTGCGTGGTCGTGCGCTGCACGTTTGTATAATACAGGTGCGTCTTTGAGATGAGATCCGTTACTGCATATCCGGGCAGGCCGATTCGTTCGACCGTGACTGCGCCTGCACGATCGATCCGGAGTTCCGTCAACCCGGCTGCGGCGGCCATGTATTGATCCTGTTTCCCGATCGGTTTCGCAAGCGTGTCGAGCTCGATCGCGCACGCTTCGGCCGCGAGATCCTCGAACGTTGCGGGACGCGCCCGATAGGCGCGAATCGCGTTGAGCAGGCCGACGAGGTAGGCGCTCGACGAACCCAGACCCGTTCCCGCTGGAAGATCGGCGAGTGAGGCGATCTCCACGCCGTCGTAGATGCCGTGGCGTAGAAGGGCTTCGCGCGCGAGCTCGTGCTGGAGCTGGCTGACGTGGTCAACCGTTTCGCTGCGGGTGTAATGGAGCCTGACCTTCCGGTCGGCGTACGGCACGTTGAGCGCGACGTACATATACTTGTCGATTCCGAGCGCGCAAATGTACCCGCCGTGCTTTGCGTAAAACGACGGCAGATCGGTTCCCCCACCCCCGAGGGTGATCCGAAAGGGAGTTCGCGTGACGATCACTGATAGCTCCGAATGCTCGGCCGACCGAGTCTGCGCGATTCGTCATCAGCCGTCTTTCGGACCTGCGGAAAAGCGTAACCGAGCCTTGCACGCGAAGAACTATTACCGATATGAGCGCAATGCTTAACGCTTTCTGTACGAAGACTTTGGCTTGCAGGGCGTCGGATCGCGGTTAGCGGCGTGGCGGTGCTTGGCGTAGGCGTTGTCGGTTGCGGCCTCATCGGGCGCCGCAGAGCGGTAGAAGCGTCCCGTCACGACGCGACACGCTGTGTCGCCGTAGCCGATGTCGACGTTAGCGTCGCATCGAAGCTTGCCGAAGATGTGGGCGCGCGAGTCGGCCTCGATTGGCACGATATCGTTGCCGCCGACGACGTCGACGTCGTGTGCGTGGCGACGCCGAACGGCCTGCTCGCCGAGATCTCGATAGCGGCGCTCGGCGCCGGCAAACACGTTCTGCTGGAGAAGCCGATGGGTCGCGATGTGCGCGAAGCGCGCGCGATCGCAGCAGCTGCCGTCGCAGCAGGCCGTCAGGTCAAGATCGGCTTTAACCACCGTTACCATCCAGCGATCGCGCGCGCTCATCAAGAGTCGGCGTCGGGTACGATCGGCTCGGTGATCAATGCGCGAGCCCGGTACGGACACGGAGGTCGCCCCGGTTACGAACGCGAGTGGCGCGGCAGCCTCGAGCTTGCGGGCGGAGGCGAACTCACCGATCAGGGCGTGCACGTCGCGGACCTGCTGCATTGGTTCGTTGGCGTACCGGACAGCGTCTTCGCTGCGACGCAGACGGCAGTGTGGCCGCTGGGCGAACTCGAGGACAATGCGTTTGCGATCTTGCGCTACGGCGGCGGCCGCATCGCAGCGTTTCACACGAGCTGGACGCAGTGGAAGAACCTCTTTTCGCTCGAGGTGTTCGGAGACCGGGGCTCGCTCGTCGTCGAGGGACTCGGCGGCAGCTACGGTGATGAGACGCTCACGATTGCGCATCGCGCAATGGAAGGCGGTGTACCCCGTATGGAGCGCCTGGTGTTCGACGGCCCCGATCTCTCGTGGCGTGACGAGTGGGCCGACTTCGTCGCCGGAATCATCGACAAACGTCCGTACCTCGGCGGTCCGTCGGATGGCATCGTCGCGATGGAAACGCTCGCGGCGCTCTATCGCTCGGCGAAGAGCGGCCTGCCCGAGGCATACGACCGGATCACCTAGACGGCGAACGCGGCCTCGCTTGCGTCGCGATGAAACATCTTCACCGTGTCGAGCGAGTACTCGAGCAGATCCTTGCCGACCAAATTCAGTTTGGCGAGGATGTCGTTGGTGACGGTGATGATGTGGCAGCCGATCTCGTCGGCCTGAAAGACATTGAGCAGCTCGCGCGGGCTCGCCCAGATCAATTCGAGCTGGGGCTGTGGCGCCATGATTCGAAGCGACTCGCGCAAGATCGGCAACGGATCGCGTCCCGTATCGGCAACACGGCCTGCAAAGACGCTGATATACGCCGGCGCGCCCCCCGCGAGCGCTGTCGCGACCTCGTGTACTTGTTCGGCGATCATCAATGCGGTCACGTTGAGTTTAATGCCGTCGCGCGAAAGCCGCCGCACGAGCGCTGCGGTCGACTGTCCAGCGGTGTTGCTTACCGGGATCTTGACGTACACGTCGTCGCCCCACGTCGCGATGAGGCGCGCCTGACGTTCCATCTCGGGCTCATCGTCGGCGAAGACCTCAAATGAAATGGGGCGGCCGGCGACGACTTCGAGCGCGGCAGCCGCAAACGCTGCGTAATCTCGAATGCCGGCCTTGCGCATCAACGTCGGATTCGTCGTGAAGCCGCCGATGCGGCGATCTGCCGCGAGCGAACGAATGCCCTCGAGATCCGCGCCGTCGGCGAATATCTTCGTCTTCAGGCGCTTGAGGTCAGGAGGGGCCGACGTCTTCGCCGTGGCGTTCATGTGCGTCTCGATTCAGAATCCATTGCGCTGCTCCTTGGAGGGTCGAGACCGTCGCATCCGCGGCCGGTTGCGGCCGGTGCTCCGCGTAACCGTGATCGATGAACACCGTCGCTACGCCGGCTGACTTCCCTGCAGCAATGTCCTTCCATCGATCTCCAATAAGATACGACGATGCGAGAGCGATGGCGTGCTCAGCGGCGGCGCGCAAGATCAGGCCGGGCAGCGGCTTGCGGCAGTCGCATCGATCGGCATCATCATGCATGCAGACGTAGAAGCCGTCCAGGGGAAGCTCGCCGGCGAGCCGAGCGTGAATCGCCTCGACATCTGCCTGCGAGCGCGAACCGCGCGCAACGTCCGGCTGGTTCGTTACGACGAAGAGCGCAAACCCTGCTTCCCGCAGAGCATTTAGCGCATCCGGCGCGCCAGCCGTCGTGCGAAGTTCCCGCGGCGAAGGCGGATACGGTGTACCGTCGCGGACAACGGCTTCGTTGACGACGCCGTCGCGATCGAGGAAGACGGCGCGCTTCAGCGCACCGTTTCCCACTTGGTCTCGCTGGTCTTGAGGGAGGGATGCGATACGAAGAGGTGCCAGACAACGGCTTGGAACGCTTCGGCATGCGGTGTCGTGTTCACGGCGTTGACGGTCGGCACGATCACACACGCATCGGCGACCTTCGCCGTGTAGCCGCCGTCGCGTCCCACGACGCCGGTAATGGTCGAGCCAATGGTCTTCGCATAGGCAAGCGCGCGAACCAGGTTGGGCGACACATTGCGTTCGAGGTCGCCGCCGCCGACCGAAAAGACGAGCAGACCATCCGCGGCCCGCAGACGGCTCGTTTGCAGCCATGTTTCGAACACGGATGCCCATCCCTCGTCGTTCGTTCGCGCCGTTAGTTCCGCGACGTTGTCGGTTGGTGTGTAGGCTTCGAAACCACAGATCTTTCGGAAGTCATTGACCGCGTGCGAGGCGTTTGCTGCGCTACCGCCGACGCCGAGAATGAAGAGCCGTCCGCCGCGCTCGCGTACGTCCGCCAAACGCGATACGACGGCCTCGATCTGATCAACGTCAAGCTGGCGTAAAATCTCGGTGGCCTCGGCGAGGTGGCGAGCCGCGTAGGAGGTCTCAATCACGATGCTAACTTTGTTCGAGGATGCACGCGCTCGTTCTTGCCGCTGGAGTGGGCAGTAGACTCAAGCCTTACACGGACACTCGGCCGAAGCCAATGCTTGAGGTCGGCGGTCAACCGATTCTCGGCTACAATCTCAAAATGCTCGCCGCCGGCGGCTTCCGCGATGTCGTGATCAATCTTCACTATCTCCCTGAAGCCATTCGTGCATACGTCGGGACTGGTGAGCGTTGGGGCGTACGCGTCACCTATAGCGAGGAACCGGAGCTGTTAGGAACAGGGGGCGCGCTGACCCCCTTTCGCGGCCGCTTCAGCTCCGAGACGTTTGCGGTCGTTTTCGCCGACAATCTGAATGACCTCGACTTGTCCGACATGATGCGCCGGCACCGGGCGAACGGAGCTCTGGTCACGATCGCCGTGTCTCAGCGGGATGACATTTCGCAAAGCGGCGTGATCGAAATGGACAGTGACGGCCGAGTCACCCGCTTCATCGAGAAGCCGCAGCCGGGAGCAACCCGTTCGGGCTGGATCAACGCGGGCGCTATCCTTGCTGAGCCGAGATTACTCGCGTTGCTGCCGCCGAAGCCCCCCTTCGATCTCGGGCGTGATGTGCTGGCGAAGCTTGCTGATTGCGGAGAGGATATCTACGCGTATCCGATGACGGGAACGCATTTGTGGTTCGACCGCACGGAAGATTACGAGCGGTTCAAAGACGAGCGGCGAATTGACGGCTTCACACCAGGCTGATGGCCGGCGTTTAGGCCCAACGTGAGCCGACCGTTACGACTCGTCATCGGGCCGAACTTTTTCGGGGCCGGCAATTTCGGCGACGACCTCATGCTGGCGGGATTCCTTGAGCAGATGCCGTCCGGGACGTCGATCGGCATCACTGCGTTCACCCCGCACGACATCGAAAGCCAGCGCCGCCGTTTCCCGGCGGTCGCGTGGTTTCCTGATGAGGATGATGCGCGTGAGGCGGCGCTCCGAGACGCCGACGTATGGCTGGCTCTGGGCGACACGCCGTTTCAACTCGACAGCGGACCGTGGATGCTTGATCATTTAGCTCGCGAGCGAGAACGCTGCCTCGAGCTGAACGTGCCGATGGCGTACCTCGGGGTGGGTTGCGAATCCGAAGCCGCCGCATTGGACTCGCGGTCGAAAGAACTGCTCGCAGCTGCGACGCGTATCTGGACGCGCGACGCGCTCTCGGCCCACTACCTTGCAGACGCTGCGCCGGGCACCGCAGTCGAGACGGGAGCAGATCTCGCTCATCTCGCCTTCGAGGTCGGCATCTCTCCGACGCTCGAGCGGGGCCTCCTCGGCCTGCTCATCGCGTACGAGCGCGAAGGTCTGGTCCCATCCCGCGCGCTCGATGACCTCATCGATGGACGCCCAGGAGCGCCCTCGCGTTGGCTCGTTCAGGAAGGCCGCCATTTCCCGTACACGGAGCGCTGGAATTACGACGCGCTTTCGGCGTCCGTCCAACCGCAAATGGCCCTCATGCCGTTCGACTACAGTACCGATTCACTCGATGCGTTCTTGGACAACTACGGCGCATCCGAGATCGTCATTTCCACGCGCTACCACGGGACGCTCGTCGCGGCGTGGCAAGGCAGTCGCGTCGCGGTCATTGCGAGGTCGGCGAAATTGCGCGGGATCGCCGAAGATCTGGATCTGCCATGGACAGACGCCATCGCCTCAGCTGACGACTTGCAAACCCTGATTCAACGAGCGCGCGTGGTTCCGCACGAGCGCCTGGGCCGGCTGCGCGAAAGAGCCGTCGCGATGTGCGACGCCTTCTTTGCGTGGCTGCGCGAACGCTAGACGGCGGCTGGCGTCTTCGCCGGTTTGGGGTTGATGATGTGGATCGCTTTGCCGTGCATCGCCTCGGCGGCGTCCATGATCGACTCGGTCAGCGTCGGGTGCGGGTGGATCGACAGGCCGATGTCTTCGATCGTGGCGCCCATCTCGAGCGCGATGACGCCCTCGCCGATGAGCGATTCGGCCTGCGGCGCGACGATGTGCATCCCGAGCAGCGCGTCGGACTTGGCGTCACCGACGAGCTTGATCAGGCCGTCCGTCTCGTTCATCGTGCGGGCGCGGCCGGACGCGGCGAGCGGGAACTTGCCGACCCGCACCTCGTAACCGGCGGCCTTCGCTTCCTCTTCCGAGAGCCCGACGGTCGCGACCTCGGGGTCGGTGTACACGCAGTTTGGAACCGCGACCGGGTCGAACGCGCTTGCGCGGTCGCCGGCGATCACTTCGGCCGCGACCACGCCTTCCTTCATCGCTTTGTGGGCGAGCAGCGGGGCGCCGGTGACGTCGCCGATGGCGAAGATCCCGTCGACGGTCGTGCGGCGCTGCGCGTCGACGTCGATGAAGCCGCGCTCGTTCGTGCTCAAACCGGCGGCAGCCAGGTTCAGCGTATCCGTGACCGGGCGACGGCCGACGGCGACCAGCACCATATCGAACTCGCGCGTCTCGTCCTTGTTGCTGGTGAAGGCACCATTGAAGGTCGCCTTGACTGTCTTCTTGCCGGTCTTCTCGAGCGCCGTGACCTTCGTGTCGAGCGCGATCTCGACGCCTTGTTTCTTGAGGATGCGGCCGAGCGTCTTGGAAATCTCGCTGTCCGTTCCGGTCAGGATCTGCGAGAGCGCTTCAACGACGAGCACTTTCGCGCCGAGGCGCGTGTAGACGGTCGCGAACTCGAGACCGATCACCCCGCCGCCGACGATCAGCAGATTCTTTGGGATACGCTTCACTTGCACGGCGTCGTCCGAGTTAATGATCGTCTCGCCGTCGCGCGGCCACGCCTTTACGTCGATCGGTGCCGAACCGGTGGCGATC
>Ga0302325_10009405_pt1 | contig 21334 bp, 21 predicted proteins | sample Palsa_T0_2_FD_201948 | JGI IMG/M metagenome (GOLD analysis project Ga0302325, IMG submission 201948) | Peat permafrost microbial communities from Stordalen Mire near Abisko, Sweden - Palsa_T0_2 | ecosystem: Environmental > Terrestrial > Soil > Palsa > Peat permafrost | place: Sweden: Abisko...
CCCTGCACTTGCTGGGATTCCTGCCGTCTAGCAGGGAAACCGCCACCCAGGCCCAGACCCGAGACGCTTACGTTACGAGTGAAGTGCTCTACCAGCTGAGCTACGTCGGCGTTTGCAGGGATTTCCTGGATTTTCCGCGCCCCCGGCCCGGTTCTGGGCTGCACGGGGGGTGCAAAATCATGGTCGATCGCTGCTCCGGGCAAGCGTAGCCGACGCTCGCCGGGCTCGTGGGCCAGAGCAGCAGGCTTCGCCGTTGGCTCGAGCATCGGATTAGGCGACCCGGAGTTGACGACGCTGGCGGGCAGCGAGAGCGAGCTGCCAGTGCGCTCGAGCACGTCGATCGTGGCCAGCGAGAGCGCGCGGGCGCCGCCCATGCTGCCGCGGAGTGCCAGCGCGTCTTCAGACCAGGCGTAGTAGGCGCCGAGCGTCCGAATGCGCGTCAGCTCGTGGTCTGTGATCGACGACGCTCGCGCGGCGAGACATCTTCACTGTGGCTTCGCAGCATCTCGGCCAGCGTGCCGCGCTCGACTCGGATCTGAGCCATCTGATGAACCTACCTCTGTCGGCTCCCGCTTGTCGCCGATCCGGCAGCATGCCGCAGACTGCCGGTTTGATCGAGATCCGACAGCCTCCGCTCCTAGGACGTGGACGACACCGACGACGAAGGACAGGCAACGCCTCGAATGACGCCGGCCAGGGCAGGTTCAACGACGTCGATGACGCGGCTCAGCAACGCCAGATAACGGCCAGGAAGGACCGGGCGGCCTCGTCCTCCTCGACCACGAGCACGGTTGGGTGGCGGTTGGCATCGGTGGGGACGCCGGGGACAGCTGTAGAGATCATCGCCTCGGGCCTCCTTGATGTGTGGCCCGTCAGGACGGTGGGCCGATCCCCGACCCCAAGGCGCCCGGCAGGGCGCGAGATTCGGGAGGGGTTGGCCCGGCGGCCGGTCGGCTAGAACTCTTGGCACCGGTCGATGGCGACCTCGCCATTCCGATCGTCACGGCCAGCCGGCACGAGATAGGAAAGCGATCGCGCCGGGCTCGGCACGTCGCGCTCCGGGGGGTCGAGCGGTTCGGGCACGGCTTGTATCGCCTCGTCGGGGAAGACCCGGCGGATGCGCTTTCCGGGTCGGCAGCTGAAGTTGTTCGTGCGCTCGCCCGCGGTGGTACTGCGACCCGGGCCGTACTCACTCGCGCCTACGGTCCACGTAGGACCTCTGAAGCCCATCTCACCGGCTACGCAGACCCAAAGGCGCTTGAGCAGGTTTCGTCGGCCCTCGCGCAGGCAGGTTTTCAGCCTGTGCGTGCAGGAAGGGCAGCGCGCGACATGCTGAGGCACGCGCCAGACCCGGACCGCATCGTAGCGTTGCGCGGCCAGCCCATTGCGCGCATGGATCGTCTCGGCGTCCGCTCCGAGATCGCGCCGGTCGAGAAGGCGTGGCTCGACCTTTTGCGTGAGGCGCGCGCCGGCAGTCTGCCTATCTCTCTAGCCGATGCTGGTGCCATTTTGGCGTCGCTTCTGCGGTCAGGCGCGGACGAGACCCAGCTCCTGAATTGGGCTCGCGAGATGGGATACGAGCATCATGTCCAGGCTGTGCTGGACCCGCAGTCATCCGCTAGGGACCGGGACGCGGAGACGCGAGAGCTTGCAGAAGGCGCGCTGCGGTGACCTACCCAGTCGATCTGTCGCCTCACTTCGGACGGTTCATCCTCGACTTCGTCTCCGGCCCGGAGGGGCTTTTGGCGCGGGTGGCGAAGACCGGTATCACGCGGACCTACACGCTTGAGATTGCGGCATGGCGCGCCGAGTTGAACGAGCAGCTGAAGCGAGTCGCAGATGTGGAACGTGTCCAACTGTACTTGATGGGCGGCAATGCGGCGTCGCTGTGGCTTGATGCCTCCGCGCAACGCAGCAGCCGGGACAACGACTACCTGACGACCGCGACTGAGGCTGAGGTCGACGCACTCATGGGGCGCCTCGCGGAGCAGTTCGAGGACTTGCCCGAGCCGCTGCTGAGACCCCGGCGGATCAGCGCCGAAAGCAAGATGAAGCTCCCGCTCGCTTCCTATCTCATTTCGGTCCCGGCAATCATCGTTGGGAACCGGGAGACTTTGGAAGCGAAGGTCGAGTTTCACCTTGAGAATGAGCTGCCTCCCGGCGAGGACGTTACCGGCCGTCCGTTCGCGATCGGGCAGCCGCTGACAACGAGTTGCGCTACGCGCTCTGTCGCCTGCCCCGCTCCCAACGATCCGCTTTCTCGCAGTCGCTGCTGCAGCTACGATCAGGCCATGTCTGGCGTACCTGCGGACCTTCCACCTGGCTCGGCTGTCGAGTTCACCAATCCGGACGAGGACGCCTCGTCCGAGGCGTTCCGTGCGTTCATTGACGAGCTGCTCGCGGGTCCCGAGCCCGAGCTTGAAAGCGTCGATGCAGCCGAGGCGCTCCGCGCGCTGCGCGTCGACGGCCAGGCGTGACCCCGTTGTCATCAACGCCTCAGCCGGCGACCTCCTGGCCCTGCTGGATTGGCGAGGACGACAAGCGGGCTAAGCGTGGGCTAAACCTGGGCTAAACCAGGGCTAAGCGTTGGTGAACGCGGCGCTCGCCGATGCCACCCGCGGGCGTTCTCGGTCGCGGGTCGGGCCATACGCGACTGTATGATGATACACGCTATAGATGTATCATCACGCACTTGACTTGAGATTGGGCTGCTTCTATGTATGCTCATACACGCTAAATGTGTATCTCAATGCCTAGAGCTATGAACATCGACATCCTCGACGAGCTGGCGGCGCGCGGTCAAGAGACGGTCAGCACTGCCGAGCTGCAGCAGATGCTCGGGCGCTCTCCACAGGCAACCTCGAATCTCGCGAGCCGTTGGGTCAAGCAGGGCTTCGTCGACCGGGTTGCCCCGGGGACGTATGTGCTGCGCGGGTTGGGCCGCCTCGGTACGCGTGCCGCATCCGAGGACGTCGCATTGGCGGTCGGTGCGCTGCTCGCCGCAGAGCCGCATCGGATTGCCTACAAGACCGCACTCGACTACAACGGGCTCATCACCCACCCGGTGCGACGAATCCAAGTCGCGACCGATAGACGAGTCCAGGTCTCGCGCCTCAGTGGGCGTCCGCTGCAAGTCATTCGCGAGCCCGCGCAGACCATTCGCGTTGGCGCTGAGCAGGAAGCCGCTGGCGCGTGGGTCTCCGGGCACGAGCGAGCGCTGCTCGACGCCGCCGCACGAACCGACCTGGTCGACGGGGTCATCGTCCTTGCCGAGGCGCTCCATGCTCGCCCCTCGGACGCTATGCGACTACAAGAGCTCGCGGTGGAGCTCGCCGCAGATTCCGCGCTGCGCAGAATCGGCTCGCTGGCGGACGTCCTGGGTGCCCCTGGGCTCGCAGGCGCGCTGGCGCGCCCCACCCAGGGTGGCCTCATCTGGCTAGATCCAGAGGATGAGCATGTCGAAATCTGGCGTGACCGCACCTGGGGCGTGCGCTGGAACCGCCCCCGCGACGAGGTCGTCGCCAGCACCAGGACGTGATCAACCGCAACGAGATCATCAGGCGCGCCGACAGCGATGGCGTGTCGGCCGCAACCGTGGAGCGAGACTACGTCCTGACGCACGTCATGTGCGGCATCCCACGACACGAAGCGGCCGAGCGGATGATCTTCAAAGGAGGAACGGCGCTGCGGCTCTGCTACGTCGAGAACTTCCGGTACTCGGCGGACCTCGATTTCAGTCTCGATCACCTCTCCCGCGACGACGCTGTGGCCGTCGTCGCCGAGACGCTCCAGAACCTCAAAGACGCCCTCGAGTTTCCCGAGCTTGGGATTGGTCAGAGCGGCGCACCGGATGCGACGGCAGGACCCGGTGTGACGCAGGCAGGATCTATTACCAGGGTCCGCGGGCAGACGCCGAGAGATCAAACTCGACCTCGCCGACGACGAGCCTGATCGACGAGGTCTCGACGGCCAGCATCATCGCTCGCTATTCCGACCAGCCCGACGGTGTCACGACGCGCGTGTACTCGCGCGCCGAGATCACCGCGGAAAGCTCCGCTGCATCCTGCAACGATTGCAGTGCCGAGATCTCCTCGACCTGTGGGAGCTCCTGGAACGACACGACCAGCGTCCCGATGAGATCTGGCCCGTCTTCGAACGCAAGGCGGGGTATCGCGGGTTCGATCCAACCGCCTTTTCGGAGCGCTTCGCGGGGCGCATCGCCGAATACCGACGTCGCTGGGACAGCGAGCTGGGCGGACTCGTGATCGGAGAGTTGCCGAAGTTCGGCGATGTCGAGCGCGAGGGTTGGCGACCTAATCCATCAGTGCCTGACTGCGGCGGCGTAGGGTGATGAACTCGATCCCGCGGTCGTCGAGCTCGACGAGTTCGGCGTGGGTCGTGAGTGTCGAGTTGAACACACCAGCAGCCTGGGGTTCTGTCTGCTGGAGCGTTGCCAGAACTCGCAGAAGCGGATGATCTCGTGCGCCTGGTCGGCTTTCGCGAGATCCGCGTTTGAGAAGCACAACGTCGCGTATTTGGCGTCGTGAGCGAAGAACGTGAGGACCGAGCGGGTGCGTTGCGAGCGGCTGGGAACGCAGTGTTCTTCGAGGATCTGGTCCTCGCCGAAGCTCATGATCGCGTGGAAGTCGAGGTTGAAGCTCTCGCCGTCGATCAACCCGGCGGCCTGCTGGCGCGGCACGAGCGCTTCAAGCAGCGCCTGGTTGTGCGCCCTGGTCGTGCCGTACGAGTAGCCGGAGAGGTGCGAGCGTTTCGGGAGTACCGACAGTCCGCAGAACACGCCGAGCGCGCGATCGTGCACGACGTCGTAGACGTGTGAGCGGCGCCGACGTTCATAGAGCTTCAACGATCGCCAGCAGCGAGTTCAATGCCGTCCGGGTAGCCGCCCGCCGTGAGCAGTCCGGGGAGGTCGAGCTCGAGCAGTTCGGGAAGCAGCAGAAACAGCACGGCGTGTTCACTGGCGACCGATCCTGACATCGGCCAGTCCTCGAGACGCAGGCGCTGCGTTTTCGGCGCGATCGACAAGGCCCTCGACGCCGGGAGGACCTCGAGCGGGAGACGTCGAGCACATGAAACAGTCCGCCGCCAGGGCCGGCGTGCCGTTCGTGCTATGCGACTCCCAGGACCCTGCGACCGACCGCTGGCAGCCGTTTCCGGCGGCCCGTGGGCCCTTGGCGCTTGCAGGGATTTCCCGGATCCTCTGAGTCCCGGCCCGATTTCTGGCCGCACGCAGTTTTCACCGTCTGCGTGGAGTAGCGCCCGCTCGAGCATTAGCGCGCTACCGATGTCCAAATCGCCAGCGATGTGAACCGACAGGGGCCTCACGTGACGGCCTCCTCGGGCGGGAATACTCCGGCATCACACCTGTAGAAGGGCCTGATGCGCCCGTCTCGCAGCTCCAACACCTCGTCGTACTCCTCGAGCGCGATGTCGCTGTGCGTGATCACGAGCACGCCGCGGTTGCCGGTCCGCGTGAGGATCGCGTGGATGACCTGCCGAGCGGTGTCCTCGTCGAGGTGGGCGGTCGGTTCGTCGAGCACGAGGAATCGCGCGTCGGCGAGCAGCGCTCGTGCAAGCGCGATTCGCTGGCGCTGGCCGCCTGAGACGAGGCCACCGTCTTCGCCCACGAGGGTGTCGAGGCCGTCGGGCAGAGCGCGGGCCCAGTCGGCGATGCCGGCCGTGTCGAGCGCCTGCCAGAGGTCCGGCTCGGTGGCGTTCCGTCGTGCGAGCAGGATGTTCTCACGCACGCTGGTGTTGAACAGGTGCGCATCCTGCGCGGAGAACACGACGGCACGCCGGACGTCGTCCTGGGCGAGCCGGCGCGCGTCTTCGGCGCCGATGCTGACCCTCCCTGCGTCGGGGTCGCGGAAGCGAACGAGCAGGTGAGCGAGCGTCGTCTTGCCTACCCCGCTCGGACCAAGGAGCGCGATCCGCCGGCCGGGCGCGAGCCGGAGATCGACTCCGCTGAGCACCCACGGCTGATCGGGCCCGTAGCGAACGTGAACGTCTTCGAGCACGAGATCCCCGGTCGCCGGAAGTGGTACCGGCGCAGCTGAATCGGTGACGGAAGGCCGTCGATCGCATAGCTCGTCGAGGCGGTACGCGGCCTCGGCGCAGGCACGTAGTCGCCGGGCGGCCGCGGGCAGCGGTGCCACACCTTCGAACGCGGCGAGCGCGAGGAACGCCAGCGCCGCGAGTAGCACGCCGGCGAGCGTCCCGCTGTCGACGGCGGGAATCCCGACCAGCAGGATCCCCATCACCGCTAGCCCTGCGCAGAGCGAGCCGAGCGTGGTGGCCGCGCCGGCGGCGAGCGCATCACGGCGGGCAAGCGCTGCCAGGTGGGCGTCCGCCGCTCGCAGGCGCGCGATCCGCTCCCCGCCGCGTCCGGCGACCGCTAGCTCCGCCGCACCGTCGATCGTCTCGACGACTTCGGTCGCGAGCGCGGAACGTGCGTGGGCCTGGCGTCGGCCGGCCGAGGCCGCGAGTGATGCCGCGAGCGCCGGCACGGCCAATGCGGCGAGGAGCAGGCATGCGATCAGCGCGGGCGTAGCCGCTGGCAGGAGCAACCACGCGGCGATCGCGGCGGCGGCGATCGTCAGCGCGGCGACGACGGGTGGTGCGAGCGCGCGCAGGTAAAGATCCTGGAGCAGGTCGACATCCCCGACGAAGCGCGAGAGCAGATCGCCCGAGCGCGGCCCGCCGAGATCGCCGGGAACCAGCGGCGCGAGCCGCCGGTAGAAGGTGGCGCGGAGCTGACCGAGTAGCCGCAGGGCAGCGTCGTGGGAGGCGAGCCGCTCGCCGTACCGGGATACCGCGCGAGCGACCGCAAGCCCGCGAACGAGGACGATGACGACGGAGAGCTCGAGGATCTCGGGACGCTGCGCGGCGCGCGAGATCAGGTAGCCGGACGCGATCAGCAGTCCACCCCCGGCGAGAACGGCTCCCCAGCCAAGCAGGACCGAGAGCAGGAGACCGCGGACCTCGGTCCGACCTGCGCGCGCAGCCCGCAGGAGGCTGCGCCACGCAGTGGGCCTGGCGCCGGCGGCTGAGGCGACGTCGCCGCTCCTCACGCGGCCACCGTTGCTGTCCGGAGCGGACCGTTGGTGATCGCGTGTCCATGCTCCATGTGGACGACCCGGTCGGCATGCGCCACGAGCTTCGCGTCGTGCGCGATCAGCAGCGTCGTGCGTCCGGCGGTCAGTCGCTTGATCGACACCGAGATCGCCGCGGCGGTCTCGGCGTCGAGATGGGCGGTCGGTTCGTCGAGCACGATGAGCGGGGCATCGCGCAGGAACGCCCGACTGAGCGCGATCCGCTGCGCCTGCCCCGCGGACAGCCCGCGGCCGCCGTCGCCGACAGGCGTGTCGAGGCCATCGCGCAGCTGCGCCAGCAGCTCGTCGAGCCCTGCCTCAGAGGCCGCGGCAAGGATCGCCCCGCGAGCTGCGTTCGGCGCGCCAAGCGCGATGTTGTCCGCGATCGTTCCCGAGAACAGGCGGGCGCGCTGAGGGACCCACGCGACGTGGCGACGCCATCCATCCGGGCGCAGTTCGCGCAGGTCTACCGCGCCGCACGTGATGCGGCCGGCTGTTGGGTCCATCAGCCGCAGCGCGAGTGCGGCCACGGTGCTCTTGCCGGTGCCACTGCGCCCAACGAGCGCGGTTGCGCGCTGTGGTTCCAGCACCAGCTCAAAGCTCTCGAGCACCCGCTCCGCACGGGCGGGGTAGGTAAACGACACGGCCTCGAATCGAATCGTGTCGGTTCGAGGGTCCAGCGGCTGAGGCGAACGCCGTCGCGACGACGGCTGCACGGCGAGCGTGGCGGGCTCGTCGAGGACCGCGAGGATCCGCTCGGCGGCGGCGAGACCGTCCGCGCTGGCGTGGAACTGCTGGCCGACCGCCCGAAGCGGGCCGTAGAGCTCGGGGCAGAGCAGGAGCACGGTCAGGCCGGCGAACAGCGTCAGGTGCCCGCCGTCGAGCTGGATACCGATCGTCGCGGCGACAAACGCCGTGCCGATCATCGCGCACAGCTCCAGCACCAGCGCCGACAGAAACGCGATGCGTAGCGTCCCCATCGTCTCGGCGCGGTAGCGATCGCCGATCTGCTCGATTGTGTCGACCTGAGCAGCCTCGCGACGGTAGGAACGCAGCGTCTGCAGTCCACGCACGACATCCAGGAAGTGACCGCTGAGCACGGCCAGCGACCGCCAGCGCGAGCGCGCCTGGGCCTGCGCCCCCTTGCCGATCAGGATCATGAACACGATCAGGATCGGAATGCTGAGCGCCAGCACGCCGGCGGCGATCGGGTCGAGCGGTAACACCCACACCAGCACCGCCAGCGGTGTCGCTGCAGCGAGCACGAGCTGGGGGAGGTAGCCGGCGAAGTACGCCTCGAGCGAGTCAACGCCTTGCACGACCGCGGCCGCGAGCTCTCCGGTTCGCTCACCCTCTCGTGGGACGGGCGCGCGCACGAGCAGGTGCTCGGCCAGCCGGCCGCGCAGTTCGGACATCACGCGCGTCGCTCCGACCCTTCCGGAGACCTCGAAGGCGCCCGCGAGCAGCGCGCGCGCGGCGATCACGCCTGCCAGCGCCGCCATCGCTACCGACAGGCCGGCGAGCTTCTCGTGATGAACCGCCGCGCCCGTGATCAGACGCGCGAGCAATGCCGCCTGGGCCACGACCGTCGCAGCGGTCGCGAGCCCGAGGCCGCCTGCGAGCCATAGCTGCCCCCGTCCGGCGCGGGTCTCGCGCAGCAGCCTGCCGTTGGTGCCCATCGCCGCGGTCAAGCCGCGCCGGAGGGCGCTGACCCTTTGGGAGTGTCCTCGGGGTCTGAGCGGCCGCCGAGCTTGTCCGCGAGCACGGCGATCGGCGTCGGCGTCCCGGTCCCGGCGAAGTCCGAGGCTCCGATCCGGAAGCGGAAGACCCAGTAGGTCCAGGCGGTGTACCCGAGCACGATCGGGACGAACAAGACAGCGACGACGGTCATCACCTCCAGCGTGTAATGCGACGAGGAGGACCCGACCAGCGTCAGGTTGAACGCCTGGCTGGTCGTGGAGGGCAACGCATCGGGGAACAGCCCGCAGAACAGGCTCACGAACAGCAGCGCGATCGCTGCGGCGCTGAAGCCAAAGGCCAGCCCGTCGCGATCCCGCATGACGGCGAGCACCGCCCCAGCCGCAGATACTACGGCGAGCACTGCGACGGTCGTCGCCGACGCCTTGGCGCCGCCCGCCTGGTTGGCCGCGGTCCAGCTCAGGAAGATCGCCAGCAGCACTACGGAGACCGGTGCGACCCGGCGCCCAATCCTGCGTGCGCGGTCCACCAGCTCGCCGCGTGTGCGCAGCGTGAGGAAGATCGCGCCGTGCGCGGTGAACATCGACAAGGTCACGAGACCGCCGAGCAGTGCGTAGGGATGCAGCAGGCCGAAGATGGTCGCGGTCACGTTGTGTTGGGCGTTCATCGGGACGCCGTGGACGATGTCGGCCCAGCCGACGCCCCACAGCAGCGCCGCCATGAAGCTGCCGGCGGTCGCCGTCCATTCCCACGTCGCGCGCCAGCGGGAAGAGTCGTCTTTTCCCCAGAACTCGAACGAGACGCCGCGGATGATGAGCCCGATCAGGATCAGGAACAGCGCCAGGTAGAAGCCGGAGAAGAGGCTTGCGTACCAGCCGGGAAAGGCTGCGAACGTGGCTCCACCGGCGGTTATCAGCCACACCTCGTTGCCGTCCCAGACGGGCCCGATGGTGTGGATGACCACGCGCTTCTCCGCCTGGCTGTGACCGACCGCGCGCAGCAGGATGCCGACGCCGAAGTCGAACCCCTCGAGAATGAAGTAACCCACCCACAGCACCCCGATCAGGAGGAACCAGAGCGTCTGCAGGAAGTCGGGATCGTGGATCATCGCGGCGCTCCGAGTCAGTAGGCGAGAGCGAGATCGGGACGCGGACCTGCGGCGACTTCGCCTGGCGGCCGCTGCGCCTCCGGATCCCCCGGTCCCACGCGGATCTCCTTCAGAAACAGCCGCACGCCGACCGCGATGAGGATTACGTAGACGACGACATAGCCGCCCAGCGAGATGATGATCGAGCTCGTCGGCACGAGTGGCGAGCGGCCGGCGTTTGTCCGCAGCAGCCCGTAGACGATCCATGGCTGGCGTCCCACCTCGGTGAAGATCCACCCCATCCAGTTGGCGAGAATCGGGAGGAAGATGCCGCCGATCGCGACCTTGTGGAAGCGGCGCGAGCGTTCGAGACGACCCTTCCGGCGCATCAGCCACAGCCCGGCGACGGTGATCAAGATCATCAGCGTCCCCGCACCGATCATCAGCCGGAACGACCAGTACGTGACGCCGACGATCGGGGTGTAATCACCGGGCCCGTACTTCTTCTGCTCGGCGGCGTTTACCTGGGTGATCCCCTTGACGGTGCCGTTCCAGCTCAAGGTGCCGATCAGCGAGAGCAAATGTGGAATCCGGATGTCCGTGTTCAGCCGCTTGGGATGGCGGCTGAACGGGGCGACGGCGAAGATCGAGAAGGGGGCGCCCTTGGTTGTGTTGTAGAGGGCTTCGGCCGCGGCCATCTTCATCGGCTGCTGCTTGTCCATCAGCCGTGCCTGGCCATCCCCGAAACCGGCGGTGATGATCGCCACGGCGCACGTGATCGGCAGTACCAGTCGCGCCGAGCGGGAGAAGAGGTCGGTATGACGGCCGCGGAGCAGGCTCCAGCCACAGATCCCGAGCACCAGCATCCCGGCGGTCGTATACGCGGCCAAGACGGTGTGCGGGAAGGCGAGCAACACAGTCGAGTTGAAGAGCACGCTGAAGATGTTCGTCAGCTGCGCATGGCCGGTGGCATGGTTGATCGTGTACCCCACCGGATGCTGCATCCACGAGTTGGCAGCGAGGATGAAGTAAGCGGAAAGCGCGGTCCCGAACGCGACCAGCCACGCGCACGCGAGATGCACCCTCGGCGACAGGCGCCCCCACCCGAATACCCACAGCCCGATGAACGTCGACTCGAGGAAGAACGCCATCAGACCCTCCATCGCCAGCGGCGCGCCGAAGATGTCACCGACGTAGCGCGAGTACAGCGACCAGTTCATCCCGAACTGGAACTCCTGCACGATCCCAGTCACGACGCCGATCGCGACGGAGATGAGCATGAACTTGCCCCAGAACTTGGTCATCCGTAGGTAGATCTCGTTGCCGGTACGGAAGTACAGCGTCTGGCACAGCGCGACCCACGCCGTCAAGCCGATCGACATCGGCACGAAGATGAAATGGAACAGCGTCGTGACGCCGAACTGAGTGCGGGCCAGGTCGAGCGCGTTCATCGGACGGAGGCAGCAACCGGTTCGGCTGCCCGAAGTCGGCGCTCTTGTTCTGGCGACTTTCGGCCCGCGCAAGCGAGCGGCGATCCACGGATGAGCTAAACCTCAGTGCCAACGGCAAATCGTTTACCGCGGACCAAGAGGACGCGGCCAGTCGTGTGACCGCGACCTCGTTCCACTCGAGAAAGGCAACTCCACACCACTGCTCATGACCGCGCTGCGGATCGCTGCGACAACACTACCGCTCGAACACATCAGCCACAAGGATCGATGGGCGAGAGCGGAAGTACGCGCCCGCTCGGAAAGGCACGGCGGCGGCATGCATCAGGGCGGGCGGCACCGACTCGGGCAGCGCGGGGGCCCAGGCGCCGCGGCATCGAAGGGAGGGGCAGCGCGCTGGATGAGCGGACTGTGCAGGTTCGTCTGGTAGCGTCCTCTGCGAGGGCATCCACCGTGAGGTCGACGATAGCGTCGGCAGAACGATCTGACTTCCGACAGTGTCGAACCCGGAGGTCGCTGTGCACGATGCGCTGCCTGTCATCGACCATCTGACTCGCAATCGAACGCTCGGTTCGGCTCATGAGCGAGTGGACGCTGTCGCTTCGGAGCTGGTCCCGCCTGAATAGCCACTCAACGATCCCGAGGAGTCGCATGTCCGAAACCAACACACTGACGTGCACGCGAGCAAAGACAGCGTGCCCCACGTTCGTCCGGCCGCGTCCTTACGTTGCGAGCAAGACACATGGTTGAGGCCCTGAGCATCGTCGCCGCCGTCGCGATGGCCGTTGGGACCGGCGCTCTCGTCACGATGCATTTGCTTCCGACCGGTTACAACCCGATCCGTGATGCCGTCAGCGACTACGCCATCGGCCGTTACCGTGCCGGGTTCTGGCTATTCGCTACCGCCGGCGCAGTGTCTGGCCTGGCGCTCGCGCTCGCGCTCGCGCAGTCGAGTCCTCCAAAGCCGACGCTCGCCGTCGCGATGCTGCTGCTGTCCGCCGCCTCGCGTTTGCTCATTCCATTCTTTCCAACCGATCAATCCGGCAGCCGATTTCAGACCGTGAAGGGAACCGTCCACATGGTGTTGGCGGTCGCCATCTTCGCGTCGATAGCCGTGGCCGCCTCGAGCCTCGGGGGAACCCTAGGACGCGAACCTGCCTGGCACGCAGTCAAGGGACTCGTCGACGGCTGGCTCCCGTGGGTGATCACCGGAACCGCAACAGCAACCGGGCTCGCAATCATCGGACCCCGCCTGAAGCGCATCTTCGGGGTTCTCGAGCGGTCCTACTACGTGGCGTCGATCACCTGGTTCTTGGTCGTCTCAATTGAGCTCGCACGAATCGGTAGCTGACTCCATACAGTTCGCCGTCACTTTGTGTGGCTACTCCGCGTGGGCCACCGCGAACCGAACGCGTGAACCGGAGTTGCTCGCGTATAGCTCTGCATATAACGCAGCGCGAGCTGCTTTGACAGGAACCCGCGATACCGGACGAGCTCTTGGCCGTTGGTGAGGTAGACCGCCCAACCTCGATCGATCGGTCGCATCATCAACGCAAGTGCAGTCATCGGCAGCCGGTAGGTAGCATCGTGAGGTCGAGCCATAGGGCTATGCCCTGCCGGCCACGGCAATCTCGCGCGCGGTGGCCGTACGGTCGGGGACGTGATCGGCTGTCGCCGCGCGGGTGGGCACGAGCAGCGGATAGCGCGGGCGCGCGACCGGTTGCGTCACGCTGCCCGGCTGCGCACGCGGTCGCTGCGCAAACGGGGACGATCCCCGTCGCGGTCGTTGAGTCGCTGACGCACCTGTGCGAGTTCACGGGCGAAGTCGCCGGCAGCGCGCTGCAGGCCGCTGCGCTCGGCGGCGCCCGCGTCGAACGCTCGGGCGCGAACACGCAGCCGCTCAATCACGCCTGAGAGCTGGATCGCTCGCTGCTCGAGCCGCGCGCGGTCGAGCTGAGCGCACTGCTCGCTCGTCATCGCCGCGTGCCCTTCGACTTGGTCGTGGCCTGACGCCGGACGACGGGATGCGTTCTCCGCCGCAGTCTGATGATCGGGCACAGCGACACCCGCCAAACTGATCGGCACTACCAGCAGACCGCACATAGATTCGGCTCCAGGAACGTTGGTGGCGTTGACCAAGGTCGTTACATCGACGACGGCCGAGAGTTGGAGCCGGAACAGCAGTGCCCGCCGAGGGTTGAGGCGAAGCTGCATTCGATAATACTCCTCGCCGGCGCCCGGTCGTGACGCTCGTGTAACGCCGCCGGGTTTTAGACTCCGGCGCTGTGGGCACGTCCAGAGGCGACCGCGAGACCGAACATCTAAGGGTTCTGATCGCCAACGAACGCGACGACCGCCTCGCGCTCGTCGCCCCCATCGTCGTCGCCCTCGGCCACGAGGTGATCGCACGCGAAATTGACGTCGAAGACGTCGGCCCGGTCACCGCCCGGGAGCGACCCGACGTCGCCCTCGTCGGGCTCGGAGAGAACTCAGAGCATGCGCTCGGATTGATCGACAAGATCGTCCGCGAGGCCGCCTGCCCCGTAATCGTGCTGCTTCACGCACCCGACCCCGCCTTCGTCAAAGAGGCATCCAAGCGCGGCGTCTTCGCTCACATCAGCGACGCCGACGTCGACGACTGGCAGAGCTCGATCGACATCGTTCTGCGCCGGTTCGCCGAATATCACGACCTCGCAGGAGCATTCGGACGCCGCGCGTTGACCGAGCGCGCCAAAGGCATCCTGATGGAACGCCACTCCATCAGCGAGGAAAGCGCGTTTGAGTTGCTGCGCGACCAATCACGCATCGCCAACCGCAAACTCGTCGACCTGGCCGCCGCCGTCGTCGACGGCCACCGCCTACTTCCCAAACACCCACAGACTCCTCGAGAGCCCTAGCGCACGGACGCGTCAGGCGCGGCTAAACGCTGGAGGTCGAGATGCCCGACGCGATCCGTTCCGCAGTTGACCAACGTAGTGTGGGCACTCGGCGGTGGTGGGCGCTTGGCGCCTTGGTAATGGCTGTCGTCGCTGTGGGGCTGGACGCCACGGTTCTGAGTGTCGCGCTGCCCACGCTCGCCGCCAAGCTGCACGCGTCGGAGTCGGACCTGCAGTGGTTTTCCTCCAGCTACCTATTGGTCCTGGCCGCGGCGATGCTTCCGGCGGGTCTGCTCGGGGATCGTTATGGTCGCAAGAAGGTCCTGCTCAGCTCTCTGGCGCTGTTCGCGATGGGGTCAGCGGCGTGCGCGGTTTCGCCGTCGAGCGGCGTGTTCATCGCCGCGCGTGTGCTGCTCGGGCTTGCCGGGGCTGGAATTGTCGTGATGTCACTGTCGGCGCTGGCGGTGCTGTTCAGCGAGCAGGAGCGCCCGCGGGCGGTCGGGATGTGGGGGGCGGCGACCTTCGTCGCGTTGCCGATCGGTCCGATCCTCGGCGGCTGGCTCTTGACCCACTACTGGTGGGGGTGGGTGTTCCTGATCAACGTACCCGTTGCGCTGCTCGGCCTGATCGCGACCTTCGCACTCGTGCCTGAGTCCCGGGCCCACGAACGCCCAGGACTGGACCTGGTCGGGGTCGCCCTGTCGGTCCTGGGTCTGGTCGCCCTGATCTACGGCCTGATCGAGGCCGGACAGCATGGGTGGGGGGACGCCACGGCGCTGCTCGAGATGGTCTGCGGTGTGGCGCTGCTCGCTGGGTTCTTCGCCTGGGAGCGCCGGCTCAGCCGTAGACCGGACGGTCAGCCCGTACTCGATGTCGCGGTGTTCCGCTCGCCGTCGTACACCTGGGGCGTGATCCTTGCCGCGATCGGGATTTTCGCGATGATCGGGGTGCTGTTCACGATGCCGCAGTACTTCCAAGGAGTGCTGGGAGCAAGCGCGATGGGGTCGGGCTTGAAGCTCCTGCCGCTGATCGGAGGGCTCGTGATCGGAGCGGTACCAGCGGACCGGGTCGCTCGTCTGCTGGGCGCGAAGGTCGTTGTGGCGCTCGGGTTCGCGATGCTCGCCGCGGGACTGCTGATCGGGGCCACCACGAGCGTGGGCTCCGCAGGTCTCTTCGTCGCGGCATGGATGGCGCTCGTGGGGGGTGGAATGGGCCTCGCGCTGGCGACCTCACTTTCAGCCGCACTGTCTGAGCTCTCCGAGGAGCAAAGCGGTGTCGGGGCTGCGGCGCTCCAGGCGATCAATAAGCTCGGCGGTCCACTCGGCACAGCCATCCTCGGCAGCGTCCTCAGCTCGGCATACCTCGCCCACCTGAACCTTTCCGGGGTCCCGGCGCCGGCCGCGACGGCCGCCCGGCAAAGCATCTTCGGCGCGATCGCGGTCGCCCACCGCCTCCACTCCGCAAGACTGCTTGGCTCCGCCCACACCGCGTTCGTAAACGGGATGGACCTCGCACTGGTCGTATCGGCCTGCGTCGCGATCGCCGGCATCGCGCTCGCCGTCGTCTTCCTGCCCCGGACCAGCACCTTGACGGCCACCGAGCAGTCACCTGCCGGGAAGAAGCCCGCGATCGTCGCAGTCACGTGACCCGCCCAACGATGAGCTCACTACCCGGCGAGTGCGTCGCGGCGCCGCTGCGCGAGCCATTCCTCGGCGAGGATCGCCCAGCGCTCGTGATCGCGCCAGCGACCGCTGATCTTCAGGTAGCGCGGCGAGAAGCCTTCGCGGCGGAAGCCGGCTGAGCGGGCGAGCGCGAGCGAGGCCTCGTTGCCGGGCTGGATGTTGGCCTCGAGGCGGTGCAGGGACAGCACCACGAAAGCGTGGCGAAGCGCGAGCTCGATCCCCTCGCGCATGTAGCCCTGACGGGCGAACCTGCTCCCGACCGCGTATCCCAGGTAGGCGCTCTGCAGCGGGCCGTGGGTGATCTGCGAGATGTTGAAGAAGCCGATGATCGCGTCGTCCTCGCGCCGACGCACGAGCAGCGGCTCGTAGTCCGGCTTGTGAGCGTCGGCGATGTAGGCGTCGTAGCGCAGGTCGTCTACCGGTACCGCCGCCCACGGCCGGTGGAATGCGCGGCTGGCGCGCATCAGGTCGAGGAACTCCTCGCGGTCGCGCTCGACCGGCGGACTCAGTCGCACGCGAGATGCCACGGTCGCCCCTAAGGTCTTCCGAGGACGCGTTCGAGCCGGTACCCGAGCGCCTCGCACGACAGCTCGGCCGAGACGTTGAACTGGAGCCGCTCGCGAGCGTCCTGGACCAGCTCCACGGCCTCCCGGAGACGATCCGGCGAGCGCCCGTGGTCGGCGGCCAGCTCGGCAGGGCGGTCGACGTTGTGCACGAGCTCCGGAGCCCCCCATGCATGGCACATGAGGTCTCGGTACCACAGCGCGACCAGCGACAGCGCGAGGTCGAGGGCCTCGGTCTCGGCGCGGCGTCGCATGCGTCTGATGCGCTCGGAGAACTCGTTCTCGATTCGCTTGCGCTCCCGGCGTGGAGACAGCTCGAGCTCTTCCTCGAGGCGTGCCTCGATCTCCGCACCGGCCGACTCGCCGCGCGCTCTGACCGCGGTGAGGATCTCGGTCCACGGCCGGCCTCGAGAGATCTCGCGGGCGATCGCGCCGCGGGCGAGGCGCTCGGCTCCGGCACGGAGCGCGGTGCCCTCCTGGCTCGCTAGCACCTGCGCCCGTTCGCCGTCCCCGAGCGCCAGCCTGGCGTCGGCGGCCGCGGTACCCGGCGCGACTCCGGTCGCCTCGAGGCGGGCGGCGATGTCCGCGACCGAGGGAGCTTCGAACCGCACGACCTGGCAGCGAGAGACGATCGTCGGGAGCACCTCGATCAGCCTGTCGGTGAGCAGAATCAGGTGGACGAACGACGCAGGCTCCTCGAGCGTCTTCAACATCCTGTTGGCACCCTCGTCGTTGAGCGTGTGCGCACGCTCGATCACGAACACGCGACATGAGGACTCGAACGGTGTCCTGCTGGCGGCTCCGACGACCGGGCCGTCGACGTCGGCGACGAGCATCTCATGGGCCCCGCTCGGTCGAACCCAGGTCAGGTCAGGATGCGCACCTGAGATCGCCCGGGCGCGTGCGCTCTCGGTGTCCGGCGATCCCGCGGCCAGAAGCTCGGCGGCCAGCGCCCGAGCGGCCGTGCGCTTGCCGGCGCCGGCGGGGCCGTGGAACAGATAGGCGTGAGACGCCCGACCGCTGGACTCGAGCGCGGGTCCGAGCACCGCGCGGGCGTGGGGATGGCGGGCTAGCTCGGCGAGCATGTCTCCGATGCTAGTGATCGCGCTGGCGGTATCGTCGCGGACACTTGCGTGGACGGCTGATCACGATCGAGGGCATCGACGGAGCGGGGAAGACGACGCTCGCGTCCGCGCTCCGAGACTCTCTCGAGCAACGCGGCATCGATGTCCGCCTGCTTCGCGAGCCGGGCGGGGTGGAGGTCTCGGAGCGCATACGCGACCTGGTCAAGGACCCGGCGGTCCGCATCGGCGCTCGCGCCGAGGCGCTGCTGTACGCGGCGGCCAGGGCCCAGCTCGTCGAGGAAGCCGTGAGGCCGCTGCTCGAGGAGGGTTCATGGGTGCTGCTCGACCGGTTCGTGGACTCCTCGCTCGCCTACCAGGGCGTGGGTCGTCAGCTCGGCGTCGACCAGGTACGAGCGATCAACCGGTTCGCGACGGGCGACCTCGACCCCGACCGGACGTTGCTGCTCCAGATTGACCCGGCACTGGCCCGGGCGCGGTCGCTTGCCCGGGTCGAAGGACTGGACCGACTCGAGAGCGAGGCCGACGACTTCTTCAGTCGCACCGACCGCGCTTATCGCGAGCTGGCGGCCGCCGAGCCGGCGCGCATCCGGGTGATCGACGCCGGAGCGCGTCCGGAGGCCGTGCTGGAGGCGGCACTCGGGGCGCTCGACGGGCTCGTCCGAGACAGGTAGTCGCTGTCGCGCGAAGCCGGCGGTCTACCGGTATCCGTGCGGACGCGCCTGCGCGAACGCCCAGGCGTCGGCGACTATCTCCTCGAGCGCCGGTTTTTTCGGGGTCCAGTGAAGCTCGCGCCGGATCAGGTCGCTCGCCGACACGAGCTGCGGGGGATCGCCCGGGCGGCGTGCAGCCTCTCGGATCGGGATCTTGCGCCCGGTCACCCGCTCGGTGGCGGCAATCACATCGCGCACGGAGAACCCGCTGCCGTTGCCGAGATTGAAGATCCGGTGCTCTCCTCCGCGGGTGCCGTCGAGCGCGAGCAGGTGGGCGGCGGCAAGATCGTCGATGTGGATGTAATCGCGGATCGCGGTTCCGTCCGGCGTCGGATAGTCAGTGCCAAAGACCTCCACGAAAGGACGGATCCCCTGCGCGGCGCGCAGAACATTGGGGATCAGATGGGTCTCGGGCTCGTGATCCTCGCCCCGTCCGTGGCTGGCGCCGGCGACGTTGAAGTAGCGAAGGCTGACAGCGCCGAGGCGATGCGCGAGGCATTCGTCGCTGATCATCCGATCCACGGCCAGCTTCGATGCCCCGTAGGCGTTCGAGGGTCGCGTGGGCGCGGTTTCAGAGATCGGAACCTCGTCCGGCTGCCCGTAGACCGCGCACGTGGACGAGAACACGAGACGCGAGACGCCTGCGGCACGGATCGCGTCGAGGAGGTTCAGCGTTCCGACGACGTTGGTGCGGTAATACCGTTCCGGGTGTGCGACGGATTCGCTCACGAGCGCAAGCGCGGCGAAGTGCAGCACGCCGTCGAAGCCCTCACTCGCGACCGCGGCGACGGCGGCCTGATCCCGCAGGTCGGCCAGCACCAGTCGAGCGGCCGCCGGGACCGCCTCACGGTGCCCCCGTTCGAGGTTGTCGAGCACTACCACCTCGTGCCCGGCCTCGAGCAGATCGGTGGTGATGATCGACCCGATATAACCGGCCCCGCCGGTCACCAGGAGCTTCACGACCGCGACCGGCGCTCGTCCGCGACTCGTGCGGGCGCCCGCTCGCCACGTGCAAGGTTCCGTCCCATCAGCACGGGAGATATAACAGAACATACAATCGCCGTCGTCTGTCCGCACCCGGCGGAATCGGTCAAGAGAGCAGGTGGGCAGCGTTGCGACATGCTGAGAGTGTGAACGGGGCTCGAAGGCTCCTCGGGCCGCTGACGCGCGCACTCGCCGCAGCCGACTGGCCGCAGTTGTGAGCGTGATCGAGCTACAGGAGTTCGAGCGCGTCGAGGTCGGCCCGGACACGACGCTGCTTCGAGTGGCCGCGCGGCCGCCCGACGCCGACGTGCTTCGCGACGGCCCGCCGCTACTCATCATCGACGACGGCACCGCGAAGCACCGGTTCGAGCCACTTCCGGCTCCTGCCGATCCGCTCGGGTTGATGCGGGCCGCCTACACCGCGCCCACCGCGCTGCTCGAGAGGGGAACCGCCGTGTTCGCGCTCGAGTTGCCCGACGGCGCGGTGATCGAACTGCCGTCGCCCACGCGGCGCCGGCGGCAACCCACAACACGGGCCGCGCGCGAGTCGGCAGCTCCACAGCGCCCGGCTGCGCCGCGTGAGACGCGGAGCCGTTCAGATCGGGAGGAGCTGCGGGAAGAGCGCCGTAGCCGCGCTGAAGCTGAGCGTCGCGCCGAGGCCCGCCGTTATGCAATCCAGGAACTCGAGCAGCGCCTACAAGCGGAGCGCGACCGACGGGCCGATGCAGAGGCCCGAGCAGAGGGCGTCTCCGACGCCCACGTCCTCGCTACGTCGCGGCTCACCGCGCTCGAGTCCGAGCTGACCGCCGCGCTCGAGGCCCGTTCGGAGCTGGAGGCGCAGCTCGCGCGCGAGGCCGAGGCGCTGACGATGCTCGACGGGAGCGTACGCGAGCGAGACAGGGCGATCAAGGTCGCCGAGGCGCGGCTGGTCGAGGCCGAGCGCGCGCTCGTCGACGAACGCACGAAGGCCGCCGCCGAGCTCGATCGGGCCCGCGAAGAAGCGGTGGCGGCGCAGGACACGGCGCGCCAGGAGCTCGACGCTCGGGTCGAGGCGGAGCGGGCTGAGGAGGCGAACCGAGCGAAAGCGAGCGCGCTGGAAGAGGCCAGGCAAGCCGCGGAGACCCGGCTGGCCGCGGCGATTGACGTGCACAGGGCGGCAGAGGCCCGCGCGCTGGAGGCGGAGGCAGCGGCCGCGGAGGCCGAGCGGTCGAACGCGCAGCTTGCCGAGCAGCTGCGTGAGCTCGACCGCGACTCGCGCGAGAAGGCCAAGGCCCTCGCTCGCACGAGTGCAGCGGCGAGCGAGCTCGACGATCGCCTCGCTGTACTGCAGGCACAACTGGCAGAGCGCCTCGTTGAAACTCAGGACCAGCTCGCCGACGCCGAAGCCGCTCGCGAAGCGGCCGTGGCGGAAAGTGAGCAGCGTGAGGAGGAGCTCGCGCTTGCCCAGGAAGCGTTCGCCGCGCAACAGGCGAGTCATGCCGCAGAGCTCAGCGCCGCGCTGGCGGCGATCAAGGAGGAGGCCGCACGCGCCCAACAAGCCGAGAACCGCGCCCAGCAGGTGGGAGAGACAGCGGGCGAGCTCGATGTTCGGGTCGAGGAGATGCAGGCGCGGCTTGCGGAGGCTGAGGCGGCGCGTTATGAGGCTGCGACGGCGGCGTCGCGGCGTGAGGCGGAGCTGAGTGCGGCTCGCGAAGCGATGGTGGTTGAGGGCTCGCGTGCGCAGGAGGCGGAGAGGCGTGCGCGGTCGCTTGAAACGGATCTGGATGGGTTGCGCGATCGCAGTGGGGAGCTCGAGGCCGCCCGCTTGCAGCTCGCCGAGCAGCTCGATCTCCGCGACGCCGATCGGATGGAGATCGGCGAACGCGCGACCCGGCTCGAGGAGCGTCTCGTGGCCACCACTGAGCAACTGCAGGCGCACACGCTCGAGATCGAGCGTGTCCGCGCGGATCGTGACCTCGCGGTAACCGAGCTCGAGGCGCTGGCTGCGGCGGCGACTGCTCGTGCGGAGAGCGCGGAGGCGGTGGCGGCGGAGACGGAGCGGTCGAGGGTGGAGTTGGCGGAGCGGCTGGAGGCGGTTGATCGCGAGGCGCGG
>Ga0302325_10009406_pt1 | contig 21334 bp, 20 predicted proteins | sample Palsa_T0_2_FD_201948 | JGI IMG/M metagenome (GOLD analysis project Ga0302325, IMG submission 201948) | Peat permafrost microbial communities from Stordalen Mire near Abisko, Sweden - Palsa_T0_2 | ecosystem: Environmental > Terrestrial > Soil > Palsa > Peat permafrost | place: Sweden: Abisko...
CGACCGCCGCCAGGTAGACGAAGCCGCGCGCCATCGGGATGTAGGTGATGTCCATCGCCCACACTTGATCGGCCCGCTCGATCTTCACCCCGCGCAGCAGATACGGGTAGATCTTGTGGCCGGGCACCGGTTTGCTGGTGTTCGGACGGCGATAGATGGCTGCGATCCCCATGCGCTTCATCAGGCTCGCCACGTGGCGCCGGCCGATCGCGACGCCCTCCCGGTTCAGGAAGTCGCGGAGCATCCGGCTGGCCGGTACTCGTTTTGTCATTACGCTGGGCGCCGACACGCGTCTGCCAATCGGGGTCGCAACGCGGTTAGTTGGAAAGATGGCGCATCCAAAGCGCGTCGACCGACGCCCCTCCAGAGACGTGCTATCGGTGTCGTGGCGATAGAAGCGGCTGTATCGTCGCCCGCTGCGCATTGTCGTCTTCTGGTTGTGCTCAATGAGTCCTGAGCCGAGCTGGACTAGGTAGATTCCGACGCTTTCAACTGGAGCTCCATCGTTGCAAGTCTCAGGAATCGCTTGAAACAAGGAAACGCGACGATGACCACCACAACGGCTTCCAAATCCCCGATCAAGTCCGCCGCCGCCCCGGCCAAGGGCAAGGCGCCCACTCCCGAGGCGCATCTCGCCGTCGCAGCGAAACACGCCGCGGCCCAGCAACACCACATCGCCGCCGCGGACGCCCTAAAGTCGGGTAAGCCCGCCAAGGCGAAGGAACACACTCGAGCCGCCGCCAAAGAAAGCGGCGCGGCCGGTGACCTGAACGACGATATCGTTACAGTCTACGAAGTCTGGGAATTCTGACCCCCGACCGGTCCGCCGTTCGGTCGCGAGCGGCGGACCGATTCCGGCCGTTCGGCCAAATTATCAGCGCGGGCAGCGACTTCGACTCGGTCCTCTTCTCTTCAATGATCGAGGCGCGATGTGTCTCGACCGTGCGCTGGATGCCGAAATCGGCTGCGATGTTCTTGCTTGGCTGGGGCGAGCACCCTGTCCCTAACGTCGCGCTGTCGCGGCGTGAGGCGTCCGACGTAAGCCGCCGCTACTTCCAGCTTCAGCAATTTGCCCGAATCTTTCGACAGCTCGAGCGCCGCTCGATGCCTGCGATGAGTTCCTCGCGGCCGGTCGGCTTTTCGATGAAGTCCAGCGCGCCCGCTGTGACCCGCAGCGCACGCTGAAGTCGGCCTGGTGCCAGGTCCTGTCGGTCCTGACCTCGCCTTTTCGCGTAACCGTCTTGCCCCTGACCTCGAAGCGGTCGGCGAAGCCGCTGCGAATCGCGAGCTCCAGACCGAGGGGACGGGCACGGGGCCGTAGTTCGTGATGCGATGTCCTCATGCATGCCGACGTCGATGTGACGGCCGAAGACCTGCCAAGCGTTCTCTCAGGGATCTCACCGGCCGCCGTGCGGAGGGGCGGATTGGTGCAATAGACGGGGGCCCCCGACGTGCCTACGGCCCTTGAAGGCGCGTGTGCATCCACGGGCTATCCGAAGACGATCAGAGTCGATCAGGGCTCCGAGTTCGTCAGCCGAGACCTCGATTTCTGGGCTTACGCGAAGGGGGTCACGCTGGACTTCTCACGGCCCGCAAACCTACCGACAACGCCTTCATCGAGGCCTTCAACGGCCGCCTGCGCGCCGAGTGCCTGAACGCACACTGGATTTTGACCCTTGCCGACGCCCGGGAAAAGTTGGAGGATTGGCGCAAGTACTACAACGAGGATCGACCGCATGGGGCAATCGGCAACAAGCCCCCGCTTTCCTTCATGACACCCGCCGGCGCATCCAGCCGCCGGCGTGACAAAGGCCGGAAAACTCTACCATCCGGCGGTCCAACAATGGGTAGCGGTTCACCCCCGCCCGGCAACCCCGGCCTGACTGGTCCAGCGTTGGGGGCAAGTTCATACCGCGGAAAACTCTAACTCTGAACGGCTCAGTTTTCGGGGGACGGATCATGATCTGAGCCTTCATTGGTGGGTGTTGCAAGAGGCCGGCGCTTGGAGCCATCAGGTTGCGCAGCGTGCCGGCCGGTCTCTCCGCGGATGGAGCCGGCGTAATCCCTGGCGTCATCCAGCCGAGTTTCGAGTGCGGGCTCTCGCCACCAAGCTCGCCCTTAGCACGGGCATGATGCTTCGTCCTCCCGCGAGCGTGCGCTGGGGCCGCGTTTCAGCCAGGCATGGAAGCCAGACCTCGATACGCCGAGCGCTTCGCAAAGCCATGCCACCGGCCAGACGGAACGGTGCTTCGCAATGAAGCCGAACTCATGTCGGCTCCCTCGCGCTGCGGCCTTTTTTAAGATGTTGCGCTCCGCCTTGAGCTTTGCGAACTCACGCCTGAGCCGTTCGATCTCCAGTTGCTCGGGCTTCATCTAACCGTGCCCCGGGAAGGCCTGCTTCGGATCCGCGCCCAACTCTCTCACCCACTTGCGAAGAACATTCTCGTGGACGTCAATGTCCCGAGACGCCTGCGCCACGCTCACGCCTCGTTCGCGCACCAGGCAGACGGCCTCGATCCTGAACTCTCGACTGAACTTGCGCCTCTGCATCGCTTGCCTCCGGCTTTCTGAAACACCCTATCTCGGTGTCCACGGAACCGGCAGGCCACAGAAGCGAAACGACGCGACGCGGTAGGGGCTAGTCGGGAGCGTCGGGCGCTCGCTCGGGAACGCCGATCCCGCAAGCCAACGGTCTTTTGCGAAAGCTCCTGAGTAGATTCCGACTCTGTCGCGGCGCGCTCGATCTTGGCTAGCCTCGGGAGGCATCGGGTAACCTGAAACGTGCGCGGGTCATATGTGCTCATCTACAACGATGGGCTCGTTGCGCGGAAACCTCGGCGCAGACCGGCGCCTTAGGAGGATCAAATGGAAACGGCCGGCGTCATTGAGCCTGCTGAGCTACGATATCGACCACTCAACAGTTCCGGTCATCGGGCTTTGGAACGCCTCGCCCGGCTGCAGCGCTCCCAGGAGATAATTTGAGCGCGGCGGGCTCTGCGTCTCGCCCGCGATTGAGTACTTTCCGATTCTTGCCTGCGCCAGTCCAGGAAGGCTCAATGAGGGTCAGCCAGGGCACAGGAGGCGTTTCATGAAGTGGGATGGAATCGGAGCGTGTTGGAAGCAGATCAAAGACGTATTCGCCTCGCGGCCGTTTCGGCTGTCAGATCACGACAGCCAGATTTTTCATCTGATCGGAGGCGAGTTATCGGGGACCAGTCACGGCGATGAGTCACCGACGACGGTCTTTCGCCCTGACGATCGGGACAGGCGGAGCGAATATTCACTGCATATCGGCTGTTGACCGAATTGGACGCTGCACGGCAAATGTTGGGGCTCCATTACGACGAGGAAAGCCGCCGCGAAGACTAGAGTCCGTGGTAGGCCGTTGCTGGCCGCGGGGCTCATTGGTCTTCCCAACGTGCTCGATATGATGGATCTGTAGTGGCTGGAGCCGCAACTTACCGATCGTCAAATTCGCCTGAGTGTTTTCCGTCTCTATCGACTCCGAGATTAGCACGGCATGGTGCGGCTCGGCGAAACGGCCGCCATCGGCTGAACCGTCTTTTTCAGGTCCTTTTCTCCTCGGCTTCGAAATTGACCTTCCGGGCCATGGCGATCTGGCGATCGCCGATCACAAGTGAAACGACCATGCTCGAACAGGCGGCTTTGGCTCTTTGTCTAACACTTCCCGTGACACGCGGGGTCAGTGGGGACCCAGACATAGTAGACGTCTCGACGTGGCGATGGAATGTGAGCTCGATCTTGAGCTCGCAGCGCGACGCCGAGATCAACCCCCCAACGAAAGTCGCGAGCCTCAGGGCAAAGCTTTTTGATCAGCAATACGAACGCTATTGGCCCAACGGCGCTCGCGACGCAGCATCCAAGTGGTCTGGACGTTGAGCCCGGGTTCCGGCAGCGGAGTTGGTCGTCAGCTGCGAAAAACGCCCCGCGGTGCGGCTCTTCGGATTCTCTTGGGACGTTGTGACTCCTGACGCCGATTGGGAGCGGTCTGAGTGTCGGCAACTGGCAGGTTGACGCGTTGGATTCCCCGCCTGGCCCGCCGCTACTTTAAAATGGTGGAGTGAGTAGATTCCGAGCCTACCACGGGGAATCCTGGGCCCTATAACCTGAACAGCATGAGCCGAAATCCAGCCCCCAAGGATTGAGGCTCGGACTGGGCCGGTCGCTCGCCTCCTGCCCGCGACCGCCACTTTTTCTGCTTTGAACGCGCTAGCGGGCTTTCCTAGAGCGGCCGGCCTCAAGCAAGGCGCCGGAACATGCGAAAGAAGCTCGCCCTTGCCCTGGTTCTCATTCTGGTCGCGGGTGGAGCGGCTGCGTGGTGGTTCGACCTTCCCGCGCATTTCGTGTGGACGCATAAGCAGGACGACCATCTGACGCTCTATGGAAACGTCGACATTCGGCAGGTGCGACTTGGCTTTCGCGTCGGCGGGCGGATTGCAGAAATGCTCGTCGACGAGGGCGATACGGTCAAAACAGGCACGCTGCTGGCTCACCTCGACGCGAGGCCATATGAGGACTCAGTTCGCGGCGCGGAAGCGCAGAAGGCCAGCCTGCGGGCAACGCTGGACAAGCTAGTGGCCGGGCCGCGTCCCGACGAAATCGCGGAAGCCAGAGCTGCAAACACCGAACAAACAGCCAATCTGTTGAACGCACAACAGACTTACGAAAGGGAGGCCCAACTTCGCCCGACCGGCTCGATTTCTCAATCCGTCCTTGATCAGGCGACCATGACGAGAGACGCGGCACTGGCGCGCAAGGCGTCGACGGGCGACGCGTTGGATCTCATGAATGAAGGCACGCGCGCCGAAGACCTCGCCGCGGCCCGCGCGAACCTCCAGGTCGCGGAAGCGAGCCTCTTGACAGCGAAGACGTCTCTTGACGACACGGAGCTTCGCGCCCCGGATGACGGCGTCGTCCTGTCGCGCGTTCGCGAGCCCGGCGCGATCCTATCGCCGACCGATGACGTCCTCGTGCTGTCGCTGAACAAGCCTGTCGTAGTGCGCGCCTATATCTCGGAATCGGACCTCGGCAGGGTTCATCCCGGAATGACGTTGGATGTGGCGTCCGACACCCTTCCCAACCGCGTCTATCGCGGAACGGTCGGATTCATATCGCCTGTGGCGGAGTTCACGCCGAAGTCCGTCGAGACTCCGGACCTTCGGACCGACCTTGTGTATCGCCTGCGGATCATTATCGAAAATGCCGACTTGGGGTTGCGCCAGGGCATGCCGGTCACCGTCCGAGTTCCGCTCGGCGAACATGGCGGAAATTCATCTTGAGCGCATCGGCTCCGATTGACGTTCGCCCATCCGCCGAGTTGGTCAAGCTGTCGCAGATCACCAAGCGCTTCGGGACCGCGCCTCCCGCGCTTGACGCGGTGTCCGGATCGATCGGGGCCGGCGAAATCACCGGGCTGGTCGGGCCGGACGGCGCCGGCAAGTCGACGCTGATCCGCATCATGACCGGACTTATGCTGCCAGACAAAGGGACCGTGGAAGTGCTCGGCTTTGACGCTCGTCGAGATCCGGCCCGAATTCAAGCCGCCATCGGCTATATGCCGCAGCGATTCGGGCTCTACGAGGACCTGACGGTTCAGGAAAATCTCAACCTGTACGCGGATCTGCGCGGGTTGCCGAAGTCCGAGCGCCCGGCGGCGTTCGACCGGCTTCTCACCTTGACGGATCTGAAGAGATTCACTGGTCGGCTTGCCGGCAAGCTGTCGGGCGGTATGAAGCAGAAGCTCGGCCTTGCCTGCGCGCTCCTCAAGAAACCGCGCCTGCTTCTCCTCGACGAGCCGAGCGTCGGCGTCGATCCGATTTCGCGCCGCGAACTCTGGAAGATGGTCGAGGACCTGACCAAGGAGGGCGTCGGGGTTGTGTGGTCGACGGCCTATCTCGACGAGGCCGAGGCCTGCGATCGCGTATTCCTTTTCAATCACGGCAAGCTGCTATTCACGGGAGCGCCTTCTGAACTGACCAGTCGCGTCGACGGAAGGGTCTTTAAGCTCACGGGGATGAAGGGTCGTCGGCGGCCGATCCTCGCCAAGGCGCTCGACCAGCTCGGGGTGATCGACGGCGTCATCCAAGGCGACGCGATCCGCATCGTCCTCGCGCCGGACGCCAAGGCCGAAACCATAGCGGCCGCGGTCGCCAGCTCGGAAATAAAGGTGGCTCCGACGCCGCCCCGGTTCGAAGACGCGTTCATCGACATGCTCGGCGGCGGTCCGGGCGGTCGATCGAAGCTCGCCGAGGCCGCCTCTCCACGCCCGACGGATGAGGCGAAGCCCGTCATCGAGGCGCGCGGCCTCACCAAGCGCTTCGGCGACTTCACCGCCGCCGAGAACATCAGCTTCGAGATTCCGCGCGGCGAGATTTTCGGGTTGCTCGGACCCAACGGCGCCGGCAAGTCCACAACTTTCAAGATGCTGTGCGGGCTACTCAAGCCCACCGGCGGGGAAGGACGCGTGGCGGGCTTCGATCTTCGACGCGACGGCGCGGAGGCCCGCAATCACCTCGGTTACATGGCGCAAACGTTCTCGCTCTACGGCGATCTTAACATTCCGCAGAATCTCGAATTCTTCGCGGGCGTCTACGGTCTGAGCGGCGCGCGCAGACACGATCGCATCGCTCTCATGAAAGAAATATTCGATTTCGGTCAGCACTCCGCGATGTCCTCCAAGGATCTGCCCTTGGGTTTGAAGCAGCGTCTGGCGCTCGCATGCGCCGTGATGCACGAGCCCGAGGTTCTGTTTCTCGACGAACCGACCTCGGGCGTCGATCCCATCGCGCGAAGGGAGTTTTGGACGCATATCAACGCCCTGGTGGAGAAGGGCGTCGCGGTGCTCGTCACGACGCACTTCATGGACGAAGCGGAATACTGCGATCGCATCTCGCTGATCTATCGCGGCCATTCGATCGCGCTTGGTTCGCCCGACGAGTTGAAAGCCAGCGTCGCCAACGCGAAAAACCCCGATCCGACGATGGAGGACGCCTTCATCGCGCTGGTGCAAGCGTCCGAAGCGAAGGTCGCGGCATGAGCGAACCCGAAGTCGCCCGTCAAGCGGTGGAAGCGGCCTATCATGGTCGGGCGCGCCGTTTCGTCGCTCTGGTGCGCAAGGAATCCTATCAGATCGTCAGGGACCCCAGCAGCATCCTGATCGCCTTCGTGCTTCCGATCATCCTGCTCTTCATCTTCGGTTATGGCGTCTCGCTGGACGCGACCCGCACACGCGTAGGGCTCGTGGTCGAGAGCACGACGTCCATCACCCAGTCGCTCGCCGCGAGCTTCCAGGCGTCCCCTTATTTCGAGGTGATCAATGGTCACGACAGGAGGGAGTTCGAACAGGATCTCGTCACTGGCGGGGTCTATGGCATCATCGTGATTCCCTCGACCTTTGCCAACGACTTTGCCGCGAGCGATGCGCCGAAGATCCAGGTGATCGTCGACGGTTCTGATCCCAATACCGCGAGTTTCGTGCAAAGTTATGCGCAAGGCGTCGTAGCGACCTGGACGGCCTTGCAGGGCGCCGAAACGACCGGCGGCGCCCCGATCATTGCCGTAAATCAGCGGTTTTGGTTCAACGCCGAGCTGATCAGCCGCGATTTCCTCGTGCCGGGCGCGATCGCGATCGTGATGACTCTCGTCGGCACGCTTTTGACGTCTCTGGTGATCGCGCGCGAATGGGAGCGCGGAACGATGGAGGCGATGATGGCGACGCCCGTGACGGCGGCCGAATTGCTGGCAGGAAAAATCCTGCCCTATTTCGTCCTGGGGCTGGCGTCGATGACGCTTTGCGTGCTGCTCGCCGTCTTCCTCTTCGGCGTGCCGTTCCGGGGATCGCTGCTCGCGCTCTATACGCTGTCGGCGACGTTCCTGATACCCGCGCTGGGACAGGGTTTGCTTATTTCCGCCCTCACGAAGAACCAGTTTCTCGCCTCGCAAATCGCGATAACCACGGCCTTCATGCCAGCCTTTCTTCTCTCGGGGTTCCTGTTCGAGATCAACTCCATGCCGCGTATGATCCAGTGGATCACCATGATCGTGCCCGCGCGGTATCTGATTCCGAGCCTGCAGACGGTGTTCCTCGCGGGGGATATCTGGTCGATGTTCCTGCCCGCGATCGCCATCATGTTGCTCATCGGCGCCGCCCTATTCGCAATGGCGGCGCGCAACACCCGCAAAAGGATCGGCTGAGATGCGGTGGATGCGCATCAAAGCTCTGATCATCAAGGAGTTTCTGGCCCTCCTGCGCGACCCGAGGGGCCGCGCTGTCCTGATCGGACCGCCCATCATCCAGTTGTTCATCTTCGCGTACGCGGCGACGCTGGAGGTGACGAACGTGGACGTCATGGTGCTGAACCGGGATGCCGGATCCTGGGGCGAGGAGCTGTTGCATCGGATCGAGGGCGCGCCGACATTCCGGACCGTCGCCCACGCGCAGGGCCCGGAGGCCGTCCGCGACGCGATCGACACGCAAAGGGTGATCGCCGCCGTCCAGATCGGCCCCTCCTTCTCCCGAGATATCGAAGCTGGCCTGCCGACCGACATCGAAGTCATCCTGGATGGCCGTAAATCCAACGCATCTCAGATCGTCGGCGGCTACCTCGATGAGATCGTCACGGGATTGGCCGCTGATACGCCCGTCGGCCAGCGCTTGGCGTCGGCAGCGATCGATATCGTTCCCCGCAACTGGTTCAATCCGAACCTGATTTACCAGTGGTTTATGGTCCCCAATCTCATCGCCAGCATAGCGTTGGTCATCGGACTTATCGTCACCGCCCTGTCGATCGCTCGCGAGCGCGAGCTTGGCACGTTGGACCAGTTGATGGTGTCCCCGCTCCGCACCAGTGAGATAATACTCGGCAAATTGACGCCGCCGATGATAATCGGATTGTTCAACATTACGCTCTACATTCTGGCCGCCGTCTTCTTCTTCGAGGTGCCCCTGAGAGGCTCGCTGCTTTTTCTCTACGGCGGCGCTATTTTCTATCTCGCCGCCGTCGTAGGAGTCGGCTTGTTCATCTCCGCAATGGCGATGACCCAGCAGCAGGCGATCCTCGGGGCGTTTCTTTTCATGGTGCCGGCGATGCTGCTTTCCGGCTTCGCCACCCCAATCGACAACATGCCGAGATGGCTGCAACCCGTCACGCTGATCAACCCACTGCGCTATTTTCTTGTCATCGTGAATGGTGTGTTCTTGAGAGACCTGCCGATCGGAGAAGTCGTCAAAAACGCCGTTCCGCTCGCACTCATCGCGATGGGTACGCTCAGCGCCGCTGCTTGGCTGTTCCGGCGACGGCTCGAATAGCGGTGAGGAAGAGTCGCCCCCGGCGGTCGATCCAAAAATCCTGAGGCGCCGACGCTTCGCCCTCGTCGCGTGACAACTTGTGGATGGGGTACAAAAACCGGAAGCACGGCTTACAATAGGCCGGAGCGCCTCAGGCCGCTGCCTTGTCAACAAACTCTGTCGCGGCACGGCTTTGTCCCTGGGTGGGATAGTCTGTATACCCGTGGGTGCCGCCGCCATAGAACGTTTCCTCACCCATCAGCGGGTTGAGCAGCGCGTTTTCCCGCAGGCTCTCAACCAGATCCGGGTTGGCGATAAAGAGGCGTCCAAACGACACGAGATCGGCGCGGCCGCTCACTCTTGCCGAGGAACGAAAAACTGAATGTCCGTTCCCCTGACAATGTGTTCGCGGCGGATGGCTCACGGGAGACGCAGATCCTCATGGCGCTGAGCGCCTTCATGATCATGCTGCTCATCCTGCTATCAGCCCTTGTGTCGCCTGCGCCCGGAAACGGCGCCAATCCGCGGCGGCCTCGCGGCGACGACGCCTCAACGGGCATGCCGCGCCAATGAAGACGGGCTGGGAAACTCGTCGGCCGACAGATTGAACATCGCCGCGCCGCTCCTGGAGCGGCCGATCTTTCGGAGGCCTCAGCGCGTCACGCGGCGGGCAAGCAGACCCCTCGCGGCGATAGCGATCCGCATCTCAGAGCATCGCCTCCGCAGCGCGACGGACGGCGAACTCGGCCAAGTAGAGAGCTCCCTCGCCGGCAACCTCAGTTAGGACATCCACTATCTCGTCATTCGCGCACGAAACTGCTGGCCGAGGAAGCATATCCGGCTTGAGTCATATGCACGTCGTCCAAGCTGCGTGCTTCTCGATCCCGCGCCGCAAGCCGTAACCAGGCCGGCCTGCCGGACCGCCTTCCTCCGCAGGTGCGACGATCAGATCCGTACCGAACCTTCGCGACCCAGGCCGCGCGCGAGCGAACTGATATGATTTCTGGCGAACCAAAGCTGTGTGCGGCATCCTCCGGAGCCGATTTCCAGCTATCGACCACTTGTCGAATTTGCGTCGCTGAAAGGACTGGCGGAGCGGGTCAAGCCCGCGGGTTTCAACGAATGGCGCTTATCACCGCAATGTGCGACCATGTAGGATGGTCAAGAAAGAACGCCGAAGGCCTTCGACGTCGGGAGAAAGCGGTGGCCAACGCTCTCCACCGTTGGGACGAGGAAGGCGCGGCGGCGGCCACCCTGTGGCGGTTGCCCTATGATTCCAACACTGGATTGAAACCTTCTAAGAAGCTTAACCGAACGATGTTTCAGGAGTGGCTCTCCCGGCCGAAATGACGGTGTGTTTGTGCGCGCCCACCTTGTCGATCAGGCCGCGCTCGATTGAGTTGATCGCGGGTGAGTTTGACGTGATCCGATTTTCGGACCTCTCGATCCGCTCAACGCACAGTCGCCGCGGCCTTGCGCCGGAAACCGGATGTCGACGTCGTGCACTCGGCCGGCAAAAGCGACGCTGAGTAGATTCCGATTCTTACCGTTCGTGACTGTTGGCGAGTAACTGCCAAAGAGCCACGGCGCGTTTCGCCGAATCACAGGAGGTCTCTATGTCCAGAACGATTATTGCTCTTTCGACCGTTGCATTGCTCTGCTCCTCATCTCAATTTGCCTTTGCTGATGAAAGCGGCGCGATCACCGGGGGTGTCGGGGGCGCTGTCACGGGGGCTGTTGTCGGCGGTCCGGTCGGCGCGGTAGTGGGTGGCGTCGGGGGCGCGGCTATCGGAAACTCGATGACCAATCACAGGCACTATCATCGTGGCTACGCCTATCACCCCTATCACCACCACTACGATCAATACTGACCAATCGACGACGTCCGGTGCGAGGACGTCGTCGCGGTCCATGTCATGCCGGGTTAGAGCCGCGTACGAAGCGGCTCGCGGTGCGCGTAATAATGAAGGGACACCGGCGCACCAGTTTCGATATCAACAACGAGCGATAGTTCTTGATCATTCGGGATCAGGACGCCCCTGGTCGAGCGCAAAACGACCTGCTCGCGAGCGTAGGTGTTTTCCGAGCCTATCGTCCCGTCGACTTTCCAGCGGTTAATTCAGTAAGGCCGATAGCGGAGAAAATATCGCACATCGTGCCGAAAGCTCGGGAGAGAGAGTCGGAAAATGGATACGAATACATTATTGATCATCCTCGTCGTGATATTTCTGTTCTGCGGTTCGTTTTTATGGGCGAGGACGGTGGTTCTAAACTGACGCCGCGGAGGTTCGCAGCTCGCTAAGCGGTTGCGGGCGTGCGTCGGCGTCACGACGGATGGCCCAACCAGATCGGCGGCAATCGTCTTGGCAGGAATATCAATGGCGGTCTCGCTCGGCAGCGCGTCAATCAATGCATTCAATCGAACGACAGCCGCTTTCCGCGGCATTCGCGCAAGGCTCGTCGCCTCTTCCCAGGGATCGACATTGAGCCGGGCGAACGCGGAAAGGACGCTGAGCCCTGTTCCGTTTCGATCCTCGCCAATCGACGCGCCGAGGAATTCGTCGAACTCCGGCCCGATGAGTGGCGAGAACGCGGCATGGGTCATATCGTTACCTCTTCCTTTTCACTTCGCTCCGCGACGCACTCACGGGCCGGAGCTGTTGCGAGCGCCCTTTGAATCGCTCGCTCCAGATCCGATCGCGGTAGGGCTTTTGAATGAGGACAGCGTCAGGACCACCGGCATGCCTCCGCACCGCATCGCCGGTGATGAACACATGGGGCACGAATCTGCTTCGGAGGATCTCTTGGACCGCCGCGATGCCGGTTGCTTCGCCCAGTCCGACGTCAACGATCATCAGATCCGGGCTCCAATGGAAAGCGGCGGCCGCAGACCGTGTGGCCGAGACCCTCGAGCGTTTCCGCAAGCAATCCACCAATGATTGCGTCATCTTCTACGACCAGAGTGCGTAGCGCATTCGTCAACTAACACCCCCACCTGCGCCACATTCGTTCACCCGGACAGCGACACTGACGAGCGATCCCGATCCGACGACATCAGCTCCCGACCCAAGAGCAACGCTATTATTCGCAATCGGCCCTGTCGCAGAGACGATTATGATCGAGGCATCACGGTCGGGAAAGATTCGGAAAGTACTTATGCCAAGGTGCGCTGTCCGCGTCGGGGCGAAAGCTCTCTTCTTCTAAATGGTTCGCAATCGATCCCGAATTCTGCTATGAGTTTTTGCCCGTTCCTCGAGAGCGGCGCTTCTCGTGAAAACTTACAGCATGCCTGGAAGCCATCCGCATCAAGCTAAGGCGGATCGACCGCGTTGGCTTCGGAGGCCGCTCTCCGCCGGGAGGCGCGAGGATTTTCCGATCGTCGCAATCGGCGCTTCGGCTGGCGGCCTCGACGCCTGCAGGAAACTTTTGGACGCGCTTCCCACGCCCAACGGCATGGCCTTCATCATCGTCCAGCACCTCGACCCGAACCACGATAGCATGATGGTGGATCTGCTTGCGGGCCACACGTCGATGCCGGTCCGGCTGGCGGCCGAGGGAATGGTAATTGAACGCGAGCACGTCTATGTCATTCCCCCCGGCGTGTATCTCTCGGCCGACAAAAAGGGAGCGTTGCGGCTTTCGAAACCGCAAGCTCGGCACGGAGCGAGGCTTCCTTTCGACTTCCTGTTGAATTCGCTAGCTCGCGAGCATGGGCCGCGCACCGTGTGTGTGGTCCTTTCCGGAACGGGGGCCGACGGCAGCCTTGGTCTTAAAGCGGTAAACGGTAAGGGCGGCCTCGTTATCGCCCAGGACTTCGGCGAAGCCGATTACGACGGCATGCCTCGCAGCGCTGTCGCAACGGGCGCCGTGGATCTCGTGCTTCGCACCGCAAAGATCGCCGAGGCGCTGATCGCGCGCGAAAGAGGCCGCGTGTTTGTGCCCGAACGGAAGAAATCGTCCGCGCAAAGGTCAGTAGAGGATTTGCTGCCGGACATTATCGCACTCCTGCGCGCAAAGACGGCTCACGATTTTGGTCTTTACAAGCACGGCACTATCGAGCGGCGCGTCGAGCGGCGGATGGCCCTGGCGGGGGTCAAAACCGCCTCCAGATATCTCGAGCTCTTGCTTCGAGACGCCAACGAACGCGACCAGCTGGCCAGGGATTTGCTGATCAATGTCACGGGCTTCTTCCGGGATCTCGCCGTTTTCGATTTTCTGGGCAAGAGCGTCATTCCCGACCTTGTGCGCGATCACCCGCTCGACCGGCCGCTGCGAATCTGGATCGCCGGTTGCAGTTCCGGCGAGGAAACCTATTCGCTCGCCATGCTTTTTCGCGAGCAGATCGACGCCTCGAAGCGCGACGTCAGATTGCAAATCTTCGCCAGCGACGTCGACCCGGAGGCGGTGGCCAGCGCTCGTGAAGGCCTCTATCCCGACTCGATCGAGACCGATGTTTCGCCAAAACGGTTGACCAAATTTTTCGCCAAGGACGATGGCTTCTATCGGGTCTCGGCCGAGTTGCGCTCGAGCGTCGTGTTCACGGTGCATGACGTCCTCGCCGACCCGCCATTCGCGCGTCTCGATTTCGTTTCGTGCCGGAACCTTCTGATCTACCTTTTGCCGGAAGCGCAGGCGAAGGTAATCTCCATCATCCACTTCGCGCTGCGCGAGGGCGGCCTTCTGCTGGTCGGAGACGCCGAGACGGTCGGGGTGGCCGATGGTCGGTTCGCCGCCATTTCGAAACCGCAGCGCATCTACCGTCGCGTCGGCCGCGCTCGACCGGGCGATCTCGGTCTATCCGCGAGCGACGGCGCCCGCCCGCGCGCCCGTCCCAGCCCGGCCGCGCCTTCGCGTCAGATCGAGCTCGCCGAGCTTTGCCGACAAATGTTGCTGGATGCCTATGGTCCGGCTGCGGTTCTGATCAACCGCAAGCTCGAATGTCTCTACTTCCAGGGTCCCGTGGATCGTTATCTCAAGGTCATGTCGGGCCGCCCTGTGAATGACGTGATCGCGATGGCGCGCGAGGGCGTGCGCACCATGCTGAGATCGGCCCTTCAGCGCGCGCTGCGAGAGAACGCGCGAGTCGTCATGCCGGGTGGACGAATAAAGGGCGGGGCAGGTCCCGCGTCATTCAGCATCGTCGTCAATCCGGCCTCGCGCGACCGCGAAGACCTATTGCTGGTCTGCTTCGTCGATGAGCCGGAGCAGAAGGTCGGCCGGAGCGGCGGGATGGCGCCCGCGGATGTTCCCCGGGTCGTCGAACTCGAACGGGAACTCGAGGCGACAAGAACCGAATTGCAGAGCGCTGTGCGCGCGCTCGAGCTCTCGGGCGAAGAGCAGATGGCGATCAACGAGGAGGCGCTGTCCGTCAACGAGGAATATCAATCCACCAACGAGGAACTGCTCGCCTCCAAGGAGGAGCTTCAGTCGCTCAACGAGGAACTGAGCGCCCTCAACAGCCAGTTGCACGAAACGCTCGAGCGACAGCGGACGACCACGGACGATCTGCAGAACGTCCTTTACAGCACCAAGGTCGCGACGATTTTCCTCGACACGCGCTTCAACATTCGGTTCTTCACGCCGGCGACGAAAGCGCTCTTCAATGTAATTCCGAGCGATCTGGGGCGCCCGCTCACGGATCTCAAGTCGCTTGCGGCAGACGACGCTCTGCTGGATGACGCCGAAAGAGTCTTCAGGAGTCAGACGCCCCTTGAGCGCGAAATCCAGGGACAGAGCGGTCACTGGTTCGTACGCCGGATCATGCCCTACCGCGCCAGCGACCAGAAGACCGAAGGCGTCGTTATCACTTACGAAGATGTAACCGAACGGCGGCGCACGGCGGAGGCGCTCACCGCCGCCAAGCGAGAGGCGGAACTGGCGAGCGTTGCCAAGTCGCGCTTTCTCGCGGCGGCCAGCCATGATCTGCGACAGCCACTGCAAACGCTTGCCCTGCTTCAAGGCTTGTTGGCCAAGAAGGTGGTTGGGGAGAAGGCCCAGAAACTGGTGGTAGGAATCGACGAAGCCTTAGGCGCCATGACGGGGATGCTGAATACGCTGCTCGACATCAATCGGATCGAAGCGGGCGCCATTGAGCCGGAAATCGTCGACTTCCCAGTGAACGACCTGTTGGACCGCCTAAAGGAAGAGCTGACGTATCACACGCAGGCGGCGGGCCTCGACTTACACGTCATGCCCTGCGCCCTGTCCATTCGAAGCGATCCGGGTTTGCTCGAGCAGATGATCCGCAATCTGCTGTCGAACGCCCTAAAATTCACCCAGCGCGGCAGGGTTCTCGTCGGGTGCCGCCGTCGCCAGGCCAAATTGCGTATCGAGATCTGGGACACCGGGATCGGCATCCCCAAGCAGGAGCTGAACGCGATCTTCGACGAATACCATCAGGTGGACAACCCCGCCCGGCAGCGAAGCCAAGGCCTGGGCCTTGGCCTCTCGATCGTCAAAAGCCTGGGCGAACTGCTCGGTCATCCGACCCGGGTGCGCTCGCTGCACGGAAAGGGGTCGGTATTCTCGATCGAGGTTCCGCTGACACCGAGCGGCGTTCCTTCGCCGCCTGACCGTCGTGCACGTGCGGCCGACGACGAACCGACGCAAACGGCGCTACGCACTGGAACGATACTGATTGTTGAGGACGATCGGGAAGTTCGCGAGCACCTCAAGCTATTCCTGAACGAAGAGGGCTATCAGACTTGGACGGCCGTCGACGGCCACGACGCCCTGGGATTGTTGGCGCGCGGGATGATGCGACCAGATCTTGTCCTCGCGGACTACAATCTGCCAAACGGCATGAATGGCGTTCAAGTGGCGCAGAGACTGAGGCAGGAGCTCGATGGACAAACTCCGTTCATCATTCTCACCGGCGATATTTCAACTGAGACCCTGCGCGATATCGCCCTGCACGACGGCGTTCATCTCAACAAGCCTGTCAAACTGCGCGAGTTGACGCGTGCGATCCAGAAACTCCTGGCCAAAACGTCCGACCCGCATGTCGCGCCTCCTCGCCACGCTGCTGCGGCGCTGAGCGTTTCGGACAGCGCCAGAATCATCGTCGTCGACGATGACGACCAGTTTTGTGAGACGATACGCGCCGTGCTGGAAGACGATAGCCGCGTCGTCGAAGTCTATCCGAGCTGCGAGGCGTTTCTGCAAGCCTTTGATCCCGGCAAATCCGCATGCCTGCTGATCGACGCCTACCTGCCGGGAATGAGCGGGATCGAATTGCTCGAGAGGCTGCATCATGACGGTCAAGGTTTGCCCGCGATCATGATCACGGGCAACGCAGATGTGCCCATGGCGGTCAAAGCCATGAAAGCGGGCGCGCTCGACTTCATCGAAAAGCCAATCGGCCGCGAGGAACTCATCGCGAGCATAGAGCGGGCGCTCGAACTGTCGCGCGACTCGGGAAAGTTGCTGGAATTGCGAGAGTCAGCATCAGCTCATCTTGCGGGTCTCACGATCCGACAACGCGAAGTGATGGAAAGAGTGCTTGCGGGCCAGCCGAGCAAGAATATTGCCGCCGATCTCGGCATCAGCCAGCGCACCGTCGAGAACCATCGCGCTGGCATTATGAAGAGAACCGGATCGAAGTCGCTGCCCGCGCTGGCCAGGTTGGCACTTCTCGCTGCGGGTGGCGGGGAAGAGCCGCGACAAACACCTTAGGACGCACCGCCCCCAACTGCTGTCGCGATCTGGTTCGAATTGGCGCGGACAGAGGCCGAAGGAGAACGAAATTGGGTGTTGAGTACAATCTGGCGGTGACCGCGTGCTCGTCCGCTTGGGGACGAGCTCTTGAGCACGGGCGCCGGTCACGATGTGATCACGAACTACGGTAGTGGGTCAGTCTGAAGTTCTTCGCTCTTGACGCGCGCTCGCGGCGTTCCGATGTCCCATGCTATGCTTGGCGGAAAGTATCTGAGGCTCACATGGCAAGAGGCCTATATCGGGATCAGCAAGGCGACGTGATGGTCCAGTATGACCAGTATCAAAAACGGATACCTCGCGGCACGTACATCGATAGCGGCTATCAGCCTACCTATAACCAGCTGCCTGCGCATGAGACATACAATGATGCGCCGCATGCGCCGCAAAAAGCGGCCTCTACTGCTTTGGAAAAAGAAGTTGAGAAGACCCCTCAAGAGAGGTCACCCTAGTGCCTACCGGCCCTAAGGGCGAGAAGCGCCCCGTGACACAAACCAACTCGCCAAGCTCATGGTCGATATCCTGACCGGCGAGGTTGAGGATCGTGAACGCTCGCCAGAGGAACAGGGCAAAGACCCCAATGCCGTGGCACGTGGCCGCAAGGGCGGGTTGAAGGGCGGAAAGGCGCGCGCCGAGAGGGGGAGATGGACCGTCGGTCCGTATCGACGATCTCCACGTCGCCACGCCGGCCGGTTGCGTCATGCTAAGCGAGCCGCATTTGGAGCTTAGGCCGGGCGAACATGTCCTCATTGTCGGTGAAAGCGGCGCGGGAAAAACGCTGCTCTTCCGCGCGATCGTCGGGTTCTGGCCCTAGGAAGCGGCCAGAGACTCGCCCGGCTCGCCAATCCATCGCGTTCATACCAACCCATGCCTATATCCCTCCTGGCGTTCTGCGCTCCTCGATCACCTATCCGCGCGCTGCGGACGCCGCTAATGATGCGGCCATCGAGAAGGCGCTTGCCGATGTTGGCCTCGACCGCCTCAAGCCTATGCTTGGCAAGGTTGGCCGATGGGACCGGGAGTTGAACGACGATGAGAAGCAGCGCATAGCCTTGCTCGCGTCATCCTGCAAAGGCCGCGATGGGTGGTGATCGATAACGCGCTCGACCTCGTCGATCCTATCTCGCGCCGACGAATAGAGGCGGATTTTCACAGGCACGCTAATCGATGCCGGCGATATCAATATCGGTAGAGCGCAGGATGATAGCGGTTTCTTTACCCGGACGCTGCATCTGGTGATGGATCCGAACGGGCCGACCTTCAAGCCGGCGGATGCGGCTGGAGCTCCTGACGGGATCCAACCCGCGCCGGAGACCCATGCCGTCCATTAGACTGCTGACCCATGCGGCGGCACACGCGATTCGAAAGTCGAACCCGCCAAAGGTGGTAGGAAACCCTCCAACGAACGGCTGCTGGACCTCTTTCAGCGTCAGATGTTCCGCCATTTCTGCGGAGCTGCTCACCCGATCGGCGGGGTGGCGCGCGACCCGTCAGCGACTCGCCGATCCGATGGATTATGCGGTCGCCATCGGCGGCTCTGGCTTTGGCGTCGTGGCGGCTATTCTTGTCGCCCGCCATCGCGGAGCCGCGCATCCCGACCATGGCCGCAGATTTTAAACGGTCAGCGCCGCGTTACTGCTGCTCCTAACTGGAGCCGTGCCGCAGCCTCGAGCTCTTCCGCCAGGGCGAGCGTAGACGCAAGGACGGCGGCTTCGTTCGCGCTCGCTGATCCCTGATCATGGATGCCGATCGAAAATTCCATACGATTTGCGTCCGCGCTCAGTCTCACGCTGTAGAGGACCTGGTGATTCAGCTGTTCCGCGACTTTCGTCACTTCGAGCTCTGCCATCATTATTCTCCTTCGATGCCTATCGACCCGGAAGCGGCGCCTGGCCGATCAAAGAGGGGCTAGAGGAGCGATGTCGGGAGATTCGCCTACAACGCCTAGCTAGCTAGTCTCGTCCTCGGCGAGTCGACCGACTCGCGCGCGCTTCGCGACGTCGAAGACTCTGCAGAACACGCCTCTTCATAGGGGCGAAGGGAGGCGGTCATGCGAAGATCCAACTTTCTCGACATCCAACGGCACCGTCGAAGTTGACCTCACGGGAATCGGCTTCCCTTGCTGAACCGTCGCTGTTACCGGCAATCCGGTTCGATGAGCGCCGCTCAAGTTTGCGGCGGCGAGAACGGCGCAGACGGCGGCTACCGACAAGGCCGATCGCAACTGGGTCGCTTCTCTTTTGCGCATATGTCTAACCCTTGCGTACGTGACCGCCCGGCCTTCGAGGTGGGAGCTGGCAGTCGCAGATTCATGTTTTTTACGCCCCGGCATTTGGATGCCCGCGAGCTCGCAGAAACAAGCATCGGAAATTACTCAGACCACCCGCCGACGAAGCTCACGCTTCGAGTGAACGCTGCGAACGCAATCGACAGGCGACGCGGGCGTCTCTGGCGACGCATTCGTCGATAACCATTCCCGTTCTCTTCAACGCGCCGCTGGACGCGGCGCAAATTCGCGTAGAATGGTTCGAACTCCCTTTCAATTAGCGGCCGATCGCGTGCGCGGCCGCGCACGCGATCTGCGCCCCCACCTCGCATTCGTGCCTAGGTAGTTTCCGAACCTACAGCCACGGGTCGTCTCGTGGTTACATGACCGCTCAAACGTCGCCATCGGCGCTATCAGCATCATTGCGGCATCTGGCAGTCGTAACCGCCAGCCGGCGCTTTCGAGTTCGCGCCTTTCCATGCGCCAGATCGACTGGGATGGGGGCCGGGACCTTGGTGGAATACGGCGCGATCATCTGAGGCGGCAACCAAGGAGTCGTTCCCGACGATTCTCATAAGGCGCCAAACCATGTTGCAGGTCATTTCCCCTCTGAACGGCTTCACGATCAGGGCGGCCGACGGCGAAGTCGGAACTGTTGTCGATTTTCTGTTCGACGATACGTCATGGAAAGTGCGCTGGCTCGTCATTGATTGCGGGACTTGGTCGACTGGGCGAAAGGTGCTCATTCATCCATCCGCCATTTCGCGACAGGACCTCGAACAGCATGAATTCGTTGTTGCGCTGACGAAGGCCCAAGTCGAGGGAAGCCCCGAATTGATTGAAGATCAGCCGGTCTCACGGCAAATGGAGAATCAGCTCTACACGTACTACGGTTGGGACCCGCTTTGGGACGGCCCCAATCTCGCCGCCATCCCAGGGGCGATGGCCTCGCCCCTGATGGCGCCGCCCTACCTGGGCTTGAGTTCAATCGACGAGGCCGAGGCTCGCGGCGACGACGCTACCTTGCGGGGAGCCGACCCGCATCTGCGCAGCCTTATCGAAGTGACCGGATATCGTGCTCACGCCCTCGACGGCGAAATCGGCCATATCGACAATCTCATGATCGACGACGCCGACTGGACCGTCCGCTATCTCATCGTCGATACTCGGAATTGGTGGTTCGGAAAGCATGTGCTGATTTCGCCGATCTCAGTGAAATCGGTCGATTGGTTCGACCGCCGTGTTGAGCTGGACGTGCCGGGCGAGCAGGTTAGGGCAAGTCCGCCTTGGGATCCCCTCGACACTTTCAGTCAAGTCTACGCAAAGCAGCTGCATAAGCACTACGGTTGGCCGGGACCCCCCGCCTAGCTGGAGCTATTTGTGACGATGTCCTTGTGGCCAGGTTCGCCCCGGTCTGTTTGGAGACGTCAGATACGATTGATCCACGCGCCGGCATTCCGGCTTGCTGCCTGCTGGCCAAAGCCAACAGCGGCGCGATGAACGAGGAGTGTCAAACCATGTTGTTCGCCATTACCGGTCTGCAGCGATGTACCGTCGAGGGAATCGATGGCCGCGTCGGTACGGTCAAGGACTTCCTGTTTGACGATCAGCGCTGGAAGGTCCGCTGGATGGTGGTCGACACCGGTCATTGGTTGCCGGGTCGCCAGATATTGATTCACCCCGCCGCAATCGTTCCGCTAGACCTCAATCTGCCGGAAAGACGCGTGTTGCCGATGCTGAGCTGGGGCGACACACTGGCCGTGTCCGTCCGTCTGACCAAGCAGCAGATCGAGGCAAGCCCGGAGGCGCGCGAAGACGAGCCGGTGACCAAGCAGATGGAGGCACGGCTCTGCGCCTACTATGGGTGGGACCCATCGTGGGGAACCACGTATTTCGCGACCAACGCCTTCGTCACTTTGCCTGCGGGGCCGCCGGTTTTTTCCGAAGCCGCGGCGCGTCAGGCGGCGGGCGTGGAGGATCATCCTGGCGACGGCGATCCACATCTGCGCAGCGTCGTCTCGGTGAACGGCTATCACGTCCATGCCATC
>Ga0302325_10009407_pt1 | contig 21334 bp, 15 predicted proteins | sample Palsa_T0_2_FD_201948 | JGI IMG/M metagenome (GOLD analysis project Ga0302325, IMG submission 201948) | Peat permafrost microbial communities from Stordalen Mire near Abisko, Sweden - Palsa_T0_2 | ecosystem: Environmental > Terrestrial > Soil > Palsa > Peat permafrost | place: Sweden: Abisko...
TTCGGCCGGGGGGGCGCGGAGTCGGCGGCGCAGCGGCTGGGCGTGCCGTTTCTCGGGGCCGTGCCGATTTATATCGATCTTCGCGTCAACAGCGACGCGGGCACACCGGAGAAAAATTTCGATGCCAATCCCGGCCTGAGCGCGGCCCTGACGCGCATCGTGGAAAATCTGGCGCGGCAGATCAGCCTGCATAATTTGAAGGATAGCGGGCCGGAATTGAACATACGGTGATAAAGTCCCAAGCCAAAAACCAGTTCCGCAAATCCTGGATTCCAATATCAATTCTTATCTCGATGATGGCGCTGGGCGCGTTTCTGCGGCTGGACCAGATCACCAAAGAAGACCTTTGGCTTGATGAATACTCGACGCTTTTCCTGGCGACGGGGCGGGCGAATGCGATCTTTCAATTGCCGCAAAACCAGATCATCGAGCATGCGCCGGACGTGGGGTTTCCGGGCGCGCCCGCGTGGTGGCATATCTGGAACGGGATCAGCACCACCTCCCACCCGCCGCTGTATCACATCGTTCTGCGGCTGTGGGTGGATTTGCTGGGGGATGGCGATCGCTCGATCCGGTTGATGTCGACGGTGTTTTCCTTGGGCTGCATCGTCCTGCTGTACATCGCGGTTCGAGATTTAAGCGGCGACAAATTGCAGGCATTGATCGCATCGGGGCTGATGGCGTTTGCGCCGATTGAGATTTACTACAGCCAGCAGGTACGGCCATATACCATGATCCAGTTCATCGCGCTGGCGGCGGCGATCGTTCTTATCTCCATCGAAAAGCGAGGATGGTCGTGGCTCAAGCTGATGGCATTGGGGGTGGGGGTGATCGCCTTGGCGCTGACGCACTATTTCTGCGCGGGGCTGATCGCGGCGTTCGCGGTCTATTCGATCATCCGTTTCCGCCGGCAAGACCGGATTGCCGTCGTTTGGACCATCGTCGGCGCCGCGGTGATCGCCGCGACCGCGTGGGGGTCGCATGTCGGCGATTATTCGGTCTCCGATTATGGCCGGATGGCGCATCGCAGCCTGTTGCACATGATCCTCAGCGTTCCGCAGCGGTTGACGATGGAGTCAAACCACGACCCGTTCGTGATGGCCGACAACGGACCGTGGCCGCTGGTCATTTCGCTGGCGGTGATCGCATATCTGTGTCCCTTGCTTTTGCTGCGACGACGGCCGTATCTGTTGTTCTGGTGGCTTTGGATCGCCGGGGCGATCGGGCTGGTTTTTGTGATCGATGTTGCGAGGCATTCGACGCTGCTGAGCATCAGCAGGTATGTGATTCCGGCCGCGCCGGGTGTTTATGCTATTTTGGCTGTTCCGCTTCCGGGCCGGATCGGCAAATTTTCACCTTGGGTGATATTGCTGGGCGTGCTGATTTTTTCGGTTAATTATTGGCAAACCGGTCCGCCCGATTCGCCGAGCGTGGCGACCATCTCGAATCTGGTCCGGCGCGAAGCATTGCCCAGCGATGTGGTGATTGTTACGGGGAATTATTATTACGTTGCCGGAAATAAAGGACCGCGGCTGACGTATTTTGCCATGGCGCATTACGCCGGGCCATGGAAGGGACCGGTCGTTTTCGGCGGCGGGGCGATCAGCGACGGCGTTCAACTTCAATTGATGCGTTACCGCAGGGTTTGGGTGGTGGGCGTTGATCCGGGCAGCGATACACGGAAAATATTGCCCGGCTGGGAGGTGCACGATATTCACGGGCCCGGCGACAGCAATCTGTTATGGTACGTTACTCCCGGAAGGTCACGAAGTTTATGAGTGATTCGCCGCATACAAACCGCCTGGCGGCCGAGAGTTCGCCGTATCTTTTGCAGCATGCTCACAATCCGGTGGACTGGTATTCCTGGAGCGAAGAATCGCTGGAACGCGCCCGCCGGGAGGACCGGCCGATTTTTCTCTCGGTTGGATACAGCACCTGCTATTGGTGTCACGTCATGGAACGGGAATGCTTCGAGAACCAGCCCATCGCGGCGGAGATGAATCGCGCGTTCATTAATATCAAGGTGGACCGCGAGGAGCGGCCGGATGTCGATCAGCTTTACATGACGGCGGTGCAGGTCATGTCGCGGCAGGGAGGTTGGCCGATGAGCGTGTTTCTCACGCCCGATCTTCGGCCATTTTTCGCGGGGACATATTTTCCTCCGCAGGATCACTATGGGCGGCCGGGGTTTCCGAAAATTCTGGCGGCAGTGGAGGATGCGTTCCGCCGAAGGCGCAAGGACGTAAATCAATCCGCCGATCAGATCACGGGCATTTTGCGGCAGTTGTCCCGGCCGCGCCGGGCATCGGCGGCCATCAAAGTCGATCACGGCTGGGTGAAGGATTTGATCGATCGCAGCACCGGCGATTTTGACGAACAGCATGGTGGATTCGGAACCGCTCCCAAATTTCCCCGGCAGACGGTCCTGGAACTGATGCTGGTTTATCTGCGGGAAAAGAACGATCCTGAAATGATGCGGATGCTGAAGCGCTCGCTGGACGCGATGGCTTACGGCGGAATCCGCGATCATCTGGGCGGAGGATTTCATCGCTACAGCACGGATGCCCGCTGGCTGGTGCCGCACTTTGAGATCATGCTGTATGACAACGCGATGCTGCTGTGGATTTATGCCGAGGCGCATCGGCAGACCGGAGAAGCGCGCTATGCGGCCGTGGCGCGGGGGATCGCGGATTTTGTCCTCCGGGAAATGACGAGCGAATCGGGCGCTTTTTATACGGCCCTTGATGCCGAAGTGGACGGCCGGGAAGGAGCGAACTATCTCTGGACCGGGCAGGAAGTCGCCGCCGCGCTGGCTGGAAAGGCGGATGGCGGCAAATTTTCGCGGGTTTATGGACTGGATGACGGGCCGAATTTCAGCGATCCGCATCATGACAACGGCGCTCTTGAAAAGAATGTGCTTTTTCTGGCGGAGCCGGGCGATGGATCGGCGTTGATTGATAAAGATCTGGATCAGGCCCGGCAAATTCTTTATGGGGTGAGGCAGGCGCGCAAACAGCCGCGGCTGGATCGGAAGATTCTTACGAGCTGGAATGCCCTCATGATTCGCGGTCTGGCGCATGCCGGGGAAATTTTGAGTGAGCCGAAATATGTGCGCTCGGCGGAAACGTGTGCGGATTATCTGCTCCGGCTGCATCGTGATCCTGCGGGCGGCGCGCTGCGCGCCGGCGGAAAACAGCCGGGATTTCTGGATGATTATGCGTTTTTAGTTCAGGCACTGCTCGCGCTGCACAGCATCGAACCGGCGAGCGGGTTGGCGGGAATCATGCGAGATCGTTTTTACGATCGGGATGAAGGGGGATTTTTTTACACCGAGGCGCGGGCTACCGATCTGATCGTTCGCCAGATGGTTGGCAGCGATAGTCCCCTGCCCAGCGGCAACGGCGTGGCGGCCATGGTGTTTCTTGAACTCGGAGACTCCGAAATATCGCGGGCAACCCTCTCGGCGTTTGCCGGACAAATAGAAAACGCGGGCGAGGGAATGAGCGCGCTGGTGCAGGCGGCGCTCATGTATGTCCGAAAGCACGGAGAGGTATTGGTCGATGGCGAGGCGTCCACCGACCGGCCGCGGTCGCCGGCGGAATTGGCTAAACAAGTGGTGGAGATCGAAACGAAATGGGAGGGCGCGATTCTTCGCGTTCACTGCACGCTTGCGGAGGGATACCATTTGAATGCTCATGATGCGGCGGTCGAGCCGACCCGGTTGACCGCGACGGGAGCCGAGATTGCAGGGATCGGCTATCCATCCGGGGAATTGCGCGGGGAGTTTGAGATTCTGGTTCGGTTCAAATCTGCGCCCGATGCGGTGTTTGGGCTGAATCTCTCATATCAGGCGTGCAATGAAAGCGCGTGTTTGCCGTCCGTGACGCGGACGATAGAAGTAGGCGGGCGATCTGCAAAGTAAGAGATTCTTAAAGTAAATATTTTTAAATATTTTTATCGTTACGATTTTCGTGCCGTCCAAGTTCCTTTGCTCGAATGTGTGAACCGGTTGCCGCCGCGAACACCGCCGGCTGGCCCGATAGGATTCGCGCCCGCCTTCTGCAAACGCAATAGCAAACGAGTTCCCGCCTTCGGCGGCTTGTCTGTCGGAGTTTCGAGCACATGCTCGCCCTCAACCGTCCAAAGCCACGCCCACTTGTCCGACCTGCCCTTGGACTTGCGACAACGCGGCCGCTGCGCATCTGGGCGCGGGAGGTCGGGAAGCGGGGCTGTGCGGACGGTTGAGGTCGAGCACGTTGCTCGAAACTCCTTCGCACTGGCCGCGGCACGCGGCGACTCTATCTTCGCTTCGTCGCAGACGGTGGGCGCGAATCCTATCGGGCCAGCCAGCGGTGTTCGCAGCGGCAGCCGGTTCACGCATTCGAGCAAAGGAACTCGGACGGCACGAAAATCGTGACGATAAAAATCCTCCTCCGGGAGACCACAGGATTGCGGAAATATACCCGTCCGATTGAAGCATCCGTGCATTTTGGCTACGTTGCCGTGATATATGATTGTCACCAACTCCCCCGTCAGGATTTCCGTATCCGCTAAAGTTCCCGCCAATACTTCCGCGATCGTCGTTTTCATGTCGCAAGGCGAATGGTCCGCGCCGGCGTCGGCCAAACGATCCGGAAAGGAGGTTGTCGCCGGCGTCGATCGGCTGCTGTCGGCGGGCGCGGCGACGGGGAAGGCGAAGGAAATCGTTTTCGAAATTCTTGGACAGGGGCGGACGGTTCGGCGGGTTTATGTAGTTGGATTGGGAAAACCCGAAAAGATTACCACCGAAACGATTCGCCAATCGGCGGGCGCTGTTTTGCGAGCCTTGCGAAAACACAAAATGGGCCGAGCGGCCATTGTTCTGCCGGAGGTGAAGGGAATCTCATCCCGCGCCGCGGCGGACGCGGTTGCAACGGGAATTTGTCTGGCGGCGTTCGATTATCGGGAATACAAGGGCGCGGCTTCGAAAGAGGATGGAGAAGAGAAAGCGGCCGGTCCGCTGATAGTTTCCATTGTCGGAGATTCGTCCGTCAAGGCGGCGGTCGATCGAGCGAATATCATCTGCACCGGTCAGAATTTCGCGCGCACCATCGCCTCGCGGCCGGCCAACAACATCAATCCGCCGACGCTGGCCAAGGCGGCCCAGGCCATGGCTCGGGAGGTGGGGCTATCGTGCCGGGTGATGGATGAGAAACAATTGGCTCGGCTGGGCATGGGTGGAATTCTCGCGGTGGGCGCGGGGAGCATCGCAACGCCGCCGCGGATGATCGTGCTGGAACATCGCAGGCGCACCGGCAAGACGCTGCTGGTGATTGGCAAGGCGATCACGTTTGATACCGGGGGAATCTCGATCAAGCCGGCGGACAAAATGGGGAAAATGATATTCGATAAGTGCGGGGCGCTGACAACGCTCGGTTTGATGTATGCCGTGGCAATGCTGAAGTTGCCGGTGAATGTCGTGGGGATTTTATCGAGCGCGGAGAATGCCATCAGTTCCAAGGCGTATCGTCCGGGCGATATTCTCAAGATGTATAACGGTGTGACGGTGGAGGTGACCAACACCGACGCGGAGGGCCGACTGGTTTTGGGCGATGCGCTGGCGTGGGGAATTGAGACGTACAAGCCGGCGGCGGTGGTTGATCTGGCGACACTGACGGGCGGGGTGATTGTCGCCCTGGGAAAGACAATGGCGGGTGTCATGAGCAACAGCGATATGCTGGTCAAGGAATTGAGCGAGGCGGGGGAAGTCGAGGGTGAAAAGATTTGGCGGCTGCCGCTCGGACAGGATCAGCGGGATTTTATCAAATCCGAATTTGCGGATATCGTGAACTCGGCCGGGAGGGAGGGACATCCCCTCCAGGGCGGAGCTTTCTTGAGCTATTTTGTTCCCGAGGACAATTCCGTGCCGTGGGCGCATCTGGATATTGCCGGGGTCGCTGACACGGAGAAGGAATTGCCATACTATGCCAGCGGCGCAACCGGCTGGGGCGTGCGGACCCTCGTGCGATGGGTGGAATCGCATGCGGCGAAATAGAAAACGGCGGAGGCAATCGTGGATCGGAGGCGGTTTGCGAAAGTGTTCGCAATCCTTGTCTGCCTGTTCCTTCCCGGACCGGCCAATGGAGAGGATGTGAAGACTTTTCTTAATTGGGCTCCGATGCCTCCCATGGGCTGGAATAGTTGGGATTGCTTCGGCGCCGCGGTCACCGAAGCGCAAACCAAAGCCAACGCCGACTACATGACCGCGAAGCTGGCCAGGCACGGCTGGCAATATATTGTCGTGGACATCCAATGGTATGAACCGGACGCCAAAGGGTGGGAATACCGCCCGGGCGCAAAGCTGGAAATGGACGGCAACGGCCGGCTTGTGCCCGCCTTCAATCGGTTCCCATCGGCCGCTGGTGGCAACGGATTCAAACCGCTGGCCGATTATGTGCATGGCAAAGGACTGAAATTCGGCATCCACATTCTGCGGGGCATTCCGCGGCAGGCGGTGGGGGCGAATTCGCCGATTTTGGGCACGAGCGTACATGCGGGAGATATTGCCGACACGTCCAGCACGTGTCTTTGGAATTCGGATATGTACGGTGTGGATGTGAGCAAGCCGGGTGGGCAGGAATATTACGATTCGATTTTCGCTCAATTCGCCCAGTGGGACGTTGATTTTGTGAAGGTGGACGATCTTTCGCGGCCCTATCACCAGGCGGAGATCGCGGCGATTCGCCGGGCGATCGACAAAAGCGGACGGCCGATGGTTTTCAGCACGTCGCCCGGGGCGACGCCGCTCGACCAGGCCGCCGACATCGCCGCCAATGCCAACATGTGGAGAATTTCCGACGATTTCTGGGACAAGTGGGATCTGTTGAAAGAGCAATTCCAACGCTGCGCGGACTGGGCGCCGTTCAGCGGCGGCGGTCATTACCCCGACGCGGACATGTTGCCGCTGGGTGTGATCAGGGCATCGGGGGATTCGCAAACACATTTCACGAAAGATGAGCAATGCACGGTGATGACGCTCTGGTCGATTTGCCGGTCGCCGCTGATTTTTGGCGGAGATTTGCCGCAGACGGATGCGTTCACGCTTTCGCTCCTCACCAATGATGAAATGCTCGCGGTGGATCAGCACAGCAGCGGGGGCCGGCAATTGTTTCGGGACGATGATTTGATCGCCTGGACCGCCAATGCGGATGATTCGAGGGATAGATACCTGGCGGTTTTCAATGCCCGTGACACGGAATCTCAGGCGGCCGTCGTTTCCGTGTCGTTGCAAGACATTGGTTTCAAGGGCCCGTGCAAGGTGCGGGATATTTGGAAAAGGCAGGACCTTGGCGTGTTCTCCGGAAAATTCGAGCCGTTGATTGCGCCACACGGCGCCGGTCTGTATCGCATATCATTGGAAAAGTGATTTTCGATGTATTCGATTAGAGGAGTAAGATCATGGTTTCTTCAGCCGTCACGTTGTTCGCGTTGCTGTTTTCGGTGCTGGTTCCGCAGAAGATGTGGTATGCCGCGAGCCAGCCGCTGACGATAACCATCAAATCCGACAAGGGCGTGACGCTGGAATTGACGGATTTTTCCGGAAAAGTCATCGCGGCCAAAGGCTCGGCGGACGTGGCGGCATCGCAGTCGGTGGACTTGAAGACGATATTTCCGGACACGGGCAATCCCGGCACGTTCGTGTTGTATGCCTTGGCGAAAGGCGCTTCGCCGTCGCGGGCGGGTCCGCCGAAGGATTTTTTGGGCACGCCGCTGGTGATCGAAGTGCTTGGCCAGACGCAGCAGCCGCAGTCTGCGATGGTGACGCATGTGCTGCCGTTGCAATACGCGGTGATGACGACCGATGCGGGGGCGCTGACGGAGATTTTTTATTACGATGCCGCTCCGCATACGGTGGATAATTTCCTCACCCTGGCGGGGGGCGGATATTACGATGGCCTGGTTTTTCATCGGGTCGTTCCCGGTTTCGTGATTCAGGGGGGCGATCCGCTGGGAGCCGACGCCGATCCACAAAAACGGGGATCGGGTGGTCCCGGCTATACGATCAATGCCGAATTCAGCGACAAGCCGCATCTGGAAGGCGTTCTTTCCATGGCTCGGGCGTCGGATCCCAACAGCGCCGGCAGTCAATTTTTTGTCTGTCTGGATTACGCGAACACGCAGCAATTGGACCATCAGTACACCGCATTTGGAAAAGTCGTGGAGGGGATGGCCGCGGTTAAGTCGATCGCAGGCGGGAGTGTGAAGGGGGAGATACCCGATCATCCGGTGGCGATTACCAAAGTGGAAGTCTTTCCGGTGACGGCCCAGAGCGATCCGTATTCGGCGATCATGTCCGGCGAGGGGAAATAGGTCGATCACTGACAAATTAGTTCCGTTCGGGTAAAACGCTCGCTCAGCCGCCCCGCAAGGCGGCCGGGTCCGATGCAAGGGTTGGCCGCGAACCGGGTCAGGTCCGAGAGGAAGCAGCCCTAAGTGTCACCAGCTTTGTGCCGTCGAGTTCCCGGTCGCTTTGCGGGGCGGTTTTTTTGCGGCGTGCGCGAGGTTAGGATGTTCGGACAATGCGGGTTTTGATCGTCGCCAACAAGCGCAAGGCTCAGGTGGTTTCCGCGCTGGAGCGGATCGTTCCGGCCATCGAGCGCGCGGGGCAGATTGTCGGCGTCGATCTGGAGGATCAAACCGAACCGATCGCGGCCGATGCGGATGTGATCCTGGTGCTGGGCGGAGATGGGACGCTGCTTTCGGCGGCCCGGCGATTGCGGGGGAGGCAGATTCCGCTCCTGGGCGTGAATTTCGGCCGACTTGGTTTTCTGGCTAGCTTTACCCCGAAGCAGTTCGATCAACATTTCGATGAATTCATCGCCCGAAAACTGCCGATCACGGCCCGGGTGGTTTTGGAAGCTTCGGTCCTGCCGGCGCATGCGAAGTGCCGGGTGGGTGATGCGGAGGATGTCGCCGCTCGCCGGCGGTTCGTTTCGACGGCTCTGAACGATGCGGTCATCACGGCGGGGCCTCCGTTTCACATGATCGAACTGGAAATCGCCGCCAACGGGCACGACCCGGAGGAACCTGAGTTTTGGGCGGGCATTCGATATTTCGGTGATGGCGTGATCGTTTCGACCGCCAGCGGAAGCACGGCGTATAATGTGTCGGCCGGGGGGCCGATCATCAGCCCCAATGTTGACGCTCTTTGCGTGACTCCGGTATGCCCGCACAGCCTGTCGTTTCGGCCGGTGGTGATTTCGTCGAGTTCCACGGTGCTGATCACGGCGATCCTTGTCAACGATGGGACGACAGTCTTCTGCGATGGGCAGGAGAGCACGCGGTTGGTTGCCGGGGAGCGCATTGTCATTCGCCGCAGTCCCGAGCCGGTTCTTCTCGTGGAGAATCCCGAATCGCAGGAATGGCATACGCTGGCGGCCAAGCTGAATTGGGCGGCCAATCCGGCCTACAATAGGCATGGAACATAGGGGCATTCAGACGGAGTGCGGTCCAATAACAGATTCGATCGGGAGAACGGGTTCGGTTCTGGCCGGCTCAGCCGTTAGAACCGATACTGGCAGAGCCGGGAGCAATTGAGATGCGTTATTTGGCGATCGGATGTCTTGTGGGGCTTTTCGCCGCGGCGGCGGTGAACGGTCAGACAGCGCCGTCAGCGGCCGAGCGAATGCTGAATGAGATGCTTCAGCCCGGCCCCTCGGCGGCAGGTTCTTCGGCGACGACTCGTCCGCAATCGCAGCAGATCCTGGAGCCGGCGGGTTACACCTCGCACGCTGGCCAAGGCCGGTTGCTCCGCGAAGGTTCGGATGTGATCGCCCGGCGCGGTCATCTGAAAAAGTTTCCGAACAGCACTTACTCGGTGTTTGTGTTCGATGGGTCGTCCGGCTCGGCATTGTCGCCGATGCTGGTCTTGCCGAATCTTCAACTGATGTCGATGGAAGACGCCCTGGCGGCGACGAAGGAAAATCTGGACTTCACGATTTCCGGAATGGTGACGGAATATCGGGATAAAAATTATATTCTTTTGGAGCCGGGACCTGATGCGCTGAACCGGCAAACACCATCGCCCGTCGCGGAACTCCAGCCCGCCGCGCGAGGGCCGGCATCGGCCGACCAGATGCTCCAGCAAATGCTTTCCGCCGACAAGCCGGCCGCGCCGGCGCCTTCGGACGCGGGATTGCCGCAGATGGATTCAACCAGCGGACCCGGGGCGCTGCCGCCGGATGCGCCGGTGCTGAATGTTTTGCCGGAGCAGTCGCAGATTTTCGATCGCGTATGCCGGCTGGGGCCATGTCCCGATGGATTGCAGGAACAGCTTACATTCGACGCCGACGGCTCGACGCTGCGCGATCCGCCGCTGATCGTAATGCCGAACCTCAAACTGGTGGACCTGGAAAAAGCGGCGGGGGACCAGCATAACACGCGGGTGCGCGTGACCGGGACGGTCACCGAATATCGCGGGCGGAATTACATCCTCCTGCAAAAAGTCATCGTGATGCCCGATTCGGATCGACAGTTCTAAATCTTCAAATTTCTAAATGTTCCTTGTTTCGCCGATCTGGCTGGTTTTGCTGGCGCCCTGGGCGGGACTGGTGATCTGGCTGCTGCGGGGCCGATTCGAAACGCGCGGGGTGCCCTTTCTGGAACTCTGGGGACGGGAGATCGCTCAGACTCGAAGACCCGATCGATCCTGGAAAATACCGCCGCCGGCGGTGGCCGCGCTGCTCGCGGGGATGTTGCTGGCGATCGTGGCGGCGACGGGGCCGATGATTGAGATTCGCCGCATCGCCGGGGCCATTCCGCCGCTGCCGCCGGATGTGCGGATTGAATTTCTCGCGGTAAGGAATGTGCCAACCACGCAAGCGATGATTCGGCTTTGCAATCAGAGCGATTTGACCACCGCGAAATTGACGGTTCGCGCCGGCGGCGCGGTCGTGTCCGCGAAAGTTGATTTGCCGGGCCGCGGGCAAATGCGGAATTATTTCGTGGACTTGCCGGTCTCGGGTTCCACTATCGAGGCTGAGGTATCGGGCGGCGCGGACAACAAAATTTTTCATCAACTTCAAGCGACTGGGCGCACGATCTGGCCGATGGTTGCGGCGCGAGGCGCATTGCCGCCGGAGGTGAATCGGATGATTGAGGTCTACAGCAGGCGTCGGCCGCCCGGCGCGGGATCCAAACATATCGCCGTGGCGACGGCTTCTGAGAATTTCGTCGCCGACGAGCCGACGGCGATTTTAATGAGTCCGCGCTCCGGCACAGGCGGCCTTTCGGCCAAGAAGTTGATCGTTGGGGACGGTCCGCTGACGCGGTCGATCAACTGGGCCGGCGCGCTGGCCGGCGCACAGGTTGAATCGCCGCCGTCAGGGGATTGGCAGGCGGTTGTTTCCGCGGCGGGCAGGATAATCGTGGCGTCGCGTGAGAAGCCGTTCAAACAGGTCTGGGTGGGATTTCGCTCCGATAACTTTCCGCATCGGGCGGATTTCGTGGTCTTCTGGAGCAATGTCTTTATGTGGCTTGGCGATGTTGAAGGGAGTTACGAGGCTTCCGCGCAGTCCGAGCCGGCGGCGATGCCGCCATCCGCTCCGGCGACGAGAAATGGGCTTCCGATGGCCGGGCAGGTGTTTTTGAGCGCGCTGGCGCTAATGGTTGTGTCGGCCCTGGCGTGGAAAGCGCCCAAGGTCGGCCACTATAAAGAGTTCAAATCTTGACAGCTTTTTGGCCCGGTCGTACTTTTTACCTATGGCAGAGTCAATCCCTCCGGTCTCCGTGACCAGTCAGAAAGATATTCGCATCATTGAATTCACGAATAACAAGATTTTGGACGAAGGAAACATTGCAGAGATCGGAGCGACGCTGATGCCGCTGATCGATGAGGTTGCCCAGCCCAAGCTGCTGCTGGACTTCGCCAATGTCGACCATTTGTCCTCCGCGGCATTGGGAATGCTGATTAATGTGAACAACAAGATCAAACAGAAGAATGGTCAATTGCGGCTGACGAATATTAAGCCCCAGATATTTGAAGTGTTTGTGATCACGAAGCTGAACAATCTTTTTCGCATCATGCCGACGCGGTCCGACGCGCTGACGAGTTTTGCGCAGTAATCAATAGTTGCTGGGTGGTTTTGATGGTCGGTCCGAACGATGTATATGCAAAGAGGCGGATCGAAAGGTCGAGGGAGGAATGAGCGGTCGGGCGGCGACGACTCGAACGGCAATGGGTCCGCGCTGTTTGAATTCACCATCGCCTCGGATTACCGGGCCTCGCAGGAAGTACAGGACAAGATCATGTACGACGTCAACCGCCGGGGGTTTAACAGCCAGACCGTCTTTGCCATCAAGCTCGCGCTGGAAGAGGCGATGATGAACGCGATTAAGCACGGGAACGGGCGCGACGCGAAAAAGAAGGTGTACATCGAAGCGAAGGTGAACTCGCGGCAAGCGGAAATCGTTGTGGAGGACGAGGGCCCCGGATTCAGCCGCCGGTCGGTTCCGGATCCGACCCTTCCGGAAAACCTGGAAAAATGCAGCGGAAGGGGAATCCATCTGATCGAAGCCTATGTGAATGAGGTGGAATGGAGCCGCGGGGGCCGGCGGCTGCGCATGATCATTCGAGATGATCCGGATGTTTTGCCGAGAGGGTGACGCCGTCGCCGGCGGCGAGATTCGGGGACGAAGAGGGTACAATCCCGGCCGGTCATGCTGATTCCCCTGCGCACTGATTGCCCGCTCCGCCGCGTTCCCTGGATGAATTGGGGGCTGATCGCCGCTAATATTCTGATTTTCATTCTAACGAGCATTTCCAGCGACCCCAACACGCATGGGCCGTTGGCGTTTTACCACGGCCAGCCGGTGCGGCAATTGCTGGCGCTCGATCCGCAGAACCCGTCGCTGGGGCAATATTTCACTTACCAGTTTCTTCACGAAAGCTGGCTGCATGTGCTGGGGAACATGCTGTTTCTTTACATCTTCGGGAACAACATCAATGATCGGATGGGGAACCTGGGTTATCTCGGATTCTATCTTGCGGGCGGCGTCGTCGCCGGGATTGGATATGCGGCGATGGACCCGTCTCCCGTGATCGGCGCCAGCGGCGCGGTCGCGGCGGTCACCGGCGCTTATCTGGTCCTTTTGCCGCGCTCCAACATCACGTTGTTGTTCTTTTTCATTTACGTCGGCCCGATCGAAATCAGCAGCCTTTGGTTCGTGCTCTTCACGTTCGTTCAGGATGTGATCGGCGAAATCCGGCCGGAATTGCTCGGGGGGATGGCGTCGGAATCGGTGGCTCACATGGCCCATATCACCGGAACGGTGTTCGGGGCGATTCTGTGTCTTTTGCTGCTTGGACTGCGATTGCTGCCGCGCGATCAGTTTGACATGCTGGCGCTGGTGGCGCGGTGGAACCGGCGGCGGCAATATCGCAGCATGGTCAGTCAGGGGTACAACCCCTTCGGGTACGTTCCCCCGCAGCCTGTGGACGTGCGGCCGCAGGAGCTGGATCCACGGACGGTGCGAATGCTGGAAATCCGCGCTGAAATCAGCGAAGCCGTCGCCCATCACAATCTTCCCCATGCGGCGTATCTGTTCCTTGAATTGAAAAAGCTCGATCCGACGCAGGTGCTATCCCGGCAGGCGCAACTGGATGTCGCCAATCAACTGGCCAGCCAGCAATTCTTCGATCAGGCGGCGGAGGCGTACGAGCAATTTCTGACCCATTACCCGAATTTCGAACAGATTGAACAGGTCGAGCTGATGCTCGGAGTGATCTATGCCCGCTATGTCAATCGGTACGAGCGAGCGAGACAATTGCTGTTGCGCGCCCTTGCCCGCCTGCACACCGAACGGGAAATTCAATGGGCCCGGTCGGAATTGGCGCGGATCGAGCCGTTGCTCACCCAGCAGCAGAATCCGCGGGTGTGAAGAGACGGTCCTTCAAGGCGACGGTTGGGACGAAGCGGCATGCCTGGCTTCGATGGCCGACCGCTGGGCGGCGAGCTGATCGGGGAAATCGGGCGGAAGCGGGGGGTCCATCTTTTGCACGGCATTCAGCAGCAGAATCGCATCCGCGTAAGAACCGGGATCGGGCGAATTCTCCAGGTTCTGGACCGCGGCCATGAATTCACGGCCCACCGTCTGCGACGTCACCATCAGATTCGGATCTTTCCCATATCGTTTCACAATCCCCGAGGCGAAAGCGGCGGCGTCGTCCCAACGCTTGGCGGCGAGCAACGCCTCAGTGATGTCGCCGGAGAGGCGGTTAATCACATCGACGTCCCCCTGATTCGATTTCCAGAAGTCGAGCGCGTGCCGATAGGCCTCGGCGGCCTGGAGGGGCTGATTAATCGCGGGATTCATCTGCAGATCACCCACGGTTTGCCGCTCTTCGGCCAGTTCTTTCGCCGACGAGTGGATCCCGGCGGGATCGGCGCCTTTCTGCGCATCCTGCGCCAGTCGATCGCAGAGTTTCTGACGGATGAGCAACTCATTGGCGGGCTGCGATTTCAATCCATCCGCCAGCGTGCTCATGGCGGTTTCGTCCATGTCGGGCGACTGTGCCCAATACAGCAATTCATCCCACGCCGCCGCCCGCACCTGATCGTTGCCATCCTCGTTCATCAACGTCAGCAGCTCGTGGATATATGAAATGGGAATAGGCGAGGGGGGATAACGCAATGCGTGAATTGCCGCCAGGCGCATTTGGTAGGCGTCATCGTCGAGGTGGCGGGCGATCTCGGCGGCAAACGGCGCGGAGTTGGGCAGATTACCCAATCCCACCAGGGCGTTGGCGCGAACGAGCAGCGGCTCATCCCGCGACAACAAATTCCGGAAAAGATCGGACAGCGAGTCATCGTGCATCGCCGCCAGCGCCCCGACAATGGCAACGCGCACACCCTGCTGATCGGGAACATCCGTTCCCTGCAGGGCATTTTGGAGGGTCTGCAGGGCCTGGTGTTTCATTGCCGGATCGATTTTGATGGCATCGGTGATGCCGTCGCGAATGCCGTCGGCGGCGGCGATGCGGACGGAATTGGAAAAGCCCGCTCCGACCAGCTTTAACATTTGCCGGATTGCCAGAACATTGTGAAATGGGGCCAGGGATGTGATCAGGCGAACGCGCACCAGATCGTCCGGCTCGCGCGCTAATTGGGCGACCAGGTCGCCGGCGGAGTCGACATCGGCGGACAACGCGGTTGCGGCGGCGGCGCGAACTTCCGGGGAGGGATCGCCCAAAAGCAGGCGGGTTTGCTGGATCGTGCCCGGGGGCGCGCCGGTGGCCGTCGCGCTGGAATAGACCAGTTCGGCCCCCAGCGCGCGGATTTCCGGGGCGGAAGATTGCAGATATGAGAGCAGAATCCCCGCCCGCTTTTCCGGAGCGGAATTCCAGAAATCCGCCCGAAGAAAATCATCGGCGGCGTTTTGCAGGGCCAGATGCCCGGCGACCAGGGACTCGAACGCTTCGCCCCGGCCGCGGATAATTGCCGCGCGGAATTGATCGTCCGAGAGGCCGCCGTTTTGCTGCCACCATTGCTCCCAGCGCGCCGAATCGTGATCCAAATCCGACCGGCCGGTCATTTCGATCAGGGCGTTGCCCGCCGATTCCCTGATGGGGTCGCTTTCATCGTGCAAGAGGCCCAGCAGGGTCTCGGCGGCGGGTTTTTCGGCGAATGCGCCCAGTGCCCGGATGACCGGCTGGCGAATGTCCGATCGATCGGACTTCGCCTGAACGATAAGTTCCTGAAGCACCTGCGGATTGTTGTTGTACGAGCCCAGCGCCAAAGCAGCGGCGGCGGCGGGAACGGGATCCTGGCCTCGCAAGAGCGACATCAGCGGGTCAATGAAATCCTCCTCCGCCCATCCCACGGACGCTAAAGCCCTTGATATGGCGACTTTTGTCGGCGTCGAGCCGTTTGTCAGGAGATCCACCACCACCGGACGCGCGGAGGGGTCGCGCCCCGCGACCAGGCGGATTGCAGCCATGTCACGGGCTTCCTGGGATATGTCCGGCGACTGAAGAATCGTCCAGGGGTCGTCGGGCGCGCTAGCCTGAGATGGAAGGGTGGATGGAGCGTCCGAATTGGAAAGGGATTGCGCGCCGGCCGCGCATGGCGTCATCGTCGCCATCGAGCCCAACAGCCAGCGGACCTTGATCCACCTTTTGCGAATCACGCTACCCTTTATCCTCGCTCCGTGCGAAGTTACCGTATTTGGCGGCCATCGAAAAGCCGGGGGCCGCGGGCGGCGCGGTGAAAAAATCGAAGAAAATTTGGTCCGGCGGCTTGCATGGAAATCGATGGAGTTGCTAAATTAGTCTCCCGTCCGGTGTAAATCTTCCTCTTTGGGATGCCGCGGAACATGAACGACTGGAACGATGCGGAGCGTCGGGTCGAAAAGGCCCAGCAGTTCTTCGAGCAGCGCAAATGGTCCGAAGCGCTGCGCGAAATCCGTCTGGCGACCAGCATCAATCCGTACAACTCCAACTGGTTTTTCAACATGGGCCTGATTCTCGACGAATTGGGCCGGTTCGAAGAAGCGCTCGAAGCTTATCAGCACGCCAACGGCATCGATTCAAACGACGTCAATACGCTCTACCACATGGGCCTGGATCTTTATCGCACCGGGCGGATCGACAAGTCCATTGAAACATTCGTTCGCATCGAAAAAATTGATCCTTCGTTCGAACCCTCCTATTGCAATCGCATTATCGCCTATGCCCAGCGGGGGGACCACGACCTGGCCGAGGAAATGTTTTATACGGCCCGGCTTTACAAGGAAAACTGCCCGAATTGCTACTACAACATGGGTTGCAGCCTCGATGCCCGAGGGCTGTATGACCGGGCGATCTACTGCTGGCGGCGGTCTCTGGACCTCCAGGGCGCGCAGGGCGATGTTCACCTGCGAATCGGGCACGCCTATGCGAAGAAGGGGGACCGGGAGCAGGCGCGCAAGCACATGCTCACCGATCTGCGTCTCAATCCGGGAAGAACGCAGACCCTGCTCGATCTGGGCGAATTGCTGGTCACGATGGGCCGGCTGCCGGAGGCGGATGAAAAATTCCGCCGGGCCATCGAATTGGCCCCCGGCGATCCGGCGGGGTATTACCATTATGGCCGGCTTTTGCTCCGGATGAATCGGGACGAGGAAGCGGGCAGTTCATTTTCCACGGCTTTGCAGCTCGATCCGACGTTTCCCGGCGCCCACATGGGTCTGGGCCGGATCAGCTTCCGCCGGGGCGATCTGCCGGCGGCCCGGAACCGTTTCCGCGCGGAACTTCAGCTTCGTCCGGATGACCCCAGGCTTCTTCTGGAACTATCCAATCTTCTGATGGACACCGGCGAAAGCCGGGCGGCGCTGGCGTGCCTGAAATGGCTGGTGGCGATGAATCCGCGGGAAGTCAGCGGCTGGCTCAACCTTGCGGTGACGCAGTTCAGCCGGGGACACTACAGCGAGGGAATCACCAGTTGCATGACCGCCCTGAAAAACGAACCTGAAAATGTCATGGCGATGTACAACCTGGCGCTGGCGCATGAGCGATGCGGCCAGTATCGCACGGCGCTGGAATGGGTGCGGCGCGCCCGCTCGCGCGATGCGGGGGATATCGCGCTGCAGCGGCTGGAATTTCGCCTGAAAATCTTCGCTTTCAAACGCCGCGTCGAAGCCGTCATCCGCCGCCATACGCGCTGGCTGCGAGCCTGGTGATTCTTCACCAGATCGTGAAGAGCAACAATTGAAACAACCAGGTTTGCGCGAAGGAGAGGCACATCGCCCATTCGAGCAATCGCCCGTCCGAAGTCCCCCGCCGCTCGATCCAGGACGCGGCCGCGATCAGCGCGGGGGGAATAAAAAACAGCCAGATGCGTTCGGTTTCGTGCGTGAAGAGATGCGCGAAACTGAAGATCAACACCGAAATCACGAGCGCAATGTTGAACCGATCGGCCTCGGTTCGGCGATTGAGCGATTCGACGGTTTGGCGGCCCCATAGGACCACGCCGGGCAATCCCACTCCGATCAGAAATGCGATCAGGTTGCAGAAGCTGATGTCCACATAGCGCCCAAATGAAACAGTGAACGTTCGCATGGCGTAATGATCGTAATATCGCGAGGCCTGAAGGCAGGCAAGATAATTGAATCCGGTGAGATGATCGACCATCGCAAGAAATGCGACGATCATCGCCGCACAAATCGCGAACACCCCGGCAATCCGCCGTAGATGGCTCGGGTATACCGCGAGTTCCAGGATCGCATAGATGAGCATCATGGCGACGATGCAGAGGGTGACGTAGCTGAACATGACGCTGATGGTCAGCGAAATTGCGGCCGCGATCGCGGGGAGCGTGAATCTTGGCCCGGTAATCGCCCGCTGGAGAAGGTAAGTGGACCACAACAATGAGACGAGAAACACTCCATCCATGGAGGTTGCGCCGAACAAGACAAGGCTGGGCGCGACCGGATACAGCGCGATCGCCAGACGGGCGATCGGCTCTCCGGCTAACCGGTGGGCCAGCAGATAGAACGGCACGACCCCGGTTGCGGTAATGACGACTGCCGCCCACGCCGCGGCGGCGACCCCAGGCCCGAGCGCCAGCCGCACGAAATACAGCAGCAGCACCCCGCCCGGCGGATGCGTTCGGGTGTGAACGCTGTAATGATAAAGGTTCGCAGTGTAACCATACAGAAATGATCCGATGTCATTCACCGAGCGAACATCACCGAAATATTCCATTCCCGGCCAGTTAAACGGCTTCGAAACTGCGGCGGGACTTCCATCCATCATCGCCACCGTGACGTTCAGCGAAAGGACGGCAACGAATCCAAAGAACATCGCATAAGCCGGTGGAACCGGCGCGCGGAGCATTCGCCGTACCAGTTTGACCCAACCGGCAAACACGATGGCCGGAAAGACCAGATACAGGCTCTGCAATCGAGTCCGCGTGGGAGGATAGCGGACCCACGAAAACCAAGGCGGGGCGGTGGAACGCGTGGCCGTTTCGGTATGCAGCGCCATGATCAGCGCTATATACCCAATGAGTACCGCCGCGCAGCCCGCGACCGCCCACCGATACGGGGCGAGCGACGCGCGCTGCCGGAGCTGTTGGGGCGTCTGGAGCAATTTTCAGTTCACTTTTGCAACGATCATGGTCACATCATCCGTCGGTTTGGCCAGCCCGGTAAACCGGCGCAGCGACCAGAGAATATTATCACTGATCGCTTCGGCGGTCGGTCCGCCTTGCGTGAACACGTCGATGATTCGCTGCTTGCCAAACCTTTCCTGCTGGAAATTCATCGCATCCATCAGCCCATCGGTGTACAGCAACAGGATGTCGCCGACGCGCAGGTCGGTCAACGATTGGACGTATTTCTGGTCCGGATCGACCCCGAGGACCATGTTGTCGCTTTTCAGCTCGATGATCTTGCCTTCCCGGAGAATCAATGCCGGAGGATGGCCGGCGTTGCAATAAGTGAATCGGCGGTTTCGGCCGTCGAGGACTCCGTAAAAGAGCGTGACGAATTCATTGGGGCTGCTGTCGCGGCAAAGCATCAGGTTGATGCGTTTCACCACTTCGTAGAGATAATAGAGGTTGTCCACTTGCGCCCGCAGAGCCGCGCGCACGGCGGCCATGGTCAGGCTGGCGGGGACGCCCTTGCCGCTCACGTCGGCGATGACCATGCCGAGGTTGTTGTACGGCAACTCGATGAAATCAAAAAAATCGCCGCCCAGTTCGTAGCAGGGGACGTAGACCGAAGCCAGATCGATTCCGGGAATCACCGGCGGCTTGGCGGGAATCATCCGGTGCTGCACCTGGGCGGCGGTCTGGACTTGCCGCTCCAGCGCTTGTGCTTGCAGCGTCTCCTGCAGCAGGCGCGCGTTTTCGATCGCGGCGGCAGCCTGCGCGGCCACGGCTTTAATCAGATCGATCTGAAGCTGCGTGAATGTCTGCTCCTGCGCGGTGTAAACCCGCAGCACACCGATGGCTTTGCCCTTGTATCGCATGCCGACGGAAAGCATGGAAACGATTCCCTCGCGCTTGGCTTCCAGCGGATATTGCACGCGCGGGTCCTGGGCCATGTCGGGGACGAATTCGTATCCCTTGGAAGTCAGAGCGAGATGGTCAATCTTCGCCTGGCTCAGGCGCACGGGTCCTTTTCCGATGTATTCCGCGGAAAGGTTGTAGACCGCCTTGATCACCAGCTCGTCGCGCTCATCGTCGATCAGGCGCAGCGAGGATGCCTTGGTGTTCATAATCTCACAAACCGCGCGCACGGTGCGCTGCAAAACCTTTTCCAGGTCGCGCGCATCGGCCAACATCATCGTCACGTTGTAAACCGCGGTCAGTTCGTTGATTCGCTGGCGCAGTTGAAATTCCTGATAGCACAGGCGCGCGATGGCGTTGGCCAGGAGGAAGAGAAACTGAATCGCGGCCGGCTTGGCGCCGCGCGGCCGCGTCATTTGCGAGACTGCGTGCTTGAGCTGCTTCAGTTCGATGCCCAGCTTTTCCGCCAGGGCCGCCTGCCGTGCTTCGTCCACGGGCGCCACCACTCCGCGCGTGGTCATGCGGATCGTTCCCAAACGCTGGTTGTTCACCATGATTGGCGCGACGTATTCCCCTCCCTCGCGCTGAGGGCCGTCGGCCTGCGCTTCGGCGATCGCGGTTTGCCGTTTCAGAAATTCCGTCGTGGGGGTCGGTTGGGTGAGCAATCGCCCATCGGCATCAGTGATCGTGGCCTTCACGTTCGCCACGGCCGCGAAGCCGTCCTGGATCTCCTGCAACGTCTGCAGGTCCATGAAATCAGTTAATTTAGGGCGGTCCGGATCAACGGCAGGCATCTATACTCCAACGCCATCCCATCCTTGGGGGCGGCCAGATTGTAGGCGGACCGCCCGCGCAATCAACGCCCCCGCATCGCGTATCGACAAACGCATGGAGTGAAGCGAAAATCCCACACTGTCGGAGGACCACATCATGCCCCATGCCGCAGTCAATGGAACGAATCTTTATTATCACGAAGCCGGTCGGGGATTGCCCGTCGTGCTTGTTCACGGGTTTCCGCTGGATCATCGCATCTGGCACAAGCAGGTCCACGATCTTACGCCCGTGTGCCGGGTCATCACGCCTGATTTGCGCGGTTTCGGACAATCCACGGGCGGCGGCAGCTTCACCATCGCCTCCCTCGCCGAGGATTTATATGTCCTGCTCTCGCAGATTCACGCGCTGCCGTGCGTCCTGGGCGGATTGTCTATGGGCGGATACGTTGCGCTGGCGTATGAGCGACAATATGCCGCGACGCTTCGCGGGCTGATGCTCATCGATACCCGCGCCGGCGCCGACAGCCCCGAAGG